>OAWP01001757.1_pt1 | contig 11916 bp, 11 predicted proteins | sample 1517081 | NCBI WGS metagenome assembly OAWP01 (sample SAMEA2580167, study PRJEB22360) | human gut metagenome | biome: human gut; feature: human-associated habitat; material: faeces | place: Denmark | collected 2008/2010 | reverse complement strand
CTTTCGTTTACTCTATTCCTCTGGCTTTTGCGCTGAACTCACAGCCGCAGTAGTCCTGCCGGTAGAGGCCGTATTCCTCCGAGAGCTGCAAGCTGCGCAGATAGCCGTTCTGCTTTTTGAAGTCGGAGGGCAGATGCTTTACGCCGAACTCCTGCTCCAGCTCCTGTCCGATGGCATTGATGCGCTTGGCGTCCTTGTGGGGGCTGATGGAGAGGGTGGTGGTGAACCAGTCGAAGCCGTGCTCGGCGGCATACTGGGCCGCACGACGCATCCGCAGCCGATAGCAGACCGTGCAGCGACCGCCGCGCTCCGGCTCGTTCTCGAGGCCCGCGACAGCGGAGTAGAACTCCTGCGGGTCGTACCGGTCTTCCACCACCGTCACCCCCAGCGGGTGGGCGGCGGCGACGAAGCGCTCCAGCTCTTCGCCCCGGCGGTGGTATTCTTCGGCGGGCCATGTGTTGGGGTTGTAGTAGAGCACGGTGATGTCGAAATACCGGCACAGCCGCTCCAGCACGGCGCTGGAACAGGGGCCGCAGCAGGCATGGAGCAGCAGCCGGGGGCGGGTGTCGCCCAGAGTTTTCAACACTTCGTCCATCTGCTGTGAAAAATTGAGTTGGTTTGACATAAGAAAAGTCCTTTGCTATACTGAGATGTAGCGATTGGATAGAGCGTTAAGCCTCTCCCTTTGGGAGAGGTGTCACCGCAGGTGACGGAGAGGGCAAGCCAGAAAAGACAGAGCCGCAGTGCAGCGATAAGCAGGTTCTTTGTCAGGGCGAGGTTATCGCAAGATGCATTCGTCTACGTCAGCATCCTTGCCCTCTCAGGCGCTTACGCGCCAGCTCTCCCAAGGGGAGAGCCTTTTGCTCTATTATATCACAAACATATCCAAAACGGAGGAAAACTTCGATGACCAAAGAAAAGATAGCCCGCATCAACGAGCTGGCACACAAGAGCAAGACCACCGGCCTGACGGAGGCCGAAAAAGCCGAGCAGCAGGCTCTGCGCAAGGAGTATATCGAGGACATGAAGTCCAGCCTTCGCGCCCAGCTGGAGCGCACCTCCATCAAGGAGCCGGACGGCACCATCCACAGAGTGAGCAAAAAGAACTGAATTGGGAGGAAAAAGTCGTACAAAACCGCTTTTTCCTCTTTTTTTGTGGGCGAAAGAGTGCTATACTTATACTCGAGCTGTTGCGTGCTCCGGCAGGAGCTGTGCGGCAGAAAACAAGTTTCCCAAGGCGGCGTATCCCGGGCAGGGTGCGCGGAAAAGGCCGCCTTTTGAAAAATAATAAAGAGGTCATTTATTATGCTTACTGCAATTACGGGTATCAACTGGGGCGATGAGGGCAAGGGCCGCATGGTCGACCTGATCAGCCAGGAGTACGATATTGTTGCACGCTATCAGGGCGGCAACAATGCTGGTCATACCGTCAAGAACGAGCGGGGCAAGTTCGTGCTGAACCTGCTGCCCTCCGGTATCCTCCGTCCCAATGTTGTCTGCGTGATGGGCAACGGTATGGTCATCGACCCCCACCATCTGGACGATGAGATCAACAATCTGCGCGAGCAGGGTATCTCCATTACCCCTGCCAACCTGAAGATCTCTGACCGCGCCACCATCACCATGCCCTACCATGTCGATCAGGACGGTCTGGAAGAGGCACGTCTGTCCAAGACCGGCGCACAGTTCGGCTCCACCAAGCGCGGCATCGCCTACACTTACGGTGACAAGTACATGAAGAAGACCCTCCGCATGGGCGACCTGCTGCATCTGAACGACTCCGTCAAGAAGCGCCTGGTCACCATGGTGGACTCCAAGAACCTCGTCATGGAGGGCAGCTACAACGCCGCTCCCATCAGCGTGGACGAGATGTGGGCATGGCTGGAGAAGTATGCCGCCATCTTCAAGGACTACATCTGCGACGTGGGCCAGTATCTGGCTGACGCCGATGCCGCCGGCAAGAAGGTGCTGTTCGAGGCTCAGCTGGGCGCTCTGCGCGACATCGACTTCGGCATCTATCCCTACACCACTTCCTCCAACACCATCGGCGCTTACGCCCCCATCGGCGCAGGCATCCCGAGCCACAAGCTGACCAACTCCGTCGGCGTCATGAAGGCTTATTCCTCCTGCGTCGGCGACGGCCCCTTTGTCACTGAGCTGGCCATGACCGAGGAAGAGAAGCACGCTCTGCGTGAGGCCGGCCATGAGTACGGCGCTGCCACCGGCCGTCCCCGCCGCGTCGGCCCCATCGACCTGGTGGCAAGCCACTACGGCGTGTTCTGCCAGGGCTGCGATGAGGTTGCCCTGACCCTGCTGGACGTGCTGGACTACATGGAGAAGATCCCCATGGTCACCGGCTACAAGCTGACCGACGGCACCATCACCAAGCGCTTCCCCATGGGCATGGCTCTGGACACCGCACAGCCCGTGGTGGAGTATCTGCCCGGCTGGCACTGCGATATCACTGCCGCCCGCAAGTGGGAGGATCTGCCCCAGGAAGCCCGCGATTACGTTGAGTATCTGGAAAAGGCTATTGGCTGCAAGATCACCTACATCTCCGTGGGTGCCGAGCGTGAGGCCTACATCCACCACAACGTCTGATCCGCGCCAAAGAACCCGCCGCATTGAAAAGGAAACGTGACTATGTTTGATATCATCACGGACAGCGCCTGCGACCTGACCCCTGAGACGGCCGCAACGCTGAATATTGAGATCATCCCCTTCTATGTCTCGCTGGACGGTGAGCACTACCGCAAGGAAGGCAAGGAGATCGCCGTGCGCGATTTCTACCAGTTCATGGTAGATAACCCCGCGGCCTACCCCAAGACCAGCCTGCCTTCTCTGGAGGATTTTGAGACCGCCTTCCGGGCCCATGCCGAGGCGGGCCGCCCGGTGCTCTGCATCTGCTTTACCAGCAAGATGAGCGGCTGCGTGGGCAGTGCCCGCAATGCCCGGGAGCTGGTGCTGGAGGATTTCCCCGATGCTAAGATCGAGGTCATTGACAGCACCGCCGCCACCGTGACCGAATCCATCGTGGTGGAAAACGCGGTGGCCATGCGGGATGCAGGCTGTACGCTGGACGAGGCCGTGACCTGGCTGGAAGCGGAAAAGATCACCAACCAGATCTTCTTCACGGTGGGTAATCTGGACTACCTCATCAAGGGCGGGCGCATCGGCAAAGTCACGGGCCGTGCCGCCAACATTCTGGGCATCAAGCCCATGATCCTGTTCAAGGAGGGCGAGATCTTCTCCGCTGGTGTGGCCCGCGGCCGCCAGAAGAGCTTTGAGAAGGCCCTCGACCTGCTGATGACCTATCTGGCCGAGCACAACGGCACGCCCGACGACTACTGCATCACGGTGGGCTACGGCTACGATGCCGACGAGGGCAAGCGGCTCTGGATGCAGACCCGCGCCGCCCTGCGCGCCAAGTACCCCACCTGCGAGTGCAATGTGGTCCTGCTGCAGATCGGCTGCACCATTGCCGTGCACACCGGCCCCTATGCGTTGGGCATGGGCGTGATGCGGCGGTGGAAAAAACAGTAACTCCCTCAGTCGCCTCCGGCGACAGCTCCCTCTAGGAGGGAGCCTTACGGCAGCGAAAAGCCTCCCTCTCAGAGGGAGGTGGCATTGCGTCAGCAATGACGGAGGGAGTTCCCACATAGTAAAAAAGAAGCCCCGACGAATGTCGGGGCTTCTTTTTGTTTTTCAGCCTTGATTTTTACGATGCACGATCACAGAAGACGGTGACACGGGTCTTGCCGCCGTAGGTGCAGGTGTACAGCACCAGGGCGTAGCCGCTGTGTTCCACTTCCTCCACACTGTGGGGGTCAAGCACTTCGACCTTGTTCACGACGTACTCATTCACGATGCCGTCCATATCGGTGAAGATAACGCTGTCCCCCGCTGTGAGGGAGGTCAGCTTGCCGAAATGGCTCTCGTAGTTGTGCGCCGCAATGACCAGATCATCGGTGCGGGAAGAGCCGAACTGGCGGCAGGGAGCGATCTTCAGGCGGGGGTAGCTCCACTCGCTCATCACCGGCAGGTCAATGCCGATGGCGGGAATGGAGATCTCACCCACATATTCGTTACCGTCGATCTCCACCACCGGGAGCTCGGGGTCCAGGGGGCCGCTCTCTGTCTCCGGTTCCGGGGTCTCCACCTTCTGCTGAAGGTCGGCCACCACGGTCTGGGCCTCGGCACCGGCGTGGGCATCCTCGTAGCGGTTGTAGGCGTACAGGCCGCCCGCCGCCAGCAGGAGCACCACACCCAGCACGATGCAGACGAGCCCGGGGGATACTTTACGCATTCTTTTCACGTTTCTTGCTGCGCTCCATCAGGTAGGCTCCCACGGCCACCAGCACCAGACCGCTTGCCGTCAGAACAGGGATGGGCCAGTTCAGCTGACCGGTCTGGATCAGTTTGGGGCCTTCGGCCGGGCGGGCATCCGCCACCACGCTGGCCGGGGCGGTGGGCTCCGGTGCACTAGGGGTGGTGGTTTCAGTCACGGTCGGGCGGGCATCTGCCGGGGCCGGGTTCTCCGGTGTGGAAGGGGTGGGCGGGGTGACGGGATCAGGGTCATACGGGTCCGGGTAGTACGGGGTCTCAATGGCCTTGTAGCTGTTATTGAAGGTGATGCTGCTCACCTTTTCGTCCATCAGGTCGGCCTGTGTGTGCACGGCCATCCGGGCCACCAGCTTGTCGTTGTCCCACACCACGGAAACGCGCAGATAGTACACGGTTTCATCGTAGGTGCCGCGGGTGTTGACACCGGCGCGCTGGCGCACGGTGTAAACGTAATAGCCGGGCTTGGTGTAGCTGATGGGGCCAAAGCTGCCGGTCTCGCCGTCGGTGATCTCCAGAGTGGTCACCTCGGGCAGGGGCGCATTGTCCACAGCCTCAAGTTCCACAGTCAGTGTTTCCTTTGGGAGAGGTGTTTCCCCCGTGGACTGAATGGAAACCGGAAGCTCCTGCAGCTGTGTATGCTGGTCAGCCGCGGTGGCCGCAAATGCCGCCGGCTGACACAGGCAGAACCCCAACACAAGCGTCAGGAGTGCTGCCGCGATTTTACGGAACCTCATTTCATCCTCTCCTTTATGAATCCGACGCGGACGGGATCATCCACGCCAGAAGAATGGTGCGTGCATCGGTAAACTCCGTTGAACAGGTGGACAGCGCCAGCACCTGAGCGTCATCGCCCGCCGCTTTCATGGCGGCCAGCGTTTCGGTGTTCAGGTTCAGGGCGTTCTCCTGCGCAAAGGTGTACAACCCCTGCAGGTCGCTGTCCCAGCGCTGGGGCTGGAAGATCGCGCTCTCAGACGAAGGGACCAGCAGACATGCAAAGGTTTTAAGATCATAGGTGCGGTCGGGCAGAATCAGCTCACCAGTGGTGTTCTCTGCAAAGAACTCTGCGTCCTTGTAGAGATCCAGATCACCGAACATCTTGCTCTCTTCCATGTGGTGACCATACAGCAGAGAGTAGGGATCGGTGAAGTTCTTGTCGCAGTTCACATCCAGAAAGATGCTGCCTGCCAGCGAGAAATCACCGTAAACATCGGTGTTCACATAGGTAAAGTTGTCCTCGCCCTGTACCACAGGGTAGTCGATGGCGGTGTTGTCCAGTGTGACCCACGCGCAGACATCCGGGTTGATGCCCAGCAGCTCCTCAAAGCTTGCGCCGTTATCCGCGCCCGCCTTGGGCTTGAACTGCAGAAGCTCTGCCTGAACATTGTCTGCGGCGGCGTACACCTGCGAGTTGTCCCACAGGGCATAGGCTGAATACGCCCCGGCGACCACCAGGAACAGCACGACCACCGCGCTCACCAGAAAGTCGGCTGCCCTCAACGCTTTTCTCTGCCAGTTGATACAGCCCACCTCCGGTTAAGCAAATTCAAATAAGTGGTTATTCGTTAGGTTTGTGCTGGGATAACCCCCCAGTCACGCTTCGCGCGCCAGCCCCCGCTAATAGGGGGGCCCTTGGCATGGCGCAAAGCTTTACGGTTTTGCCAAGGCCGCCCCTACTAGGGGCGGTGGCATCCCGCAAGGGATGACGGTGGGGTTTAATCTACCGCGAGCAATTACTCCTCGTCGCGGCGGCGCTTGTTCAGCATCAGGGCCACACCACCAATGGCAACGATGGCCAGCAGTGCAATGTAAGGAGCGTTGTCGAGGATAACGCCCATGTCGGGGGAATCAGGATTGGTGTTCTGGAAAGCTGCAGTCACGTCGGTATTATTAACAGTACCCTTGATCTTAGTAGTCTCAGTGGTGTCAAATGCAGTATCAGTAACAGTAACAGTGTACTTCACATTGTCAACAGTAACAACAACAGCACCAGCTTCTACCTGAGAACCATCCTCGTAAATTTCATACTTAATACCAGCAGGCAGGTTGGAAAGGTTCAGAGAATCATTGTGACGCAGAGTAACAGTATATTCCTTATCCAGCTCCAGATATGCGCTCTTAGCGATATCGGTAGTACCATCCTTAATGGTTGCAGTGCTGCTCAATTCTGCAACCTGAGGTCCCTTATACAGACCAGTATCAGTATTATTCTGCAGGGCATCTGCCTTAGTGAACTTAATCTTAAAGGTAAAGTCCTTGCTCAAGTTGCCAAGTGCACCATGGACAGTCTTGCTCAACTTCAAATTCTGAATGTTGCCATCACCATACTTATTCTTAAAAGCATCGGTGGCCAGAATCTTATTACCCTCGCTATCATACAGAGCAACAAAATAACCAAAATCAGCAGTAGCAGTAGAATCAACTTCCTTTGCATTGACCTTGCTGATGACCATCTTCACGGTACCACGCTCAGCAGTCACAGACTGGTATGCCTTGTCCATGCTCTCAACGATGGTAAAAGTATACTTACCAACAGACTTACCTTCAGTCAGCTTCGCAACATCCAGCTTAAAGGTGCCAGTATAGACACCATTATTTTTTTTGCCACCCTTAGAAGTATAATTACCTGCGTTAAATTCCACCGATTTAGTATCCAGTGCTGTACCGGTAGTTTCCGTACCCTCATAAACATTAAAGTTAAACTTCATGCTATCGGGTGCAGTACCACTAACAACCGTCAGAACCTTGGTTAAATCAATTTCAGCCTTGCCATCAACCGGCACAAACATCTTCGCATTGTATTTGCCAGCCGTGCCCTCATAGCTAGCATCAACTTTATTGCCTTCCGTCGCAAACGCAGCAGTAGCGCCGACGGTGAGCATCATGGCGGCAGCCACAACGCCCGCGAAGAATTTCTTCAGTTTCATTGTTATTCCTCCCTAGTAAGAAATAGTTCGTACTCCTGTGCCGCGGCCCAAACTCCGCAGTTCACAGGCAGGATGCCGGCAGCTTCTTCCGGCTTCCGTGGTATTACAAACTGCGTCGCCGCAGTAGTGTAATTACTTTTGCTTGCACATCCTCCAGCGGAACCGGGCCAAAGTCCCGGCTGTCCTCGGATTGTGTGCGGTAATCGCCCAGCACAAAAAAGCAGCCTTCCGGCACCGTGTAGGGGTACTCCAGCGCGTCTTTTGCGTAGGTGGGGTAGAGGATCTCGCCGCTCTGCACCGCGCCGTTCACCACAAGGGTGCCGCTGTCGTCCAGAGCCACAAGGTCGCCCTCGCGCCCAAGGATGCGGCCCACCCGGAGCTTGCCGCCCTGGGTGTAGACCACAACGTCGTTTTTTGCGTAGGTTTTTTGCAGGCGGTAGCAGATGAGCAGGTCGCCATCCTTTACCGCGGGGAACATGCTGCTGCCCTTGGCCTGTGTGAGCAGGAACACCTGCGTGAACAGCACCCAGGCGCACAGCAGGATCACCACAACGCGGCCCAGCAGGCTGATAAAATCCTGCCGGTTCTCAGCGTCCAGCCTGCGGCGGCGCACCGCCCGTGCCCCCAGCTTCAGGGCTTCATTGTCCAGCGGGTACATCGGAATGCGCCTCCTTTTGGGGGTCAGAGCTGTCAGATTCCGGATTAAACCTCTCAGTCACGGGCTTCGCCGTGACAGCTCCCCTAGTAGGGGAGCCCTTGGCAAAACTGTCACCTTCGGTGGTATCCAAGGGTAAGCTTCCGGTCTGCTGCTCCAAGAGCACATTATAGCGGGTGCGCTCGGCGCGGATGGCGGCTTCGTACAGGGCGTAAAGCTCTTCCAGCTTCTTCCACATTGCCGCTTCGTCCACGCCGCCCAGCAGGCTCTTGCGGAATTTCACCGTCCGGAACCACTGGATGATTGCTTCCTGCTCCGGGCTGATACAGCTTTCCTCTGCACCGGCCAGCCGCTGGGGCGCTTTCTTCTTCGCCATGCGGTCAGCCCCCTTTAGTCATCTTCCTTACGGCGCTTGCGCAGCATCAGCAGGGCAACGCCGCCTGCCACCACAGCAAGGATGACGATGTAAGGCAGGGTGTCGAGGAGGACACCAAGGTCAGGTTCGAGCGTCCGGTGATTGGTGAAGTGAACCGTCTGCTCAGTTGTACCGATTGTTACAGTTGCAGTACTATTCTTTTCGTGTACTTCACCGTCTGTACCAATCTGCCAGCTGGTATCGTACTTTTCGCCGGTGTAATCGTCCTCTACAATCTTGTACTCGCCACTCGGCAAATTTTTGAAGGTAATCGAAGCTCCGTCTTTCAGCGTAAACTGACCATTACCTTTCCATTCAACCTTTGCACGATCTGCTTCACTAATCTCAATATTGGTATTAGTGATATTTGCCGCTGTGCCATCAGCTTTGGTAATTGTAAAGGTAAAGGCTTTGTTGGTGTCGCCAAGTTTGCCAGTAACGGTTTTGGAGACGGTCAGGTTGGCAGAAGCAGGCACATACTTTGCGTAGAAAGTTGTATCTTCTGCAATAGTATCTTCATCAAAATCAAACTTGCTATCATCCGTGCAGTCCTGATTTGTATACCAACCATAAAATTTATAAATAGTTCCATCCGCTGCTGGCTTTGTTAACGGATACTCTGCTTGAGTTTGACCTGCGCGGGGAACATCCGGACGATCGATATTACTCAGCGAAATTGAACTACCTGTGCTTGGGACAGTAAATGCACCGCCATAATCACGCACTAGAGCAAAGGTATCTTTACCCACATCCTGAACCTTAAATTGGACGTTGATGTGCGTTGTATCATGGAGCACTAACAGACCATCCAGATGGTACGTCATTTTTTTATCACTGACCGACGAAATCGGAGATTTATATATGCCCTTCGTGTATGTGGGTTTATAGTTCTCTTCACCCGTCCAGTCTCCATCCTCGCCGTTTTTGCCAGTATTGGCTCCACCCGCAGCAACGACCTCGTACCATTCAATTGTGTACGTGCCTACAGTATTCGCTTTCGTTGGATCCTTCTCAATTTCCTTTTGGATTTCTTTCGGGAGTGATTCGTAATAGTAGTCCTTGTATTTGCCATCCTGTTTAATCGGAATCACAGGAAACTGTCCAGAATCAACTATAATTTCAGTTCCCAACTTCGTAGCAATAACGGCCGTGTCATAAATTGAGGTACGTTTATTGTATTTACTCGGAGCATCTACATTTGAAATCGTACCAACGGCCATGCCGTTCCACGCTTTATTTTCAGCTTTATTACCATAGTAATCACCCGAATAGCCCAAAACCTGCGTGTAAACATAAAGATTGTAAGAAGATGTCGGATTATCGCTCTCCACAACTGTAATCACCAGTTCATCGCCGTTACTTTCCGGATTCGTTGCATCAGGATCACCATAACGGTGAGAAATCGTCACCGTGCCCGCTTTCTTAACCTTTATCCGTACTGTTTTGTAGGCATCTCCCTCGCCTACAATCTCCGCAACTTCCTGTCCATTACTATCAATAAACACTACCTCACCGGTGTTAGTCTTATCCTTTGCAAGCCTCCATGTGTGGCGGTAATGCGTTTTTCCGTTTTTGGCCCGCAGTGTAATCGTTGCACCAACCGGAACTTTTGTATCGCCCTGAATGCCGCTGATGCTGCTGATCGTAGCAATTCCATCATTCACATTCGGGTACTCAACGCCATCGATCTCAATGCTGACAATCTCAATGCCGTCATCATCGAACTCTTCACTTCCCTGATCCGGATATTCCAGCGCAATCACAAAGGGGCTGAAGCTGGTGGTCTCAAAGGTCAGAGTACCATTCTCATAGCTGACAACATCCAGTTTTTCTACGGTGCCGTCGTTTTTCTGGTGGAGCACCTTCAATGCATCGGCAGTGAGCGCTCCCTCTTCTTCCATTGCCGCAATTTCCGGCAGTTTGTTCAAACCAGAAACAGTAACGGTAGCCTTCTCGCCCTCAGCCAGCTGCACCTTTTCGCCCTTGGCGTTCTTGGGGGAGATCTTCAGGCCCAGAATGGGCATCATTTCCCCAAAGCTGTCCTCGTGGCTCTCATAGAAGCGCTCCATATCATCATCACCCATGTGGATGACGCTGAGGCTATGGGCGGCAGAGGGCAGGTTTTTCACCTCCACCGGCAGGGTTGTGGTTTTCGGGTTACCTTCCTCGTCCTCGTAGGAAGCAGAGGCCTTGGTTTCCAGATCCACAGGCACGGGGTTCTTGTCCACCAGATCCTCGTGATCCACGTCCTCTTCCTCATCGGAGCCCACGGTACCGTCCTTCCATGCGGCGTAGACGTTCACGGTGGTGGTCTTGTCGTCCAGAATGTTGCTGGTGGGGTCGGTGAGGTTCAGGCGCACCCGGTTGCCAAACTCGTCCAGCGTGTACCAGTAGTCAAACTGCCGCAATTCGCCCTTGGGGTCCCGGTTGGAGGAGGGGTTCTCGATGTAGCTGCTGTAGTCCGCAATGGTCTCTGCCCGGGGCACAGCCTGAATAAAGTACAGATTCCACAGAACCTCACCGTTCCGGGCCAGATACTCGCTCTCCGTCATATTGTTGATCTGTGCCTGAGCGGTAATGTCCTGCAGGTCAAGGGTGTTCAGCTCCTTCAGCCAGAAGCGGTAGACCACCATATCCTGCAGCTTTTTGATCTCGTCGCCGGAAACGACCACTTTGTCATCAGGCTTTTCCACCACGTCGTCCTCGCCGGACCACTGGGTCTCGGTGCTGGAGCTGGGGTCGGTACTGGTGCTGGTGTCGTACTCAATGACGGTGCCCCACTCTGTTTCCTTAACGTTGGGGCCGCCGTCGAGGTTGTCCTCGCCACCTTCCACAGGCCGGGTGGCAACTTCGTCCCCGCCGAAACCGGCAGCTTCACCGCCGTCTACAGGCCGGGTGGCTTCCTCCTCGCCAAAACCGGCAAATTCGTCGTCAGGATAGGATGCCACGCCGTCATCTACGGGCCGGGAGGCCTCTTGATGAACCTGAGGATCGATCAAACCCTCCGTTGCAAACACCGGCACAAGGCAGGTGCAGATGACCGCAAGCGCCAGACAAAGCGCAAAAACGCGCTTCACCAGCCTATCTTTTTTTCCGTGATGATTTTTCCGCACAGTGGAGCCCTCCCTGCATCATAGTATTTTTGGCAAAACCGGAGGAAAAGATATCCAACTTTTGTCGTTTTTCTTTCCCTTGGCAGGTTATTTTTACCAGACACATCATTATTGTAATAATAGCATGTATATCCAGTATTTTCAATAGTGAAATTTTATTTTCCCTTCCCCTTTTCAGACAAAATATTCTGCGATATACAGCACGTTATGAACCGTCGCAATATCATTGCGGGGAGTAGAACAGTCCGACTTATCCGCACGCCCGCCGCATTGATATATCACGCAGTTTTGTGTTGTATCTTCGCAGTTTCACTCTCTATAATACATGAAACGCAGATTCCTTTCACTTTTTTTCGAGATTTTTTGAAAAAAGTTTTCGGAGCCCTCTCAGTCTCGCAAAGCTCGACAGCGGGGGTTAAACCTCTCAGTCACGGGCTTCGCCGTGACAGCTCCCCTAGTAGGGGA
>OAWP01001756.1_pt1 | contig 11921 bp, 9 predicted proteins | sample 1517081 | NCBI WGS metagenome assembly OAWP01 (sample SAMEA2580167, study PRJEB22360) | human gut metagenome | biome: human gut; feature: human-associated habitat; material: faeces | place: Denmark | collected 2008/2010 | reverse complement strand
AAGACAAGCTGGTCGTATCCCGTGCCCGTAAGATCCAGAGATTCCTGTCCCAGCCTTTCTTCGTGGCAGGACAGTTCACCGGTCTGGAAGGAAAATATGTACCTATCAGCGAGACCATCCGTGGATTCCGTGAGATCCTGGACGGTAAGCATGATGATATTCCGGAGAGCTACTTCCTGAATGCCGGAAGCATTGATGATGTACTGGCAAAGGTTCATGCATAGCATGAGAGGGGAGTACAGATATGGCAGATAAAGAATTCACACTTCGTATCATAACCCCGGAAAGAGTATTCTATGAGGGAATTGTGGATATGGTAGAATTCAATACCACGGAAGGACAGATTGGTGTCCTTCCGGGCCACATTCCCCTGACGGTGATCGTGAAGCCGGGTATCCTGCATATTACGGAGAAGGACGGAGAGAAGGAGGCAGCACTGCATTCCGGATTCGCCGAGATCCTTCCCGAGGGAGTTACCATTCTGGCAGAGATCATCGAATGGCCCAATGAGATCGATGAGAACCGTGCGGAGGCAGCACTGCACCGTGCGGAAGAGAGACTGCGCAGCAAGACGCCGGAGACGGATATTGCCAGGGCAGAGACGGCATTGCAGAGAGCAATGGCGAGAATTCAGGTGCTGCGATAAGCTTCGCAGCACCTCTTTTTTCTTTTACGCATATGCTATAAAAAAGCATGAGGCATTTGGATATGGTATCAAGGCCTTTTTTTATGACACTTCCGGGCTATCCGGGAAGAATGGATGAAAACGAGATCTTAAATGATCTGGAATATCTGCAGCAGACCTATCCCGGAGAGGTCAGACGCTGTCAGCGCAGAATTGCGGAAATATTGGACAAATACGACTATGAAGGAAGCATGATCTATGATGAATATCCGGACCGCCTGAGTCTGTTCCGGATAGCGGATACGATCAGCACGATCCTGGAACAGGAAGCGGAAAAAGTATCAAAGGATCTGATCCATGTGTTGGTGTGCAATGAGATCTACAAAAGGAGACACGGTGGACGACGGGGAATGATTGCGTTCTTATAGGAAAGCGTGCTATAATATGCGCAAAACATTTGAAAAACAGGATAAACCATGGAAGAACTGAAAATACTTTTACAGAAAATTTTGAATAAAGATCTGCAGCAGATCATCCTGAGCAACAGCCGTCATCCAGAACAGACCCAGAAGGTAAAGATCCGCCCGGTGCTGATCCGGGAGGAACTGTTGTTCCAGGAGACTGCTTACAGAGGAACTCAGGCGTTTCACGAGAATTTTACAGCAGAACAGCTGACGGACCGGATCTGCACCGCCTTACAGGAGCAGTTCCGGCAGGGAGAATTCTCAGCGAAGACCCTGCAGGCCACCGCTCTGGTCAGCAAAAAGGGCAAGCTGACACTGAAGGTGAAAAACAGTGGCAAGGCACCGCGGACGGAGGGGGCGGCTGCTTCTGAAGAGGAGGAACTGCAGGCACTGGCTCACAACCGTACCAAGCATTATATTTTAGAGGAAGGAAAACCGGTGGATTTCCTGGTAGGACTGGGCGTGCAGACCCCGGACGGCCGGGTGACCAGGGCGAGATTTGATAAATTCCGTCAGATCAACCGGTATCTGGAATTTATCGAGGATGTGATCGATGAACTGCCGAAAGACCGTACCATCCGCATTATTGATTTTGGCTGCGGCAAATCCTATCTTACCTTTGCAATGTACTATTATCTGCATGAATTACAGCATAGAGATATCCAGGTGACCGGACTGGATCTGAAGACCGATGTGATCCAGCACTGCAATGAACTGGCGGAAAAGCTGGGGTATGACAGATTAAAGTTCGAGAGGGGAGACATCAGTACCTACGAGGGCACAGATGTGGCGGACATGGTGGTGACCCTGCATGCCTGTGACCTTGCCACAGATTATGCGTTAGACAAGGCGGTAAAATGGGGGGCCAGAGTCATTCTGGCGGTTCCCTGTTGTCAGCATGAACTGAACCGGCAGATAAAATGTGATCCTTTAAAACCAGTGTTAAAATACGGCATCATCAAGGAGCGCGTGGCAGCACTGCTCACCGATGCTTTGAGAGCAAATCTGCTGGAACAACAGGGCTATGAGACCCAGATCCTGGAATTCATCGATATGGAACATACCCCGAAGAATCTGTTGATCCGGGCAGTGAAAAAGAATGGTATGCGCCCGAAGAAAAGCGCAGATATCGGTACTGTGGAGGAACTGCTCCATGTGGCACCGACACTGGAAAAATTGCTGAATAATGAATGAGTGAAGAATCAAGAATGAAGAAAACGATCATTAGAATTGCCGTGTGTGTTGTAGTATTTCTGGCATCAGCACTGATCATCGGCAGCATTATGAATCAGGGACATAACAATATGACCATGGAGATGGCTCCGGCCACTCTGCCTATGATCACCATGGAAAGCGGCGGTGTGGCATGCAATGAACTGCACGGAAATACCGTGGAGATGGATGTGGCTTACCAGAAGGACTGCATTACTCTGCTGGGGGAGGGCAGACAGGCGAATTTCACCGTGGATACGTTCGGAAGAGAAATTACGGGGATCTCGACAGAGGTTCGCAGCATCGACGGCAGCCGGCTGATCGAGAACAGTGAAGTCACCGGATGGAAGGCAAATGGGAAAAGCTTTTCCGTTTCCCTTACGTTAAAAGACCTGATCGACACGAATACACAATACAGTCTGACCCTGATCCTGGAACTGGAAGGGGAACAGAAGGTATATTATTATACGACTATTTTATGGAATGATGATGTGCATATTTCGGAAATCCTGGAATTTGCGACAGATTTCCACGGAAAATTATACGACAAGGAAATGGCCAAGGAACTGACGAAATATCTGGAATCGAATTCCAAGCTGACAGATAACGGCACTTTTCATAAAGTGAATATTCACAGCAGCTTTCAGCAGATCACCTGGGGCAGTCTGGAACCGGTCCAGGAGGACGCGGCTTCCATCCGGCTGACACAGATCAGTGGGAATGTGGCCTCTCTGCTGATGGATTTTGTGGTATCCACCGGAGAGGGCAAAAATAAGATCTACTACAATGTCGAAGAGTATTACAGAGTCAGATATACTTCGGAGAGAATGTATCTGCTGGATTATGAGCGTACCATGACACAGATCCCGGATACTACCCGGATGTATGCCAATGACAAGATCCTTCTGGGAATCACGGATGAAAATGTGGATATGATGGAGAGTGCGGATGGCAATACCGTGGTGTTCTCCGATATGGGGCAATTACTCAGCTATAATGCGGCTACCAACGGACTGACAGTGATCTTCTCCTTCTATGGTAAAGATAATGCCGACCGGCGGACTCTGTATGACAATCATGGCATCAAGATCCTGGATGTAGACGAGGGCGGTAATGTGAAATTTGCCGTGTATGGTTACATGAATCGCGGAAGACATGAGGGGGAGACCGGCATTCAGATCATCAGCTATGACAATTCGCTGAATACGATCGAGGAAGAAGTCTATATCCCATATTCCAAGAGCTATGCGGTGCTGAAGGATGAGATGGAACAGCTGCTGTACCGGAACAGACAGCAACATGTATATTTTTTCCTGGAAAACGGTGTCTATGATGTGGATCTGGAGAATCGCAGCGCTGAACAGCTGGTAAGTATAAGACAGGATGACAGCCTTCAGGTATCGGAGAATCATGAGATCATCGTATGGCAGGAAGGGGATGACATCAACCACAGCAACCAGCTGAATGTCCGGAATCTGAATACCGGAGAACAGACAGTGATCCGGGCGGAGGACGGTGAGGCTATCCGGCCGCTTGGCTTCATGGGAGAAGATATTATCTACGGCGTGGCCAGGGAGAGCGACATCCGGACAGAGAATTCCGGACAGATCTTTTACCCCATGTATAAGGTCTGCATCAGCAATTCTTCCGGAGATAATCTGAAGGAATACGGACAGGATGGCATCTACATCGTGGATTGCGCCATCGAGGGCAATCAGATCACCCTGTCGAGAATACAGCGTTCTGAGAACGGCAGCTATCAGGAGATCCTGGATGACCAGATCATGAACAATGTGGAAGAAGAGCCGGGACAGAATAAAGTAGTCACAGCGGATATTGATATTTATGAGAGATATGTGCAGATACAGACCAAGACAACCATTGATACCAGGACTATCAAGGTGCTGAATCCGAAGGAGGTCGTATTTGAGGGCGGAAGAGAACTGACACTGGATGCGGTCAGCGAAGTTTCCAGATATTATGTATACAATGCTTATGGGGTACAGGGCATTTACAGTGCTCCCGGGAAAGCGGTGAAGGAAGCCTACGATTCCGCCGGGGTTGTTGCGAACGACCGAGGCATTACGGTATGGCTGAAGGGCAATCGTGTCAGCAGGAACCAGATCATGGCAATCAAGGAAGAAAGTGTCACGGACCAGAAGAACAGCCTGACGGTATGTCTGGACAATATCCTGCGGCATGCCGGAATCACCCGCAACACCGAATATGACCTGGCGCAGGGCAAGACGGCAATACAGATTCTGGAAGAAAATATGACAGGCGTACAGGTACTGGATCTGAGCGGCTGTAGTCTGGATGCGGTACTGTATTATGTGAATCAGGATATTCCGGTACTGGCGATCCTGGAGGATGGCGAGGCGGTGCTGGTGACCGGATTTAATGAATTCAACGTTGTCATCATGGAGCCGTCCACCGGAAAGTTGTACAAAAAGGGAATGAACGATGCTACAACATGGTTCGCGGAGAACGGCAATCATTTTATTTCCTATATGAAAATAGAAAATTAAATACAAGTGGACAGCAAAAGGCGTCCGGAACCTGTGAAAGGATCCGGACGCCTTTTTGGCGGGATGACCGCTTATTTCTGTACGTCAAAAATGTATTTGCGGTATTTCTGTAACACGGTGCGTAACAGCATGCCGAGCACTCCGCAGGAAATGATCTCACCGATACCCACAGTCAGCATGAAATAAGGAATGCCACCCTCTAAATGATACACATAAGCCAGCACGAAAGGAACGATGATGGTGTTGGCGATGATGGGAGGCAGAGGAGCCAGCCATTTGTTCTTATCACGCAGCAGATAAGTGCCAAATGCACCGATCAGCGTTGCCAGGCTGCCGAAGATAATGTCAAGCAGCATGCAGCCGGTCATGGTATTGCTGATGATACATCCCAGGAAAAGTCCCGGTATGGCAGCAGGGGTAAATACGGGAAGAATCGTCAGGGCTTCCGAGAAGCGGACCTGAATGGGATAATTAGCCAGTCCCAGAGCGTTGGCTAACATGGTCAGCACAACATAGAGAGCAGCGATCACCGCTCCGTGTACGAGGTACAGTACTTTCTTGTTCATTTGTTTTCTCCTTTAGTTTTTATTTACGTGTGGAAGGTCCCGAACACACGAATGGATTTCCGAAAAGCCTTGATTTCAGGGCGTTTCAGCCTTACCAGTATACCAGTATTCCGGAAAAAGTCAAGCCCGGGTACAATTTTGGCACAATTCAGGCACAGGATTAGATAAGGGGAGATAGAACCAGATAAAAGAAAAGCCTTGAAAATGGGTTTATTCTCCGCTTTATAGAGATTTAAGACATTTCAGGGGACTTATGTAAATGGTGAATTTTATTGACGAAATCAAAAGAGAGTGTTAAGATAATAATAAAAGAAAAGAGTGTTACCGTACAGCAACGGTTCACCTGGTTTTTAGTTACAGATCAAGAAAGCAACCTATTCCTGGCGAGGGCGGTTGCTTTTTTGATGTTTATGTTTCCGTGCAGTCTGTACGATACTGATAAGCGTTACGATGATACTGATGATCGTAACAACAATACCGACAATGCCTACCACTGTTTCCAGCATCTTATGTACCTTTCAATAGATTTCCCATCTGTATCACCTCCAATAATACTGGAAGCTCTCAAAATGTCATCATTTTGGCGAAAGGTGAACCGCTTACCGTTTTGGTAACACTCCACTATTATTATAAAATACAATGCCGGGAATAGATACTTTAGATTCGGAAAATAAGTAACGAAATATGCCATGCGGAAATTGGCTGTTTTCCCGAAAATAAAATTTGTGCAAAATAACCAATAGTTGCATTTTCTGCGTAAAAATGCGAAAATATAAGTTAACGCATTGATTGCAAGAAAGTAAGGAGAAAGCTATGTATATTATCGCAGGGCTGGGAAATCCAGGCAAAGAATATGAAAATACCAGACATAATATCGGGTTTGATGTCATAGACAGATTAGCAGAGGAAGAAAATATCGCCGTCATGGAGAGCAAGCATAAGGCACTGATCGGCAAGGGCTACGTGGCAGGGCAGAAGGTGATCCTGGCGAAGCCCCAGACTTTCATGAATCTGAGCGGTGAGAGCATCCGGGAGATCGTGGATTATTACAAGGTGGATGACACCGCGGAACTGATCGTGATCTCTGACGACATCAGCCTGGATGTGGGACAGCTCCGCATCCGCAAAAAGGGCAGCGCCGGTGGCCATAACGGCCTCAAGAATATCATCAAAATGTTAGGGCATGATACTTTTATCCGCGTGCGTATGGGCGTGGGAGAGAAGCCGAAGAACTTCGATCTGGCAGACTACGTGCTGGGACATTTTCCGGCGGAGGAACGAAGCATCATGGACGAAGCGGCGAAGACCGCAGCAGAAGCTATCCGTATGATCATCACTGAGAATGCGGATGCAGCCATGAACCATTTTAACAGTAAGAAAGCGTAACGGTTGTATAGTAAGAGGAAAAAGCGATGCAGGCACTGATTGCGCCACTGAAAGAACTGGCGGAATATGATGAGATCCGAAAAGTGACCAGACAGGGAAAAGGAACCGTAGCTCTGTCCGGCTGTGTGGACTCCCAGAAACTTCATATGATCTACGGACTCAGCGATGGCCTGAAATACAAGGTCATCGTTACTTATAATGACTTAAAAGCCAAGGAGATCTACGAGGAATACCGCTTTTATGACAGAAATGTCATGCTGTATCCGGCGAAGGACCTGATCTTTTTCCAGGCGGATATCCACGGCAATCAGCTGGTACAGGAGCGGATCAAGACCCTGCGCAGAGTCGTGGAGGGTAAGCCGGTCACCATTGTTACCACCTATGCGGCACTGATGACACCGCAGGTATTGTGGGAGGAGAAAGACATCATCCGCACCGAGCGGGGCGGCAGTCTGGACGAGAGCAAACTGGCATCCAGACTGGTGGCTATGGGATATGAGAAAGCCTATCAGGTGGAAAGCCCGGGGCAGTTCTCCATCCGTGGCGGCATTGTGGATATCTTTGATCTGACGGAGGAAAACCCCTATCGTATCGAACTGTGGGGAGATGAGGTGGAGTCCATCCGCAGCTTCGACATCCTGAGCCAGCGTTCCATTGAGAAGCTGGAAAGCATCACTGTCTATCCGGCCACAGAGTTTGTACTGTCGGAAGAGCAGATCCGCAAGGGCATCAGTAAGCTTGAAAAAGAAGCAGACAAACAGGAAAAAATCTTCCGGGATGCCCACCAGCCGGAGGAAGCCCACAGGATCGCCACACAGGTCAGCGAATTAAAAGAACAGCTGCTGGAATTCCAGAGTAAGATCAATCTGGAAGGCTACATCCGTTATTTTTATGAAAATACGGTAACCATGCCGGAACTGCTGTCAGATATGGCGGGGCGTTCTCTTGTCTTCTACATCGATGAACCGGCGAGAGTGAAGGAACAGGCGGATGCCATCGAACTGGAATTTCGGGAGAGCATGGAACAACGTGCCAGAAAAGGTTATGTGCTGCCGGGACAGATGAACATTCTCTACAGTGGGGAACAGGTAGCGGCTACTTTAGAGAAAAATGCCGTGGTGACCCTGGCTACCATGGAGACCAAGTACGGATATTTCAAGAAAGAAATGCATGTGGATATTGCTGCCCGCAACATCGCCCCTTATAACAACAGCTTTGAAGCACTGGTCAAGGATCTGAAAAAATATAAAAAGAACGGCTACCGGGTGCTGCTGTTGTCCGGTTCCCGTACCAGAGCCAGACGTCTGGCGGAGGATCTGCGGAACACCGAGGATGCCGGACTGACAGCAGTATACACAGAAGACCCCATGAGGGAAGTACAGCCTGGAGAGATCCTGACCTATTACGGGCATGTGAACAAGGGCTTTGAGTATCCCTGGTTGAAATTCGTGGTGCTGTCCGAGAGTGATATTTTCGGAGCGGAGAAGCGTAAGAAAAAGAAGAAAAAGCTCTATCAGGGGCAGAAGATCAATGATTTCAACGACCTGAAGATCGGGGATTATGTGGTACATGAGACCCACGGACTGGGCATCTATAAGGGCATCGAGAAGGTAGAGGTAGACAAGGTCGTCAAGGATTACCTCAAGATCGAATACCGGGACGGCGGCAATCTGTACATTCTGGCCACCGGACTGGATGTGATTCAGAAGTACGCCTCCGCCGATGCAGCGAAGAAGCCGAAGCTGAACAAACTGGGCGGCAAGGAATGGGAACACACCAAGACGAAGGTACGCAGTGCCGTCAGCGCCGTGGCGAAGGATCTGGTGGAATTATACGCTGTCCGACAGCAGAGCGAGGGCTATGCTTTTGGAAAAGATACGGTGTGGCAGCGGGAGTTCGAGGAAATGTTCCCCTTTGAAGAGACAGAGGATCAGCTGAATGCCATCGCGGACACCAAGGCGGATATGGAAAGCCATCGGATCATGGACCGGCTGATCTGTGGAGATGTGGGCTACGGCAAGACCGAGATCGCCATTCGTGCCGCCTTCAAGGCTGTGCAGGAGGGAAAACAGGTGGTCTATCTGGTGCCCACCACCATTCTGGCACAGCAGCATTACAACACCTTTGTGCAGAGAATGAAGGATTTTCCCATCAACATCGCATTGATGAGCCGCTTCCGTACGCCATCGGAGATCAAAAAGACGGTGAAGGATCTGGAAAAGGGCATGGTGGATATCGTGATCGGTACCCACAGAGTATTATCTGCGGATGTGAAGTTCAAGGATCTGGGTCTGCTGATCATTGACGAGGAACAGCGTTTCGGTGTGGCCCATAAGGAGAAGATCAAGAAATTAAAAGAAAACGTGGACGTGCTGACCCTGACGGCAACCCCCATTCCCCGGACACTGCATATGAGCCTGATCGGTATCCGGGATATGAGCGTGCTGGAGGAGGCCCCCAATGACCGACTGCCGATCCAGACTTTTGTCTGCGAATACAATGACGAACTGGTGAGAGAGGCCATTGTCCGGGAAATGGCCCGGGGCGGACAGGTCTACTATGTCTACAATCGGGTGAACAATATTGCGGATATCGCGGCACAGATCGCAAAGCTTGTGCCGGAAGCCAACGTTGCATACGCCCATGGACAGATGAAGGAACACGAACTGGAGCGGATCATGTTTGATTTCATTAACGGAGAGATCGATGTGCTGGTGTCCACCACCATCATAGAGACCGGACTGGATATTTCCAATGTCAACACCATGATCATCCACGATTCGGACAATCTGGGATTGTCCCAGCTGTATCAGCTCAGAGGCCGTGTGGGTCGTTCCAACCGGAATGCCTATGCTTTTCTGATGTACAAGCGGGATAAGATGTTAAAAGAAGTGGCGGAAAAGCGGCTGGCGGCCATCAAGGAATTTACGGATCTGGGCAGCGGCTTCAAGATCGCCATGCGTGATCTGGAGATCCGTGGCGCCGGTAATCTGCTGGGATTAAGTCAGCACGGACATATGGAGGCCGTGGGATATGACCTGTACTGCAAGATGCTGAACGAAGCGGTGCAGAACCTGAAGGGCATTCATACGGCAGTGGATTTCGCTACGGTGATCGATCTGGATGTGGATGCTTACATTCCGGCGGAATACATTGTCAACGAGACACAGAAGCTGGATATTTACAAACGGATCGCCGGCATCGAGACGATAAAAGAGCGGGATGAAATGAAGGATGAACTGTTAGACCGCTTCGGCAACATCCCCAAGGCAGTGGACAATCTGCTGCGGATCGCCCTCATCCGTATGGCGGCCCACGGTCTGGACATGACGGAGATCAAGGGCAAGAACGAACGCATTACCTTCAACTTCCGGCCGGATGCGAAGATCGATCCCCGCAAGATTCCGGATTTCCTGAAAAAGCATAAGGATGAATTGAGCTTTACCGCTTACGGCAATCCGTTTTTTACCTATAAGTATAAAAAGACGGGACTGGTGGAGACCGATGCGGAGCTTTTGATGGGCAGAACCGAGGAATTATTGGAAGAAATGAAAGAATTGGTGTTGGAAACAGAGCCGGTTCAGAATGATTAAGAGAGTTTTATGGGACTTTAAAAATGATACCTTTTTATCAGAACAGGGAACGAAAGGATTCTGATAAGGAGGTATTTTTTATGAAAGGATATGTGACTGCCTGCGGATATATGGGATATGTGGAGAATGAATATATCTTATTTGCCAGCGAGGATGACTATTTTGAATATGTGGATTCGTTAAATTTTTAATTAATGTCCAGTGTCTTTACCGAGGCCGTGCATATGTGATATAGTACAAATGTAAAGAAAAAATGTAAGGGGTTTCAACGCTGCACTGTAAGGAGTAACGGTGAAATTCTGATAAAGCATTTGGCAAAATATGCAGATGGGAGTTTATATTATGGAACTGACTGAGAAGAAGGAATTTGACCTGCTCTCCCTGGGAGAGATCATGCTGAGATTATCACCGCCCGACAATGAGCGTATTACCAGAGGCGACAGCTTCAGCAAGCAGGCAGGAGGTGCAGAACTGAATGCCATTACCGGTGCGGCAATGCTGGGATTGCGCTGCGGTATCATTTCCAAGCTTCCGGCCAATGACCTGGGTGTATATATCAAGAACCGTGTACGTCTCTGCGGTGTCAGCGATGACTATCTGGTATACGATGATGACAAGGATGCCAGATTGGGCGTGTACTACTATGAGAATGGTGCTTACCCCAGAAAGCCCCGTATTGTATATGACCGTAAGAATACCTCCATCAACAAGCTGACCGTTGATGACTATGATGACAAGATCTACAGTGATACCCGCTGCTTCCATACCAGCGGCATCACACTGGCTCTCAGCCCGGAGCTGAGAGCTACCGCTGTTGAGATGATCAAGCGCTTTAAAGCACAGGGGGCCATCATCTCCTTCGATGTGAACTTCCGTGGGAACTTGTGGACCGGCGCCGAGGCGAAGGAATGCATCGAATCCATTCTGCCTTATGTGGACATCTTCTTCTGCTCCGAGGACACGGCGCGTTTGACCTTCCTGAAGGAAGGCGATGCCAAGAGCATTATGAAGAGCTTCACGGAGGAGTATCCAATCTCCATCGTGGCATCCACACAGCGTATCGTACATAGTCCGAAGCGTCATACCTTCGGCTCCATTATCTACAGTGCCAAGGATGATACCTATTATGAGGAAGCACCTTACACCGATATCGAAGTCGTAGACCGCATCGGAAGCGGTGACGCTTATATCTCCGGTGTCCTGTACGGACTGTTGGCACATCCCGGTGAGTATCAGAGAGCACTGGAATATGGCAATGCCATCAGCGCACTTAAGAACACCATCCCCGGTGACCTGCTGTGCACCGACTTAAAGGAGATCCAGGGGATCATCAAGGAGCACAAGTCCACCGGACGTATTGCGGAGATGGACCGCTAAAGCATTTCCTCTTCTTATCTGATCGAACAAATAGAAAACACAAAGCTCTGCCATGTTAATTTAAGTGCATGGCAGGGCTTTTTCTGTTTATTTTTAACAAAATTGAACCTAAAATATATTAAAAAGTCTGCTATACAAGATTAAATTAGTTTGATATACTAAAGACTGAT
>OAWP01001749.1_pt1 | contig 11996 bp, 8 predicted proteins | sample 1517081 | NCBI WGS metagenome assembly OAWP01 (sample SAMEA2580167, study PRJEB22360) | human gut metagenome | biome: human gut; feature: human-associated habitat; material: faeces | place: Denmark | collected 2008/2010 | reverse complement strand
CGCGGCAGCTCCTCATCCTGACGGTCGGTGTCGTATGGGTTATTGGGTAATAACCCTAGGTTATTTACCGTGGTCAGTGCGCCTAGAATCCTTCCTCGAGGTGCCTGTCATTTCCCCGAGAGGCGCCAGAAACAATGGGTCCGGCAATCCCAATCGGGCCCGCAGCAACAAGAAGGAAGGAAAGTATGTCATTACGGATCAAAGCTCTCTCAGCCGCCATGGGGCGTAGCTATTGCGTCGCTCGCGTTTAACGCAATCGGCTGCTCCACGGTCATCGTCGGCAAGGACGTCAGTAAAACCGGCACGATCATCGTGGGTCACAATGAAGATAACGGCGGGCGCATTCTCTCGGCGCAGTACTGGGTGCCTGCAGCGACGCACGCCAAAGGCGAGATGATTACGTTTGAACCGACGGCCGCGAAGATCCCCCAGGTCGAAAAGACGTTCGGTTTTTACTGGTCTCAGACCTTCGATCCCAACGGAGCGAGCTTTTCCGACGGCTTTGTAAATGAAAACGGTGTAGTGATTGTCTCAAACGCCTGCACCGGGATCTACAAGGACGACATCATGCCGGTCAAAGACGGCGGTATCGGTTACGGTATCCGGCGCCTGATGGCTGAGCGCGCCACAAGCGCCCGTCACGCCATTGACATCGCCATTGACCTTCTCACGACCTACGGCTATTTCTCCGAAGGCCGCACCTATACGGTCGCGGACGCCAACGAAGCCTGGCAGATCGCCATCCACCAAGGCAACACCTGGGCCGCCCGCCGCGTGCAGGACAATGAAGTTGTCTATATCCCGAACAACTTCATGATGGATAAGCTCGATGCCACGGATACGAAAAACGTGATTCTTGCGCCCGGCATGATTGAGCGCGCCATTAAAAACGGGCGTTATAAGCCCGCTGAGCCCGGCGTCTACAAGGACTTTAACTTCCGCGCGGCCCTGGCTCCGGCCGAACGCCGTGCCGCCGACTACAACCTCTCGCGCAACAACCTCGCGTGGAAGAAGATTCTCGGACAAAACATCACCGATCCCGAGAAGTTCCCGTACGCCGCCGTTAACCCCAAGAAGATGGGCGTAGAGGAAGTGAAAGACCTTCTGAGAACGCATGAAAAGGGGATCGGCGCTGACGCCGGGTGGTACCACTACAAGGGACTGGGCCTGTGCCGTCCCACCACGCACGAGTCGGGCGTCTGGGTGATGAATGAAAATGCGCTTCTCACAACGGGGTACCGCTCAATCGCGCGTCCCTGCGAAACGCCTTATGTGCCCTTCTTCCCGCTTGCCAAGCAAGCGGAAAAAGCAGGGTTCCTCACGGCCGAAAAGGCGACTGCCGAACACTTTAAGGGGACGCCCGAACTCTTCAGCTTCAACCCCGACTGGCCCGTCTTTGCTTCCGTGGAGCTTGCCAACGCCCTCGAATATAAGCGCGGCGCCGACATGAAGGCAAACACCAAGTTGATCAAGGGCTTTGAAAAGGTCTGGGGCAAGAAGGCCGCCGAAACCGCCGCCGTTGCGCAGCAGATCTGCCGCTTCTCGCCGGAAAAAGCCGCGCGCTATCTGCACGCCTTTAATGCCGAAAGCTTTGACGCCGCAACTGCGCTTGCTCAGAAGGAAGTTGCCAAACTGATGCCGCACAAGGTTGTGGTTCTCGCAGACGTCATTGACCCCAAGAGCGATCAGAGGGTTGACGTGGTGCTTCTTTCGGACAAGACCCTTGACGCCACCAAGGTTGACGTCAAAAAGACCGTCGCGGGCGCGGGGCGGTCGTCGGTCACCACCAAGGTGACGCTTGATCAGCTCGCCAAGCCCGTTTCCACCCGCACCATGGACTTCAACAAGGACGGCAAGGCCGATATGGTCTTTAACTTTGCCGCGAAGGACCTGGCGAAATTCATGATCCCGGGGACGGTCTACGACTTCTGGCTTTACACCGTCAACGGCAAGACCCGCATCACGGGCTTTGATACGGCGCTTGTGGCGCCCGACGGCTATAAGCCTCAGAAGGCAAAGTCTGAAACGCACGACCGTTAATCGGCGTTTTCCCGGTTAACGCGTGAGCCCCGTTTTGCATGTACTGCGGAGCGGGGCGTTTTTTCCCGGTGAGTTTTTGCCGTGTTCGCGAACCGTGCCATCTCAACACGCTTTCGGTAATCTCGGAAGTCATTGAGGAGAGAATACTGTTCGCGAAGATTGAAAAACACGAATCAGACGTCCTGCCGGACGAGTGCATCGAAGACCTGAACTCAGCGAAGGAACGCGTCTCAAGGTCGTAAAGAGCCCAGCCGGTTGGTGTCTGCGTCCGTTGCGGCTACCAGTGAGAGTCTTGAGAAACGAGTGAGCAGGATTACGCCGGACAACCTTCCGGACCGGAAAGCTGATCCGCCGAGAGGCAAAGAAATCTGGTGACGGTACTGGACTGCTCGAGTCAGACGGGGCTGCGCTCAGGCGACACTTTCCGATACGAAAATGCCGACAGCGCAAGCACTGTCGGCTAAACGTCCCTCTTTGGCTGCATGCCCATGTTACGGGCAGAGGCTTTCGGGCACTGTTGTCGGGTATTTTAGGGGCAGATCACGCTGACTGCAGCCCGCCCGTCAGTCATTCGCTTCTCACCGGCCGCATGGCGGTGAGCGTTTCAAACGCGGTCTTCATATCCTGTTGCACCAAACGTGTTTTCAGCTTAAAAAGACGGCGGTAAAGAGCGGACTTTTCAGCGTCGGGCGTGTACTGCGCGTCTTTGACGATCGTTTTGGTAAGAGCCGCTTTGGCGTCTGTGACGTCGCCCGCGGCAATTGCAGCAAAGACGCAGTTGGTGATGACGGCGCCCCCGGCGTTGCGAAAGCGTACAACGTCGGCAGCGAGCATATCGGCCTTGATCTGATTCCAGAGCGAATCGCGGCTGCCGCCTTCGGTCACCGTGATGCGGGTGAGCGGCACGCCCGCGGCGCGGTACGTGTCCGTGATTTCCATGTAGTCGTAGCCGATCGCTTCAAGCACGGCGCGCCACTGCACGAAGCGGTCATCGTCCAGGGTCATGTTCATAAAGCACCCGCTTGCGTGCTTCAACTCTCCGGCGCCTCCGGTGAGGTAGGGCAGAAACAGCACCCCGTTGCAGCCCGCGGGCACGGCTAAAGCTTTTTCCGAGAGCTCCGTGTAGTAGCGCGGATCATCGGCCTTGCCGCAGATATTGTCCTTAAACCACCTGAGCGCCAAACCACCTGTGCGGATAAAGCCCCAGTAAAAGTAGGTGTCCGGCAGCGACCCGGAATTAAAAATGAGGCCGCTGCTTTTTTTAGAAAGTTCCGGGACAATGCCTTTGGTAGAAACGCAGAACATGGCGCAGGTGCCCGCAACATCCACGCCCTGATTGGCTTCAAAAACGCCGGCGCCGAGCATCGATTGCATGGTGTCACCGGCCCCCGCGCACACGGGAGTCCCCGCCGCAAGGCCCGTCACCCTGGCAATGTCTTGGGTGACCGTGCCCACAACATCCCAGGGCTTTTTGACGGCGGGCATAAAGCGCTTGTCAATCCCGAGGATTGCGAGCTGCTCGTCGCTCCAGCATTTTTCCTCGACTTTGTAGCCTAAGCCCCAGCCCGACATTGCGCCCCAGTCGATAAAGGCGTCTTTGCCCTTGAGGCCCGCCAGATGCATGAGGATATACGGGGCGTTGTGCACAAACTTCACGCCCTTTTCCCGGAACTTGCGGGAGTTTTTGATAAACCACCGGGCAAAAAGCGCGGGGAACATGCAGTTGGCTTCCGGGTTGCCGGTCTCTTTGCCCCAAATGTCGAGGTTTTTGGCGTTGATGGCATCGGCGTCAGCCTGCGTGCGGCTGTCAAGGTAATTGATGTAGGGGGTCACGGCGTCGCCTTCAGCGTTTACGCCGCAGATACCGCAGATGATTCCGTCACCCATCACGGCGCGGATGTCGGCGGGGTCGTAGCCTTTGCCGCGGATTTCATCCGTGCAGCGCTTCATGCAGGTAAGTGTGATGCTGAGAAACTCATCGGGATCCATCTGTACCCAGCCCGGATGCGGGTAGTGCAGGGTTGTCGCGGCCGTTGCCTGCGCCAGGGGCGTCAACGACTCATCGTAAACGGCGACCTTCACGCTTTGGGTGCCGGCATCAAAGCCCATGTAAAGTTTGGACATGACTGATCCTCATAAGTGTTCGCAGCCTGACTGCGGAAATTAAAAATCTACGGCATTGTACGTAGAAAACCGCCGGGAAACCGTAACCGGTTACGGCCGGTTTCAGACCGAGGTATCGGTTTTTGCAGCGTGTGACGCGCTGTACCGGGTCGCAGGACCCGCACCGCACTGAATCAGAAGCCCTTTTTTGACGAGCTCGGCGACGTGATAGCGCACCGTTGCCATCACGGCGCGGCTTTCGTGCTGCAGGCCCCTGACGGTCACCGATCCCTTCATCTGCGCCTGCGTGAGGATAAAGTCCGCCAGGGGCGAGAGGCGCGTTCCTGCCGACCCGAGAAGCGTGAGCCGGTCCTTCACTTCAAGCATCTGCCGTGTAAGGCTGTCGGTGAAAAAGTCAAACCAGGGCTCCCACGCGGGGGCGGGGTGGGTGAGTGTGAGCTGCGTTGCGCGAAGCGCCGTGATAAAGCGTCCCTTGTCGTTATCCATCAGGCGGGTGAGCGACGCCGCAGAGGCCCAGCCGTAACCCTGCTGCAGCATGATTAAGACGGTCATGAGCTGACAGAGGCGGCCGTTGCCGCGGGCAAAGGGGCTCACTGCCGGAAAGACCGCGTTAAAGTAGGCAAGCGTCAGAAGCGGGTGCAGTTCCTGCGCGGTCAAGAGGGTATTGACGGTCGCGATGAGTTCGCGAGTTAATGCCGGAGCCTGACTTGCCGGTGCCGTTTCAAAAAAGAGGCTCCCCGGTGCCGCCCGCTCATCAAGCCCCGTTTTGTAGTCGCCTCCGCGCACCGTGCCGTCCGTCGTGTGCCAGAAAAGAATGCGGTGCAGCTCCCGCAGAAGATCTTCCGTTAACGGCATTACCGCGTAGCTTTTGACAATGAGGTCAAGCGCATCGGCACAGCCCGCGGCCGTTTCCGCGGCCTGTGTTTTGAGTTTCGTTTTTTTCACCATGAGCCGTGAGGCTTCCGGGGCCGTAAAGTCCGTGCCTTCGATTCTCAGACAGGCCGCCACGGTTTCGGCGGAGGCCGCCCGCGTCATGGCGGTGACGGCCTCGGGCTTCATCGCAAGTGCATCGCGCCAGAGCGTGAAGCGGAATTCGTCGATCGCTGCCAAAGGCCTTCTGTAGCGCCTGTCGGCCGTAAACGTCTCGGGACTTGCAATACGCATGGCTTAAAAATCCTCGCAGATACTCGCAGACAGAAAAATAACTCTTGGTCAGTGTTTAGCGGATATTAGCAGAATTGACTGCCCGTAACACGCATTAACACTTTGATTTCACGGTATAACACGTGAAAACGCGGAGTTTTGCGCACCGCCGATATAATGCGCCCTGTTTGATTAACAGAGTGCGCCGCAAGGCGTGCTCTACCTGTTGCCGGCCGCACCCTTGTGTTCCGGCATAAAAACGGAATAGACAAAAAAATGACTGAAAACGCAAAAGACGTGAAGACCGAAGAAGCCGCAAAGCCTGAGGTTAATCCCCTGCAACGCTCGCTCACCCTCAAGGTGAACAACGCCGAACTCGAAGCCGGTGTGGCCGCTGAACTGAAGCGCCTCGGCAAAAAGGCGAAGCTCCCCGGTTTCCGTCCCGGTCACGTGCCCGCCGCCAAGGTTGCGGAAATGTACGGTTACGAAGCCCGTATGCGCGTGATGAACAACCTTCTTGACGCCGCCTACCGCAAGGCCGCGGAAGAAAGCGGTCTGCGTATCGCCGGCTTCCCGGAAATTGCGCCGGCTGAAGGCAGCAAACCCGGTGACGCCGAACTCGTCTTTACCGCCAAGGTCGAGGTTTATCCCGAATTTGATCTCCCGGACCTTTCCGGCCTCGAACTGAAGCGCTACAGCTGCGACGTCACGGACGCCGAAGTTGCCAAAACCCTCGACATCATGGCCAAGCAGCGTGCCACCTACACGACCGAAGAGGGCCGCGCCGCTCAGAAGGACGACCGCGTGACGGTGAACTTCAAGGGCATGAAGGACGGTGTGGCTTTTGAAGGGGGCTCCGCCGACAACTACAAGTTCATCGTGGGCGCAGGCATGATGCTGCCTGAATTTGATCAGGCCGTCGAAGGCATGAAGGCGGGCGACAAGAAGAGCTTCAACCTTACGTTCCCGGCGAACTATCAGGCCAAGGACCTCGCGGGCAAAGAAGTCACCTTTGACGTTGAATGCGTTGCCGTTGAAAAGGCCAACATCCCCGCCATTGACGATGAATTCGCAAAGAAACTCGGCATGGACGGCGTTGACGCCATGAAGGCCGAAGTCCGCAAGAACCTTGAACGCGAAGTTAAGGTCCGTGTGAGCAACCGCACCCGTGGCGAAGTGATGAACAAGCTGCAGGAACTCTGCACGTTCCGTGTGCCCTCTGCGATGATTCAGGAAGAAAGCGAACGCATGGCTCAGGCCATGATGAACGACTTCATGGCCCGCGGCATGCTCAGCAAGAAAGACCGCAACCGTCAGCTGCCGGCGTCGCTTTTCACCGAACAGGCCGCCAAGCGCGTTGCGCTGTCGATGTTTGTCGGTAAGCTCATCGACGAAAACAAGATCACGGCTTCCGAAGATGATGTGAAGCGCATCGTCAAGAACGTGGCCGAAGCCTACGAAGAACCGGCTGAGATGGAGAAGTACATCCTCTCCAACCCGCAGACCGCGCAGAACTACCACAACCTTGCTCTCGAAGAACGCGTTGTGGACTTCGTTCTCGGTAAGGCCAAGACCACCGACGAAAAGCTCGGCTTTGACGATCTGATGAAGAACCCGGGCAGCCTTTAAGGCTCAGCCCCTGCCGCAGAAAGCCTCTTTCGGGGGCTGCTGCGGCACAAGTCAGAGGTGACGGTGTGCGGCATAAACTGTCGCATACCGCCGCCAAAAAGGCGGACAATGAATGCTCTCGGTGACTGCTTCGTTATCCGCTTTTTCGCTTTTTTCCGGCAAACGCGGACGTAACGGACGGTCTGGTTCGTAATCCTTTGAAATAGACACAAAAAATGATCAATGCTCAGAACATGCTGATTCCGATGGTGATCGAGCAGAGCGGCCGCGGCGAGCGCAGCTTTGATATTTATTCGCGCCTTTTGCGCGACCGCATCGTGTTTCTGTCGGGGGAGGTTAACGACGAGAGCGCAAACCTCGTCATTGCCCAGCTTCTCTTTCTGGAGAGCGAAAACCCCGATAAGGACATTTCCCTTTACATCAACAGCCCCGGCGGCAGCGTCTACGCGGGGCTCGGTATTTTTGACACGATGCAGTTTATTAAACCCGACGTGCAGACGATCTGCGTGGGTATGGCTGCCTCGATGGGGGCGTTTCTTTTGGCCGCAGGCGCCAAGGGCAAGCGCTATTCGCTGCCCAACTCGCGCATCATGATTCACCAGCCGAGCGGCGGCAGCCGCGGCATGGCAAGCGACATTCAGATTCAGGCGCAGGAAATACAGTCGTTAAAGGGCCTTTTAAACGGCGTACTTTCCGAGCGCACGGGCCGCACGATTGAAGAAGTGACGCGCGACACGGACCGCGACAACTACATGAGCCCCGAAGAGGCGCTCAAATACGGTCTGATTGATAAGATTCTCACGCACCGTACTGAATAATTTCCGGGACAGACTGTTCAATGTTTGACAAGAAGAAAACCGACGATCTGCGCTGCTCGATCTGCGGGCGGCATAAAAACGACACCGAGGTGCTCGTCGACACCGGCCAAGGGATTTTGATCTGCGACCGCTGTGTGAAGGGCCTCATGAAGGCGATGGGCATCGAAGCCCCCGCGAAGAGTCCGGCTGATGCAACGGCGGCAACGGGTTCAGAAGCCGCTGCGGCGGGCGAGAAGAAGACCGCGCAGGAACCGGCGGCACCCGAACTTGAGGGGAAGCTGCCGACGCCGCAGGAACTCTACGCGCACCTCAATAACTACGTGATCGGTCAGGAAAAGGCCAAGCGCGTGTTGTCGGTCGCTGTTTACAACCACTACAAGCGCCTGAGGCACGCCAACGACGACGGCGTCGAGCTTTCCAAGTCAAACGTGCTGCTCGTGGGCCCGACGGGGTCGGGGAAGACACTTCTGGCGCAGACGCTTGCCCGAGGGCTTAACGTGCCTTTCGCGATTGCGGACGCGACGACCCTTACCGAAGCCGGCTACGTCGGCGAAGACGTCGAAAACATCATCCATAAGCTTTTGCAGGCCGCCGACGGCAACGTCGAGCGTGCCCAGCGCGGCATCGTTTACCTCGATGAAATCGACAAGATTGCCCGCAAGAGCGAAAACCCCTCGATTACGCGTGACGTTTCGGGCGAGGGCGTGCAGCAGGCGCTGTTAAAGCTTGTGGAAGGCACGCTCTGCAACGTCCCCGCCGCGGGCGGCCGCAAGAACCCCCGCGGTCAGATGATTGCGGTGGATACAAGCAACATTCTCTTTATCTGCGGCGGCGCCTTTGACGGCCTGGAAAAGATCGTGCGGCGCCGGTCGGTGAAATCCGGCATCGGCTTTTCCGCGCAGGTAAAAAGCGAGAAAGAGGCGTCGCTCTCGGAACTTTTGCAGGACGTCGAGCCCTCCGACCTTGTAAAGTACGGTCTGATTCCGGAACTCGTGGGGCGCCTGCCCGTGATTGCCGTGCTGCAGGAACTTACCGAAGAAGGCTTTGTCTCGATTCTCACCGAGCCCAGGAACGCCTTAATCAAGCAGTTTAAGGAGCTCTTTGCGATGGAAGGGGTGGAGCTTGAGGTCACCGCCGGCGCTCTCAAAGCCATTGCGCATAAGGCGATGGAACGCAAGACCGGTGCCCGCGGCTTAAGAAGCATCGTGGAAGCGGCACTGCTGGACGCGATGTTTGAAGTGCCCGCCAAGCCCGAAATCGGCCGCGTGGTGCTTGATAAAGCCACGATTGAGACGGGCGCGCCCGTTGACATGATTGTCTGTCCCCGCAAGGACCCGGTAAAGCCTGAAGCATCTCAGGCGTCCTGATCCGTTTTTTTAACTAGTGTCGGGACGGCCTCCGTCCCGGCACAATGTGCCTCATTTTTGCCGTATTCGGGCAGGGTTTAAGCCCGTTTCCCTTTTATAGTCCATAGGTATCGGCGGGGAAGTTTTTTCCCCCTTGAAATCGGGGCTTTGAGCCCCAACATAGCCCATTACTGAAACTTTAGACGCTCAGTTTTTTGAGATTAATTACATGACAGAAAAAGAGAACAATGCGGGAGAAGTCCCGGGCGTGGTTGTCGCGCCGGTCCTTCCGATCCGTGACCTTGTGATTTTTCCGCGCATGATGCTGCCCCTGTTTATTGCGCGCCCCAAGACGGTGCGTGCGGTGCAGAATGCGATGAAAGGTGACAAGCGCATTGTGCTTGTCACGCAGCGCGATCCCAAGATGGATGATCCGAAGGCTTCGGACGTCTATGACGTGGGGACCCTTGCCACACTCATGCAGATGCTGCGCCTTCCCGACGGCACCTTAAAGGTGCTTGTGGAAGCGCACGGGCGCGTGAAACTCAGCGACATCGACGATAAGTCGCCTGAGATGACCTGTAAGGCGACGCGCCTTGACTCCACCGACATTGAAGGGACGGAAACCGAAGCCCTGCGGCGTGCGGTGGAAACGCAGTTTGTGAGTTACGCCAAGGAAAGCAAAAAGATCACCGACGAGGTGATTGCGGGCGTGAAGGCCCTCAAAGACGCCGAGAGCCTCGCCGACGCCGTTGCGGCTCAATTGCCGGTTTCCCTTGAAAACAAGCAAAAGCAGCTTGAAGAGCTTTCCGTGCGAAAGCGCCTCAACAATCTTTTGGGACTCATTGCCGGGGAAGTGGACATCCTTGCCGTTGAAAAGCGCATTCACGGTCGCGTGAAGCAGCAGATGGACAAGAGTCAGCGCAACTACTACCTCAACGAGCAGATGAAGGCGATTCAAAAGGAGCTCGGAGGCGAGGAAGCGGCTGACGGCGACGATATCGCCAATTACAAAAAGAAGATTGCCGAATGCGGCATGCCCAAGGAGGCTCAGGAAAAGGCGCAGGCTGAACTGCGTAAGCTCCGGATGATGCAGCCCATGAGCGCGGAAGCGACCGTCATCCGCGGCTACCTCGATACGCTCGTGGAGCTTCCCTGGAAGAAAAAGAGCCGCGTGAGCACGGACCTTAAGAAGGCCGCAAAGATCCTGGACGCCGATCACTGGGGGCTTGAGAAGGTGAAGGAACGCATTCTCGAGTACCTTGCCGTGCAAAAGCGCGTCGATAAGGTGAAAAGCCCGATTCTGTGCCTGGTGGGCGGTCCCGGCGTCGGTAAGACCAGCCTCGGGGAATCCATTGCCCGTGCCACGGGCCGCAAGTTTGTTCGCATGGCCTTAGGCGGCGTGCACGATGAAAGCGAAATCCGCGGTCACCGCCGCACCTACATCGGGTCCATGCCGGGTAAAGTGATTCAGTCGATCACCAAGGCGGGGGTGAGGAATCCCTTGTTCCTGCTGGACGAAATCGACAAGCTCGGGCGCGACTACCGCGGTGACCCTGCGGCGGCGTTGCTTGAAGTGCTCGATCCGGAACAAAACCGCACCTTCCAGGATCACTACCTCGATCTGGACTTTGATTTGTCGGACGTCATGTTTGTGGCCACCAGCAACAGCTACGACATTCCGCCGGCGCTTCTTGACCGTATGGAAGTGATCAATCTCTCTGGTTACACCGAAGACGAGAAGATGCACATCGCCGAAGAACATCTCGTTCCTAAGCAGATGAAGATGAACGGCGTCAAGCCCCACGAAGTGACGGTGAAGGCCGACGCGATCCGCGACATCATCCGCTACTACACCCGTGAGGCGGGCGTGCGCGGGCTCGAGCGCAGCATCGGCAAGATCTTCCGTAAGGTCGTGCACATGAATGCCGAAAAGGGTGACAAGAACACCAGTGAAATCACGGTGGACGCGAAGAACCTGAGCGACTTTTTGGGTGTCAGGAAGTACACCTACGGCGTAGCGCAGAAAGAACCCCAGGTGGGGCAGGTCAATGGGCTGGCCTGGACCGAAGTGGGCGGCGACATCCTTACCGTGGAAGCCGTGGTCTTCCCGGGTAAGGGCGTTGTGCAGCGCACGGGCTCTTTGGGCGACGTGATGAAGGAAAGCGTGGAAGCCGCGCGCAGCGTTGTTCGTGCGCGTGCCGCCAAGCTCGGTATTGAAAATTCCGCTTTTGCCAACACCGACTGGCATATTCACTTCCCTGAGGGCGCTACGCCCAAGGACGGGCCCAGCGCGGGTGCCGCAATCTGCACGGCAATCGTTTCCGCGATGACCAACATTCCGGTGCGTCCGGACGTTGCAATGACCGGGGAAATCACCCTCAGGGGTGAAATCCTTGAGATCGGCGGCTTAAAGGAAAAACTCCTCGCGGCTTTACGCGGCGGTATCAAGAAGGTGCTGATTCCTGAAACCAACGTCAAGGACCTTGCCGAGATTCCGGATAACGTCAAGACCGGCATGGAAATCGTGCCTGTGCGCTGGATTGATCAGGTTCTCGAAGAGGCGCTTGTGCGTAAGCCCGAGCCCTTAAAGACCGATTCGGCTGAAAAAGCGGCGACTGCGGCGCCGATTCCTGCCGCGGGCAGCAATGCCGTGTCGGGCACTCAGGCAACGGCACATTAAGCCTTTTATGCTCTGACACGAACGGGCTGAAGCTTTTTATCGGGCTTCAGCCCTTTTCTTTACTCTGGCGTCAGAACTGAGCGGCGTCATCGCCGTTGGGGGCTTCAGCCTTTATCACCAGATCCAGAACCTCGAGTGTCCACGTCTTAGCCTTCCAACGCAACCCTGTTTTGTTTGATTTTCCCTCAACGCTGTGCAAGCCCCGTTTAGCAC
>OAWP01001742.1_pt1 | contig 12058 bp, 11 predicted proteins | sample 1517081 | NCBI WGS metagenome assembly OAWP01 (sample SAMEA2580167, study PRJEB22360) | human gut metagenome | biome: human gut; feature: human-associated habitat; material: faeces | place: Denmark | collected 2008/2010 | reverse complement strand
AGCACACTCTAAACCCGAAGACTATCGGGCAGGCGCTTGGGCCGCCACTACGGACCGGAGCAAAGTGGTGACCTTGTATGATGCACTGGTCCGGAAAGGACTGGAGGTGAACTATGCTGAAGGCTATGATATGAAGAGCAATCAATTGACCGGACTGCAGGAAGCATTGCAGGCTGCTGAGGCTTCGGATGTCATTGTTGTGGCGGTAGGCGAGAGATTCGGTCAGAGTGGCGAGAAGGCTTCCAAAGTGAATATAGCCATACCCGAGGGGCAGCAGAAGCTGGTGTCGGAACTGGCAAAGACTGGAAAACCTGTCATTGCTCTTGTCATGTGTGGGCGTCCGGTAATCTTCAATGAGATAAGGGAACATGCTGATGCGGTACTGTGTACTTGGTGGTTGGGGAGTGAGGCCGGCAACGCCATATGCAATGTGTTGTGGGGAGAGTATAATCCTTCGGCTAAATTGCCCATGACATTTCCTGCACACGTAGGGCAGATTCCCATTTATTACCAGAATAAGAGTACCGGTCGTCCTACCGCATTGCAACAGACTTATAAGGCATCTTATATCGATGCTTCCACTGAGCCTGCCTATCCTTTCGGATATGGGCTTTCGTACACGGATTTTGGATATTCTGATTTGAAACTGCTGCCGGGCAAGGCTGCAGGCGTCCATACGGAGGTGTCGGTAAAAGTGACTAATACCGGTAAGTGTGCAGGAGAGGAAGTAGTTCAATTGTATGTGCAGGATAAGGTAGCCTCTGTTACGCGTCCGATAAAGGAATTGAAGGGCTTCAGGAAAATTCATCTGAATGTGGGTGAAAGCAAAACTGTAGCTTTTCAGATAACTGACGATGCACTGGGATTCTATGACAATGAGATGAATTATATGGTAGAATCTGGTGATTTCGTCTTTATGGTGGGTGGCAGTAGTGATGATGTACAGCAGATTACCTATAACTTGAAAGAATAGGATTCTTGTCCTATAAATGAAAAGCAAGGCTGTCTGGAATCATATCCGGACAGCCTTGCTTTTCTGTTTTAGTTGGTTATCACATTCGTGAAATACTCTTTGAACAGTTTTTCTGCCCGTTCCAGTTGTTCCGGAGTATTTTCCTTCACTTCTTTCAATTTGTAATCCCATCCCATGACTTCGTATTTGTGAACGCCCAGACGGTGGTAAGGAAGTATTTCCACCCGTTGTATCTGCCGGTATTTGCCGAGATTTTCACCCAGCAGGCGGATGTCTTCTTCCGAATCGCTGTAACCGGGAACCAGTACATAACGCAGCCAGAAGGGGCGTTCATGTTCTTCGAGCCAGGCAGCGGTGCGGAGTGTCTGTTCGTTGCTCCGTCCCGTCAGCGTACGGTGGCGTTCGGGATTGAATTGCTTGATGTCCAGCAGCACGAGGTCAGTCAGGCTAAAGAGCTCTTCCACCTTTTCATTCCAGATGCCTCCGTTACTGTCCAGGCAGATATGGATGCCGTTCGCCTTCAGCTCCTTGAAAAGAGGAATCAGCGCTTCTGCTTGCAGGGTAGGCTCGCCGCCGGAGAAGGTAATGCCTCCTTTTTTCCGAAGAATACTTTTTGGCTGACAGCCATGTGCAGGATTTCTTCCGGGGGGGTGGGGGTGCCTCCTTTTACATCAATCGTATCCGGATTGGCACAATACAGACAACGGAACGGACATCCTTGCAGGAAAACGACGAGCCGGAGACCCGGCCCGTCGAATGTTCCCATACTTTCGTAGGAGTGTACATTTATCATATTACATTCTTTCGTGGAATGAACGGCTGATGACTTCCAACTGATGCTCGCGGCTCAACTTCACGAAGTTCACGGCATAGCCGGAAACGCGGATGGTGAGTTGCGGATACTTTTCAGGATGTTCCATGGCATCTTCCAGCATTTCGCGGTTCAGTACGTTTACGTTCAAATGGTGGGCACCTTTGGTGAAGTAGCCGTCCATCATGGTTACCAGGTTCTCTACACGTTCTTCCGGTGTCGGGCCCAGTGATTTAGGAACAATGGAGAACGTATTGCTGATGCCGTCCTGCGAGTCGCGGTAGCGCAATTTGGCTACGGAGCTCAAGGAAGCGATGGCACCGTTCTTGTCACGTCCGTGCATTGGGTTGGCACCCGGAGCAAAGGCAACACCTTTGGCGCGTCCGTCCGGAGTGGCACCGGTCTTCTTGCCGTACATCACGTTGGAGGTGATAGTCAGCAAGGAAAGGGTGGGACGGGCATTCTTGTAGACAGGCAGCTTTTTCAGTTCTTCGCTGAAATAGTAAACGAGGTCTACTCCCAGGTGGTCCACACGGTCGTCATTATTGCCGAAGCAGGGGAATGAGCCTTCAGTGTCGAAACCTTCGGTCAGGCCGATTTCGTTGCGGCGTGCAGTGACTTTGGCATATTTGATGGCGGACAGTGAGTCTATGGCGATGGAAAGGCCGGCAACACCGTATGCCAGATTGATGCGTGGGTTGGTATCGATGAATGCCATCTGGGCCTTCTCATAATAATACTTATCATGCATGTAGTGGATGATATTCATGGCCTCGTTGTAGACACGGGCTATTTCAGTCAGTACCTTCTTGTAGTTGGCCATAACTTCCTCAAACTTCAGTGTCTCGCCGGTCAATACGGGAATACCTTTCACCATGACAGTTCCGGTGTTTTCGCAACGGCCACCGTTGATGGCAAGCAGCAGGGCCTTGGCAAGGTTGGCACGTGCGCCGAAGAACTGGATTTGCTTGCCGATGGCTTGGTAGGATACACAGCAGGCAATGCCGTAATCGTCGCAGTTGCGCACTTCGCGCATCAGGTTGTCGTTTTCGTACTGGATGGAGCTGGTATCTACGGAAACTTTGGCGCAGAAATCCTTGAAGCCTTCCGGCAGTTCGGGACTCCACAGTACGGTCAAGTTTGGTTCCGGAGAAGGACCGAGGTTGTATAGCGTCTGCAAGAAGCGGAAAGAAGTCTTGGTGACTTTCACGCGTCCGTCATTGAAGCGTCCTCCGATGGCTTCGGTCACCCAAGTCGGGTCACCGGCAAAGATATCATTGTACGACTGCATACGCAGATGGCGTACCATGCGCAGCTTGATGACGAACTGGTCTATCAGTTCCTGTGCAAACGTCTCATTGATTTTTCCGTGAGCCAGATCGTATTCAATGAATATATCGAGGAACGAAGATACGTTACCCAATGACATGGCAGCACCGTCTTGCTCTTTGATGGCAGCAAGATATGCCATGTATACCCATTGCACGGCCTCTTGAGCTGATGTAGCCGGATGGCTGAGGTCGAGTCCGTAATATTCGCCCATAACCTTGATGTCCTTCAAAGCTTTGATTTGTTCCGCCACTTCTTCGCGTAGACGGATGCGTGCTTCGGTCATCGGGCCGGTGAGGTTGCGCAAGTCCTCCTGCTTGGCTTCAATCAGACGGTCGATGCCGTAGAGAGCCAATCGGCGGTAGTCGCCGATGATACGTCCGCGGGCATAGTTGTCGGGCAATCCGGTAAGGAATCCCAGTGAGCGGAAGGAACGGATTTCTTCGGTATATACATCGAATACGCCGTCGTTATGTGTTTTGCGGTAATGGGTGAAGATGTCTTTTACTTTATCGTCCACTTCCACTCCGTTTTCACGGCATGCTTTTGCTACCACGTTGATGCCTCCGAAAGGTTTGATGGATCGTTTCAACAGTTCATCAGTCTGCAAACCGACAATAAGTTCATTGTCCTTATCAATATACCCGGCTTTATGAGAAGTGATGGTAGATACGGTGGTATTGTCCAGTGAACGGACGCCATTGTTGTTCCTTTCTTCTTCGAGAGCCTTCAGACAGATGTCCCAGATACGTTTGGTACGTTCGGTAGGTCCCTGCAAGAAAGATGCATCCCCGGTATAGGGTGCGATGTTTTTACTGACGAAATCACTGACATTGATTTCTTTATTCCAAAGCCCATTGGTAAAGGTTTTGTTCAATTCCATAAAATTTGTTTTTGTTAGTAGGTTAGATAATGTTATCCTTTAGAGCGCACAAAAATACTGAATAAATTCCGTAATTTTATAAGAGATACTTCTCTTTTTATGTTGAACAGCATAAAATAACTATTATTAGGTAGTGAATGTCCGGGGGAGTAGAGATGTTAATACTTTCTTTATATGTGGTTTATGAATTGAAACAAGAACCGAATAATAATCTGCATTATTTACAAATGATGTAGGTTTAAGGAACAGTCGTATTCTGAACCTAATTCAGTCGTATAGTGAATGCCATTCAGTCGTATACTGAATAGGGTTCAATCGTATACTGAATGTGGTTCTTTGTAAATATACTGATAGCCAGTAAGTTATAAAACTCTGTCTTGCCCTTGATAAATTTCAACAAATAGCCTAAATGCCGTTATGTTCGTTCCGTAGTGGGTATAAACAAGAATTTTGGTATAATTGCTCTGTTTTTGTGCAGAAAAGTTTGTAGAATAAAAAATGATTTGTATCTTTGCACCGCTTTAAAAGAAAAGCACTTCTGAAAAAGAAGTTTTGGAGAGGTGGCAGAGTGGTCGATTGCGGCGGTCTTGAAAACCGTTGTGCTGCGAGGCACCCGGGGTTCGAATCCCTGTCTCTCCGCAATAAATGTTGGAAATCAGCAAATTACAAAACAAACACCCAATTTTACACCCAATAATGTAAAATTGGGTGTTTTTGTATTATTTAAGAAAACTGCCGAGCGACTATGCATTGATCAGTGATTCTTTCCATTTACAATTACCTTATGAAGTCATGAAACAAAATCATACACAACACCATGCCGCTACACTCCGATGCGAGCTGAGCCTCAACGAAAGGTAGCATGAACATGACGATAATTGTGGCGCATAGCCAATAGATATAGTTCTTATTTTCGAATTTCATTATCCATCTATTTGCAAATCAAGATTTATAATTTCGCTTGATTTCGTCAATCGACTTGCCGCCGATACCAAAGTTCTCATCCGGCAATTCCTTAATGGTTACGGTGAAGAACTGCGCCGGAATATGGATTATTTCGGCGGCTGTCGCTGTCAGCCGCTCAATAAGTTCTTTCTTTTGTTCGGCGGTCAATGCTCCGCTTTCAACTGATATGTATGGCATTGTAAAAGTGTTTTGGCATTACAAAACGTCTATTCGATTGGAAGATTGTGTTGCTTCAAGAAACTAAGTTTGTCCCAGTAGCCCCTCTGATATACAATAAGATTGTTTTTGATATGGAAGAAGCCGCAACCACGCAACCCCAATGGGTCTTTCCATTCCAATATAGCCCATTCTCCATCTTCAAAAATATTTTCAACAATACAAACCATTTTAGCCGTTGCGAACTCCCCGGCAAACATCCGGCGTATGGCTTCTTTTCCAGCCACGGGAGCGTTCGCCACCTGATGGTTTACGGCATCGTCCGCATATAGCGCGGCGATTCCCTCCACGTCGGACGCGTTGAAACAATCAATCCATTTCTCCAGTACTTCTTTCGGTGTCATTTGATGTTACATTTTTATAATGTCAAAACCATCTCAAATTGTTTACCGGCGAGGCAAACACCTTTGGACGCGAGAAATGCGTCCAAAGAAGGAGTTGGAGATTCGACATTGATTACTTTTACTATTTCAGATTCAGTCATCTCAATCATTTGTTTTAGCAAGGAAGATGCGACGCCTTTTCTGCGGAAAGTCGGATCAACAGCTATCTGGGTAATGTCACCGGACTTTGGAGAGAAAACACAGTATCCTGACAAAACAGAATCAACCATAGCTCCCAACGTCACCAAATCATCACCTGCTCTCTTAATAGATTCAATGTCATTCTGCCAGGATGGGGTAAAATCATGGAATGATTGGGCTGACAAAATATCTTCAGACTTCAGCGCGACGATGGAGCATTTGGCAGGTTTGTCAGATAGATGGTTAACAACCAGTTGCTTCTTTTGAGTGAAGAAATTAAATTCTCGTAAAATCTCGAAACCGAGACTTTCATATATTTTTAACGCTCTTTTATTATGTTGAAGCACCTCAAGCAAATAATTCTCTATACCGGCATTTTTCAGGAATGGCATAGAGTGCGTAAATATTCTTTTGGCAAGTCCTTGCCCTCTGAACTCTTTTCTTGTACCTGTTCCCGTATCGTATGCAGTAAGTTTGCCATTATAGTATTTACCAATACCATTAAACGTGAACGCCACGATATTGTCATCATAGAATGCACCGAATGATAAAGCCGGATTGAAGCCTCGCCGTTTCAGCATTGACTTCAATTCTGTCTTATCCACGCTGATTTCGTAATCCGAGAAAGCTGACTTGAAAGCCGTATATATTTGCTCGAATGAAATGCCTTCGAGGTTTTTTATTTCAATCATGGGTTACTTGCTATCGGATTCGTTACCATTAATTTAATTTGAACAGGATTGAAGCCATGTTCTGACCGAGATTGCGCATATTGGCAATTCCTTCATTATCTTTAAGAACATCGCCAATTTCTCGCCCATAAACCATGTTCCAGTATGTGGAACCAGCAACTATCATCTCCTTGTTTAAGAAAAAATGATTCATTGTATCGACCGCCGTCATACCTCCGGCACGACGAACGGCGGCAACTGCCACGCCCAGTTTGTGTTTCAATATTCCCGGATTGACAGCAGCGACAACGCCACCTCTGTCCAACAATGCTTTCATTCGAGAGGAAACATCTGCTGAATAAACCGGCGAACCGAGAATTATCCCGTCAGCTCCAACTATTTTGCTAAATACCTCGGCAAAACCGTCTTTGCGGAATACACAATTACCTTTACCTTTACAGGCAAAACAAGCACGGCATGGCTCTATATCGACATCGGCCAATTGGATAAACTCGGTTTCAATACCTCTCTTATTCAGTTCCTCAAATATCGTGCGGATTATGATAGCTGTATTACCATCTTTCCGTGAGCTGCCGTTAATTCCAATTACTTTCATAGTCCTTTGTATTGTTCCATTTCAATGCAATTCCAAGTTTCGCCCAAGCAAGAATAGCTTTCTGTTGTTGGAACAATCACGCGCCTGAATCCGGCAGACTTATAGCAATGGATGGCTGACGGATTATTTTCAAAGACACCGAGTGATACTTTCGTAGCACCAAGCGTCTCAAAAGCATATTTGACTGCCATTGAAACAAGAGTTTTACCAAAACCTTGACCACGTTTTGAATCATCGACAATGACGAATCCCAAGCGTTGTTCCGATGAATCATCTGCCGGAGTGCGCAGGGTGATATATCCCACAATGTTATTGCCATTCAACATTGTCAGGGCGCGTTGACTTTGTCCGTCAATATACCGCTCGTGATAGATATTCATATCTTCTGGTGTGACCGGGTAACACTCATATCTGTCAGCGCACCATTGGCGCATAAGATATTCGTTTTTTAGCCAAGTAGTAATTACATTGGCATCTGTGGGCTGATATGGTCTAAGACTAAGGCGCATCATTATAGAATTGTTTTCAACTCTTCATTGCAAAACATTGTCGGGGTAAATTCCACAATCTGATAGTTGGCAATGTCGTTGATGTGGAACGGATCTTCGGAAATAATAGCATCAACCGCTTCACGGTTGTTGGCTTTTATCATTATCACGCCACCAATGCGAGGGATCTGTGGCCCAGATGTTATGAAATCTCCGATGGCATAATGTTTGGCGAGATATTCACGGTGCGCACTCAGATAGTTATCAACCTCGCTCAACGGCTTTTTGTATGTGAGAATTGCAATAAACATAACGAGTCTATTTTTCCAGCGTTTAAGGTGAGGGAAGAATTGACGCATCATGTCTTTAGCCTGTTCCTGTGTCAAGTTCTGTCCTGACTGTTTGTTTATCTCATCAGTGAATTGGGCGCAGTGGTCAATCATCTGCTCCATAGTCATATCCTGCGCAAACTTGCCATCTTTGTAGCAGTAGATGCAATAATCTTCATTGAGTGTGCCATCGGTATTCGTACCGAGGATTTCGTTTGTTAGCGGCATTCCGCAGCTTTGACAGAATTTTTGTTCCATATCGTTTTCCTTTTCGCCCATCAGTCCAACAGGGTAGGTTATTAAATACAAAAGCGTGGACTACCTATGTCAATCTAACTTGACGGCCCTGAGAAAGCCTATGATGCAGATACAACGATAGCAGCCCACGCTATATGCGTGAGAACCACTATGCTATCTCTTGCATCAAATTTGAAAGGCTCTCAGGTTTTCAAGTTACAAGATGAGCATAACGCTTCTTTTTCTTATGTCTTGGAAAGAGTTGCCCCTATCCGAATGCAAAATTAGTTATTTTATTGATGTTTTGCATTATATAGAGTGGAATTATAGCTTGAATCCTCTACTTTTTCTTGGCTCTTCCGCTGATTGTCGTAAACCTTGCCGGAGTTTCTCCCATTGCTCTTTGAACCATTCGCCTATCGGTTGCCTGTTTATTGTAAGCACCAATTTATTATTATCAACCAAACTTTTCTCAATCTTGAAAATATCGTTCTTTATGTCAAACTTTCGTCTATGCTCTTCGGAATAGATTTTCCCATTGCATCTGATTGCTTCTTTTTTTGTCAAAAGATTGTTTACCATATCTTTGGTAAATCCGATGGCATAGCAGAATTTTTCCATTCTCAACATCTCTTTGAGTAAAGGGAACCAGTTGAACGCTTTTTCAAGAATGGTGTTCAATCGTGATATTTCCTTGTCTTTGATTTCAAGCTCTTGATTATGTATTCCTTGTAGGTTACGAATCTGCTTGCCGTGCTGTTCCTGCATTTGTTGCATCTTGGCTTTTAATTCATCAATACCCTTGTCACGCTTGGCAATTTCATGACGTAAATTCTCATTAGTTTGTTCCAAATCTTTCAATTTTCCGCTTCCGAAAAGAGAACCGACACCGCTTGCTATGGCTGTGGCTGCATCGGTAGCTGCGCTTTTGAGTTTGTCGGTGCGTATTTCCGATTTTACCTGTTTGAGTTCTTGCTCAGCAAGAGTTACCTGCTGCTTCTTGTGCCTTTGGGTTTCCTCTATACGTTGCAGTTCGGCTTTCTGTTTCTTTATGATGAAATCGTTACGTTCCAGATGTTCCTTGCCTGTTTCGGTTTTAGATTGTCCTCGTTCCATCAGGAGAATGTCAGAAGCCAAACTTTGCATTTCGGTCATATCCTCGTCATTGAGTTTACAGCTTTTTCCTGTATCGTGGTTCATCCAATCGAAAACGATATGAGCGTGATAATTCGGCTTGAACCACTTTCCATCAATTTGGAAACTCTCTCTGTCTTCAGCTTCGGGTTGTCCGCTCAGCCAATGTCCTTCATCTTTGTGCAGGAAGATTTGCAGCGGAGTAATACCCCAGCGTTGTTTGCACTCCTCGCCAAATTTATGCACATCTGCCAATGTGGTGTCCGCTCTGATGAGCAACACCCCCTCACGGATAGGTGAACACCCTGCCACCTTGATGATTTTTCCGTTCTTGCCTTTGCGTTCACGTTCTTTCTCCTGCATGGCACGTCCGGTCTTTTCCTTGACCATCCGTTTGATGTTGTCGTAATGTGTCCGCAATTCGGTAGTGCCGAAGTCAGGATTTACCCACTGCTCGTTATTGGTGGAAAGTTTGGAAACGACATAGATTCTGGACTCTCCGATGTTGCGTATGTACTCGGCAGTCCTTCGGTTGTGTGCCTCGCTCGATGCGATGTTGCAAGGCTTGATATGTATGCTTGATTTTGTTGCCATAGTTTTTTTGTTTACATTAGATTACTTTGTTCGCTTCCGCAGTGGGGTTCTTAGGGGTGCAACCCATAAGCGGTGATTGCAAAGAGAGGGTCACTCTTTGCTCGGGGTTCTCAGGGGTGAACGCCCTGAGTGGGTTATTAGGGCAAAGCCCTAATCCCCTCGGGAGAGCCCACAACTACGAAAGCGGAGCGTGTAGTTATAGTGGGCTATAACCGAAAACCGTTCTTCTTTTTCGGTGGCTGGGTGTGCGTCTCTCTTACGGACTGGACTTGCCTGTTTCTTTCAGCCTGTTTCTGTAAGTATTCGTTCAAGTCCTTGCATCCGCTGTAGGTTTGCGAAGCGTCACGGATGTATAAATCCCTGCCGTATTCCATACGAATTTGCCGGAGTGCTTCCATCCCTGCACGGTCATTGTCAAAGAAACAATGTATGCGCTCGTAGCTACCCAACGGATAGAGAGCCTTGCTCACATTCGATACAGAGTTCAATACCATATAATCTTGTCTGTCCAGTTCGGGAAATTTCGGGCAATTTTCCAATCTCAAAGTAAGAAATGAAAGATAGTCCATAAATCCCTCGAACACATAACACGTTTCCCTCGCTTTTCCCGCCTGTCTGATGTGGGAGATTTCCTTAGGGGCAATACAGCCCTTGAAATAACGGTTGCGAATCTCATAGCCGCCCGATATGTTTGGAAAGGCAATGGCGAAATACCGTTTGCCGTTGTTGGTGAAATGAGCTTCGCGGCATTCTCTTTTCGCCAGTTCCGTGTTTATTCCCCTTTCCTGCAAATATGAGAGTAGGGCAGGCGAAGAAAGCGGTACAATCTCCAGTTGTTGAAAACGTGGCTCGGAAGATGACTGCTTGCCAAAAGAGAAAGAATCAGGACGGATATGTGGTGTCTGTTCCGCTATGCGTTCCAATATATAAGGTATATGGTCGGTAGCATATAAGTGTGACGCCAGTTCGATGGTGCCGCCGCCTTTGCCGAGTGCAAAATCATACCATTGGTTACGCTCGATATTTACCTTGAACGAGGCTTCAGTTTCTTCCCTTAACGGTGATTTATACCATAGGTTGATACCCTGTTGTTTGACGGGAGAATATCCCAAACTGTGCAGATAATCTGCTATCCTGATTTGCTTGGCTGTCTGTATATCCATAAGATAATTGTTTGAGTAGTTGGTGAATTGATTTATTTTTCTTTTCGCCCGTACCATTTTAAGAAGTACGGTCTATATAACCACTTCACTAAATTGTCGTATATATAGAATACGGCAATAAAGTGAAGCGGTTTATCCATTCCTTGCATCACTTCGCTTTATCCTTAATATATAGACCCACAGAATGAAGTGAAGCGATTGCAGGTAACGGGTTAATAGTGGAAGTCGGGCATGAATGTGTATTTTCTGCCGTTCTCTTGCACTATCATCCGTTTGTTGCGAAGCATGGTGATGAGCGGTACCGCCTTTTGATGGTTCAGTTTTACCCCTATTGACGTATAGCTTTTGATTAAAGCATCTTCCAGTTCCTTGTAACCGTATTCCTCTTTCAGCCCGAAAACGGCTTCCAATGCGATGCGGTGCTGCTGTTCGGTGATATGCCTGTAAGGGTCGAACTTTTCTTCCTCGGGTCTTCCCGGTTTCTTGCTTTCTGTTTTGTAACCCTCTATGAGTTCGGGCAAGGCATTGTCGTTGATGCGAAAGGCAAAAGGCTCGAAATCCATTGCCCGGATGTGCATGGCTGAAACACTGCTTATATCCCCGTTGCTCTTGTCCTTTTCCACCAGCAATACGGTTTCCGCCTTATTGTTTAACTCCGTGCCGATATGCCCTCTCGCATTCTCATCCCCTTTGTTCTGATGCAGTATCGTATGGATATGTATCTGCCTGTCGTCCGTCCACTGCATCAGTTTGGATATGATGCGTGTGGATTCGCCGGGGCTGTTGATGTCATATACCATGTCACGGATGCCGTCTATGATTACAAGACCAATGTCGGGCGTATTATAGATAGCCTGTTCGACAATCCTGATACGCTGTTCAGGCGTGTATTTCCTCAAAGCGAGAAATTCAAGGTTTTCGCTGTCCCTGTCATCGGGCAAGCCAGCCATCCGTAAAATGCGTTTCATGACTTTCAGGCAATGATAAGGGCTTTGCTCCGTATCAACATAAAGCACTTTCCGCTTCCCGTCGGAGAGCTCTGCCACATACCGCAACACAGTGCCATTCTTCAATGTAGCGGCTAAGAAAGCCCATAAAATTAATGTTTTTTTTTGTTGATGCGG
>OAWP01001741.1_pt1 | contig 12064 bp, 10 predicted proteins | sample 1517081 | NCBI WGS metagenome assembly OAWP01 (sample SAMEA2580167, study PRJEB22360) | human gut metagenome | biome: human gut; feature: human-associated habitat; material: faeces | place: Denmark | collected 2008/2010 | reverse complement strand
CCTTCGGCTCGTCAGCGGTGTTGTTGTCGGTATCGATCCCGGCGTTCTTTCTCACCGCGAGAACGGTCTCAAACAGAATGCGCAGAACGACGTTTCCAACGATGACGTACTTGAATATAGCGCCGAATCCGTCGATGGTGGTGATGCACTTCGAAATGCCTATAAACACAAGGAACGCCGCCAGGGAGTAGTAGGTTATCTTCACGATGCAAAGCGGCAGGAAGCGCTGACCGTTCGCGTACTGCATGAATTTACCCGCGGACGGATCCTTCGCCTTCGGGCCGAAAACCTTCCAGTAAAGCAGGATCCCCGCCGCAACTGAAATAACAAGTCCCAGTATAGTAAGCAGGAGATTCGCGATCATGCCGCCGCTCAGGGCTGCGTAGATATCAAACATAGCGTGTACCTCGTTTCATTTGATTTTTCGGCGTGTGCCGTAATAGAATTATAACATAATTATACGACAAATGCAACAATATTTGTTATATTTTTTCAGAAATATCAAACGGAGTGGTCTGGTAAACGAAGTAGTTCAGCCAGTTGGTGTAGATGAGCGTGGAATGCGCCCTCCACTTGAGCACAGGCTGCTTCGCGGGGTCGTCGTCCGGGAAGTAGTGAGCGGGAATCTTCGGGTTCAGACCCTTTTCAAGGTCGCGCTTGTACTCCAGAGCCAGGGTGTCCGCGTCGTACTCGGAATGCCCTGTTATGAAGAACTGGCGGCTGTCCTCGCTGCAAACGGCATACACGCCCGCCTCGTCGGAGACCGCCATCACCTTGAGCTGCGGCACCTTCTCGATGTCCTCGCGGCGAACCTCGGTATGGCGTGAATGCGGCGCCCAGAACTCGCTGTCGAAACCTCGGAACAGTCTTGATTTCGGTGTGAGCAGAGTGTGCCTGAACACGCCGGAGAGCTTCTCCGGGAGCGGGTACTTCGGAATGCCGTAGTGGTAGTACAAAGCCGCCTGAGCCGCCCAGCAGATGTGGAACGTGGAATGCACATGTGTTTTCGTCCAGTCCATTATTTTGCAAATCTCCTCCCAGTAGTCGACCTCCTCAAACGGAAGGTGCTCCACCGGAGCGCCGGTGATTATGAACCCGTCAAAGTTCATGTCCTTTATCTCGTCGAAGGTCTTGTAGAAGTTCAGCAGGTGCTCATGTGAGGTGTTCTTGCTGGTGTAGGTTGAGGTCTGCACGAGAGTCACCTCGATTTGCAGCGGAGTATTAGACAGGCTGCGGAGTATCTGCGTTTCAGTCGCGACCTTGGTCGGCATGAGGTTCAGTATGCCTATCTTCAGCGGACGTATGTCCTGGTGGAGCGCGCGGTGCTCCGTCATGATGAATATATGCTCGTTTTCAAGTATCGACTGCGCGGGCAGTCCGTCGGCTATTTTTACTGGCATTTTTTATTCCTTTCCCATTGCGTATCCTTTGATACAGCCGTATGATACAACCGTAGAACGCGGCATTTTTTATAATATGAATCTATTATAGCTCAACGCGCTGTTTTTGTCAAGTTTGCGCCGCACCCGCTGAATAGTACGGAAAACCCCGGGAAGCCGAGCCTCCCGGGGTCTGTATCATTCGATGTTCTGAATCTGCTCGCGTATCTTTTCTATCTCGCTCTTCTGGTCGACGACTATGCGCGTTACCTCGATGTCCTGCACCTTGGAGCCTATGGTGTTGGTCTCGCGGTTCATCTCCTGCACCAGGAAGTCAAGCTTCCTGCCCACAGGCTCGCCGGATTCCAGCATTGTGCGGAACTGCGCGATGTGGCTGCGCAGGCGTACCGTTTCCTCGTCCACGGCGGTCTTTTCGGAGAATATCCCCGCCTCCATGAGTATGCGGTTTTCGTCGATGTTCGTGGTGTTCAGCACCTCGCACATCTTGTCGTAGAGCCGACTGCGGTAGTCCTCCACCACCTGCGGGGAGCGCGTTTCTACTACGCCGACCCACTCCTCGATTTTATCCAGGCGCGACATTACGTCCCGCTTCATGCGCTCGCCCTCGGCTTCACGCATCGCGATGAAGTGCTCCAGAGCCTCCTCCGCCGCCGACTTCACGTCAGCCCAGAGCTGCTCCTCGTCGGTCTCGGTCTTTACTACGGTGAACGCGTCCGGGATACGCAGGATATCCGACAGCGAAAGGCCGTCGTTCAGCGAATACTCCTCCTTAACGGAGCGCAGCGCGTCAACGTATTCCTTTACTATTTCCTTATTTATAGTTATCTTCTCGTCCGCGGCCTCAACGTTGTTCACCAGCACGGATATCTCCACCTTGCCGCGGTTTATCCTGCCCTGGAGCAGGCTCTTGGGCTTCTCCTCGAGGTAGCCCAGGCTTCGCGGGAGCCGCGAGCTGAACTCGTAATACCGGTGATTCACCGCGCGTATCTCTACGGTGATATCCCTGCCGTTAAGTACCTGATGACCTCTGCCGAAGCCTGTCATGCTCTTTATCATGTTACTGTCCTTTCGACCTGTTGAACCCTACTGCTGTCAGATGTGCGCCAGACCCTTGTCCAGCATGTACTGCGCCGCGTGCATGATACCCGCCTTGCCTGTCGGGAACGTAAGCCCGCCCTGGAGCCACACTGCAAAAGGCTCACGCAGCGGAGCGTCCGCTGAAAGCTCGATGGAAGCGCCCATCGTGAAGGCTCCAGCCGCCATACGCGCGGGGGCGACGCCCCCCCCTGTGAAGCCCCGAGCCGCCATGATGACCTGGCTGTCGTAGCCCGGCATGTCCCACGGCTCCGGGGAAGCGAAGCTGTCCACCGGGGAGCCCGCCTGAATGCCCTGGCAGAACGCGATGAGCTGCTTCTCGCCGCCGAGCTTCAGCGCCTCGATGATGTCGGTGCGCTTCTCGCTGTACTTCGGGAACGCCTCGAAGCCGAGAAGCTCCGCCAGAGCCGCCGCAAACGCCGCAGTCTTGAGCGCCGCGCATACCGCTTCCGGCGCGAGGAATATTCCAAGGTACATTCCTCGGAGCTGATTCAGGCTCGCGCCGACCTCCTTGCCAGTACCCGGGGTGGTCAGCCTGAACGCGCACAGCTCCACGAGGTCTGCCCTGCCCGCGATGTAGCCGCCGGTCTCCGCGATTCCGCCGCCGAGATTCTTGATAAGGCTGCCCGCAATGAGGTCGGCGCCGACTGAAACCGGCTCCTTTTCCTCGACCAGCTCGCCGTAGCAGTTGTCGGTGAATATCACGCAGTCCGGATTAACGCTGCGGACTGCCTCGCATATCTTCGCGATGACCTCAATGCTCAGCGACGGGCGCAGGGAATATCCCCTGGAGCGCTGGATATAAGCCATCCTGCAGGTTCCCGCGCGGCGCTTTATGCCGTCGTAGTCCGGGGTGCCGTCCGGCAGGAGGTCTACCTTGCCGAACTTCACGCCGAAATCCTTCAGTGAACCTATCCCATCACCGGAAATTACGCCCTGCATGGTGTCGTAGGGGTCGCCGGTGACGGAAAGCAGCTCGTCCCCGGGGCGGAGGACACCGAACAGCGCGGTGGTTATCGCGTGGGTGCCGTTCACGAAATTGTGGCGCACCAGGGCGTCCTCGGCGCCGAGTATCTGCGCGAAGACCGCGTCCAGCTTGTCCCTGCCGTCGTCGCCGTAGCCGTAGCCGTTAGTCCCCTTCATGTGGATATCGCTTATCCTGTTGTCGATGAACGCCTTTAAAACGCGCTCGCCGTTGTATTCCGCCATGCGGTCGAACTCGGCAAACTGCGGAGCGCACAGCTCCATTGCCTTTTTTCCTGCTTCCACCAGTTCCGGTGAATAATCGAAGAATGCCATTTTATCTATCCTTTCAAGCCCGGGAGCCTTCCCGGAATACAATTAACGCATACATTTTTATTTTACACTTTTTTAGGGGTTATGTCAACACCTAAATGTGAAAAATTCATAAATTCTGACGCTCTGAAATAAGGATTGACTTTTTCAGGAAAAGCGGGTATAATAGAAAGACCAAAGGAGGGTGCTATATGAAAAAAAGAATCGCGATACTATCTGCGCTGCTTCTGATGACAGGCTGCACCGGGAACGTCACATCGCCAGGGAGCCAGTCCAGCCAGACAAGCCAGTCCAGCCAAACCAGCCAGTCCGAGCAGTCCGTAACTGCGCCGAAGGAGTCCACGCCGGAAAGCTCCGCACAGGCGGAAGCCACCGCCGAACCGCCGAGCACCGAGCCTGTAAATACCGCGGAGCCTCCGGAAACCATGCCGACTGGGGAGCTTCCCGGAACCGGAACGGCTGAGAGCCTTCCGGTAAAGGCGCAGTACCTCGAGGACGTGCCGGAGCTTGGTGAGCACGACACATTCAGTCAGACCGACGGAACCGAGGTCAGCGAATCAGCCGTAAAGGTGGTATTCTCCGCAGAAAGCACGGTCAGCGACTTCAGGCTGCTGTCGATAGCAATGCAGGACATCGACGAGAACGGGATCTTCACGTTCTCCGCCGAGGAGCTGTACTCGCAGCCCGAGCTTACGCCGGAGCGCCCGCTGGAAGCGGATCTGGTTTTCCTGGGAGATATCCCGAACAACGGAATATCCTTCACCGACGCCGATGGGAACGTAAAGTACTTCTCCGTGGATATGAGCGGCATGGACGGTTCCCTGATACTCTGGGAGATAACCGTAATATGAAAAAATCCCGCAGCCATACGGCTGCGGGATCTTAATTTGTTGAACTATCAGAGGTTGGCAGAGGCGTCAGAATCACGCAGCGTGAAGTTCCCTATAAGGCCCTTCATCGTTGCAGCCTGCGCCGAAAGCTCCTCGGAAGCCGCAGCGGATTCCTCCGCAGTCGCGGAGTTCGTCTGGACTACGTTGGAGATCTGATCGATTCCTATGGAGATCTGCTTGATGGAATCCGCAGCCTCCTTTGTGGAATCGGAGATCTTGTTGTTGATCTCCTCGACCTTTGCAGAGGATTCTACAACCGCCGTCATCATCGCGGCTGCTTCGTTCACGATGGCGCTGCCGTTCTCAATTGCGGAAACGGTGCCTTCGATCATGTTCGTGGTGTTCTGTGCAGCCTCGCCGGACTTGGCGGCAAGGTTGCGCACCTCGTCAGCCACGACCGCGAAGCCCTTTCCGGCTTCACCCGCACGCGCGGCTTCTATCGCCGCGTTCAGCGCGAGTATATTCGTCTGGAACGCGATGTCCTCGATGGTCTTGATAATGTTCTTGGTCTCTGCGGAGGAATTCTTGATCTCCTCCATTGCGCTGATGAGGTTCTCCATCTTCGCAGAGGTGTCGCCGAGCTTCTCGGCGGCTTCCTTTGTGCATTTGCTTGCATCTTCTGCGTCCTTGGAATTTTCGTGTATCATTTCGGATACCACGTTGATGGTCGCAGCCAGCTCCTCAACGGAGGAAGCCTGTTCGGTAGCGCCCTGTGACAGCGCCTGCGCGCCTGAGGAAACCTGTTCGGAGCCTGCCGCAACCTGGTCGGCGGCGGTGCTTATCTCGGACATGGTTGCGCTGAGCTTGTGGTTGATATCGCGGACATAGTGGAGCAGCTTCTGGCAGTCGCCGACATAGAACTTTTCATTCTCAGCAGTATGTACGTTCAGGTTGCCGGTGGACATTGACTCGAGAATGCGCCCGATATCGCTGATAATGTTGTTGAGGTTGCTGACGACCGTCTTTGTCGCCTCGGAGAGACGTCCGGTCTCGTCCTTGGAATGAACCTCGGGAACCGGGCTTGTGAGGTCTCCCACGGCGAGCTTCTCGATACGCTCGGTGCATGCTCTTACGGAGGAACCAATCTTTCTGCCGAGGCAAACGGAGATGAACGCTGAAACGACGCATGCAGCAATAAGAAGGATCACGGTCATCACAATAGCGCGGGATGTAGAGTCCATAAAGTCGCCGGTGGGAGCGTAAACTGCAAGCGACCAGCCGTTTGAATCCTGGATCGGGGCATAGGAAAGGAACTTGCTTACGCCGTTGAGCGTGTACCGCGCAACGCCGGATTCGCCTGCACGCATGCTCTCGTGCGCCTTTGCAAGCGTCTTGTATCCGGCCTGACCGGAGGTGTCCGCAGCCGCAAGCTGTTCGATGTTCTCGCCGCGCTTTACAAGATCGCTGTCGAGGTCGGCGATGGTGTTGCCGTTCTTGTCGATTATGTAGGCTCCGCAGTTATCGCTGACCTTTATGCTTCTCACGATATCGTTGAGGAATTCGGGATCAGGAACGATGGTAATGCAGCCCGCTGTTTCGCCGTCGGTAATGCCGTTTTTCCAGATAGGAGCCGCGATTATGATCATCAGTTCGCCGGTCACTCTGGAAACGATAGGCTCGGTTACGGTGACATTTCCTTTCATCGCGTTCTGGAAGTACTCGCGGTCGGAATAGTTGTTGCCGTCGAAGCTTTCCCCGTTAGGCTTGATGATGTTGCATTTCTGCAGTTCGTGACGCTCAATGATCTGCTGAACTATTTCGCTGAGTTCGCTGTCGCTGGTCGACGAGTCTGAGAGCTGGGACATTGTGCCAAGCTCCCTTGCAATGTTGGTATAGGAACGCATCTCCCAGTATGCGCGCTCCGCCGCGACCTGCGCCGAAGCGGTCATGCTGCTGTATACCAGATTTACGGTACTGTTGTAGATCATGATGCAGGCAAATCCGCCAAGCGTGAACAGCGAAATTGCAACTGTAAGGATACAGCTTACCAGTATCCTCATACCGATAGATTTCATAGAAAACCCTCCCTTTTTTTGCGGCGCCGCGCAGGTGTCATTCGGATCATACGGTGCTGCATATCACACCGCGAGCCGAACATTTGAACATTTATAGAAAATGCTCTGCCGTGATGTAATTTTCTTTAATTAATAATACCACAAAAATCATGGTAAATCAAGCGGATTTCCACACATTTTTCGACAATCTGGCGATTTTTGTAGATACTATATAAAAGCCGGGGCTGCATAGAGGTTCACATTATACAAACACGAACTGCACCAACAGCATGTAGATAACCGTCCCGGCGGCGATGGACAGCAGCATGCTGCGCTTCCACAGGTGAATTCCGACCGTGGCGGCTCCTGCGATAAGCTCAGGAAGACCCCAGCTATACTCCGTCACGGAAACGCTGCGCAGGCAGTAGACGATGAGCATTCCGAAAATTGCGCCGGGGAGCACCTTCCCGAGGTACTGTATGTATTTCGGGTTAGGCTTCTCCTGCCGGAACACCAGGAACGGCAGGAAACGCATTGCCATCGTCCCGAGGGTGCACATCGCGATGGTGATTATCTGTTCGGCGATGGTCACTTTTCCTCACCTGCCTTCCGCCCGACGGGCTTCCTGAACGCGGTGAGAAGCAGCAGTATGCATATCATCGCGGGTATCATGAAGTTATCCTTGCCGAATATCAGCAGGCAGGCAGCGCTGCTCGCCAGACCCGCCCATTCGCTGAAATGGTGCTTCTCCTTGAGCCACTGCTCCAGGAATATCACGATGAACATTGCTGTCATCACGAAATCCAGACCCTTCGTGTCGAAGGTGATGAGATTCCCGAGCAGACCTCCCAGTGTGGCTCCGCCGACCCAGTAGAGCTGGTTGAGCAGCGTTACGAAGAAGTAGAACCAGCCGCGGTCGCAGTCCTCGGGGATCTCAGCGGTGCAGTTTATGCTGAACGTTTCGTCGCACATGCCGTAGATGAGGTAGAATTTCTTCCAGCCCATGTCTTTGAATTTGTCCAGCATGGAAATTCCGTAGAACAGGTGCCGCGCCTGTATCATCAGCGACACCATCAGCACCTGGAGCGGCGCGAACGGCGAAAGCAGCATCTGCGCCGCAAGGAACTCCAGACTGCCGCCGAAACCCCCCCCCGCCATTATCATCGGGTAAACAAAGCTGAACCCGGAAACGTTCATGTAGATACCGTAAGCCATTCCCAGAAACAGGAACCCCGCAAGTATCGGTATAGTGCAGGGAAACGCCGCCCTGAACGACCTCGTTATAATGCCCTTGTTATTTTCCATGTCGTGTAGTGCCTCCATTCCGAACAGCTATGTATTATATCATATTACTGGGTATTTTGCAAGAGAAGATAAGGAATTCCCGCCAGTATATGTAAGGAAGTGCTGATTAAATCTGGTGCGCAGATTGCGCCGCAGATTTTCCGTCAGATTGTACAATGAGGACGACGCAAGGCTGTCGCCTTGCTAGGACGAATTGTGCAATATAACGGAAAAGATGCAAGCAAAATGCGTGCCAAGCCGTCAGGCGTGATTTAATCAGTGCTTCCCTAAATTGAACGGTCATGCAGTGCTGCCTTCCCCCGAAACAACAGGGAGAACGAAAAACGTCACAATGAGGTGAGAGCAAAGCATGATACGTCTGGAGCACATTACCAAGACCTACGTCAACGCCGGCAAAAAATTCAACGCCGCGGACGATGTGAGCCTTGAGATAAAAAAGGGCGAGATATTCGGCATAATCGGCTTCTCCGGCGCGGGAAAATCCACGCTGGTGCGCTGTATCAACCTGCTTGAGCGCCCGGACAGCGGAAGGGTCTTTATAAACGACAAGGACATTACCGCCCTGCGCGGCGCGGAACTCCGCAGGCAGCGCAAGAAAATAGGAATGATATTCCAGCACTTTAACCTTTTCGCATCGCGGACAGTGCTGCAGAACGTTATATTCCCGATACGCTACAACGGGCTTTCCGCAGCGGAGCGCAGGAAAAAGGCGCTGGAGCTGCTCAAGCTGGTAGGTATCGCGGATAAGGCGGGCGCGTACCCCTCGGAGCTTTCCGGCGGCCAGAAGCAGCGCGCGGCTATCGCAAGGGCGCTCGCAAGCGACCCGGAGATACTCCTGTGCGACGAGGCAACGTCGGCTCTCGACCCGCAGACCACCGAGGCGATACTGAAGCTGCTGAAGTCCCTCAACGCAAAGCTGGGGCTTACCATCGTGCTGATCACTCACCAGATGAACGTAGTCAAGGAGATATGCGACCGCACCGCCGTAATGGAAAACGGCAGGGTAGTCGAGCAGGGCGACGTGTTCGAGATATTCGCGAACCCGCAGCAGCCCGTGACGCGCGCCTTCGTGGATACGACCTCCTGCCTGAGCGGAATAAACACCCTCATCGAGGAGAAATCCCCGCTGGTGCAGCTCAAGCCGGGTCAGAAGATACTCCGGTTCAAGTACCTCGAGAGAAGCGCCTGCGAAGCGCTCGTCTCCACTATCTCCCGCAAGTTCAATGTTGACCTGAACATCGTGTTCGGAAGCATAGAGATCATCGGCGACAACCCGATAGGCGGGCTTGTAGTCATCGCCGACGGAAACGAGGACGATATCCGCGCCGCAGTCAAGTACCTGTGCGATATCAATGTCGGAGTGGAGGTGATCCTCAGTGCGTGAGTTCTTTGAAAGCATTATGCCGAACGTTATACCGAAGCTTCCCGCTCTGTGGAACGCTACCCTGGAGACCCTCGCGATGACCGGCATTTCCGCGCTGTACATTCTCGTTATCGGAATGGCGCTGGGAATCCTGCTTACCGTGACGAAAAAGGGCGGACTGCTTGAAAACGCAGTGGTCTACCGCGTGCTGGACATCATTATCAACCTTCTGCGCTCGGTCCCGTTCATTATCCTGCTGTTCCTGCTTATCCCGCTGACGCGTATCATCAGCGGTACCTCCATCGGAGTTGCCGGTTCGATTTTCCCGCTCATCGTAGGAACTGTTCCGTTCTTCTCCCGTCAGGCTGAGGCGGCGCTCGCCGGAGTCAGCCCCGGTCTTATCGAGGCGGCGCAGTCGATGGGCTGCTCCAAGCTCGGGATCATTTTCAGAGTGTACATCCGCGAAAGCATTCCGGCTCTTTCCCGCGGTATTACGATCACCCTGATAAACCTCGTCGGACTCACCGCGATGGCTGGCGCAGTCGGCGCTGGCGGCCTCGGAAACTTCGCGTACGTTCAGGGCGTTCAGCGCAACTACTACGACATTATCGTTGCCGCAGTTATCGTGCTGGTGCTCATCGTCCAGGTTATCCAGATAATCGGCAACATCATCGCAAAGAAAACAGAGAAATAAACCGGTAAGACAAATAAAACAACACTGGATAATACAACTAAACAAATCAAGTTCAAAGGAGAACAAACACCATGTCTATCAGAAATAAATTCGCATTTTCCCTCGCAGCAGTTCTTGCAGCAGTATCTCTGACCGCTTGCAGCGGCAACACTTCCTCCAGCTCTTCCTCCGCGGCTGACAGCTCCGCTGATTCCTCTGCGGCAGAGAGCGCAGCAACCGCTGAGAATTCCGAGAACTCCGACAGCGCAGACAGCGCCGCTGACGCAGAGACCGCGTACTCCCCGGAGAACCCCGTGACCGTAAAGATCGGCCTCACCGGCAACGTATACGAGGACATCTGGAATCCCATCAAGGAGAAGCTCGCTCCCGAGGGAATCAACCTTGAGTATGAGCAGTTCACAAGCTTCAACATTCCGAACAACGCGCTCAACAGCGGCGAGATCGACATGAACGCGTTCCAGCACCACGCTTACTTCAACAACGATACAGCCTCCAACGGCTACGACCTGACCGCCATCGGCGACACCTACATCGTAGCAATGAACATCTACACCGCTAAGGACTACACCATCGAGAGCGCCCTGGCTTCCACCGAGACCCTCAAGATTGCAGTTCCGAACGACGTTACCAACGAAGGCAGAGCGCTGAAGCTCCTCGAGAGCGCAGGCTTCTTCACCATCAACGCTGACGCTGGCGCTTCCCCCGAGATCAGCGATATCACCGACTACGCAGTACCGGTAGAGTTCGTCGAGGTAGACGCAAACCTCGTTTACTCCGTTATCCAGGACGTTGACCTCGCAGTCATCAACGGCAACTACGCCCTCGACAGCGGCCTTACCGCAGACGACGCCATCTACAAGGAGAGCGAGTACGCAGACAACAGCTACTACTGCCTGATCGCAGTACGTTCCGAGGACGCTGAGAACCCCGTTTACAAGCGCATCGTTGAAGCTTACCAGACTCAGGACACCATCGACATCTACAACAACGAGTTCAAGGGATTCTTCGTTCCCGCATGGACTCTCGGCTGATAATAACTGAAAACCTAGCACTGGAACCGCGCAGAATATGTGCGGTTCCGTTTTAGAAAGGGAGATAACAATGCAGGACCTTCTGAAAATAATTTCCGACCCTGAGAGAGTAAAACTCGGCAATATTGAGGACAAGTACCTTTCCGACACACTCGGCAGATTAAAGGGAACCGCCGCGGCGCTGGTGTTCCCGAAGTCCACCGAGGAGGTCAGCGCGGTGATGAAGTTCGCGAACGACCGCGGACTTCCCGTAACTCCCCGCGGCGCGGGAACCAACCTTGTCGGCTCGACCGTTCCCCATGGCGAGGGCATAATCCTTGATTTCTCGCTGATGAACCGCGTCCTTGAAATAGACGAGGACACCTTCACCGCAGTCGTGGAGCCTGGCGTTGTGCTCCAGGATTTTCAGAAGCTGGTTGAATCCAGGGGACTGTTCTATCCCCCCGACCCGGGCGAAAAGACCGCTACCATCGGCGGCAACATATCCACTAACGCAGGCGGCATGAGAGCCGTAAAGTACGGCGTTACCCGTGATTACGTCCGCGGTCTGGAGCTTGTGCTCGCTGACGGCAGAGTAGTCAACGCAGGCACCAAGAACGTCAAGGACGCAAGCGGACTTTCACTCAAGCATATCGTCATCGGCTCGGAGGGCACTCTGGCGGTCATCACGAAGTGCATTCTGAAGCTGGTTCCCAAGCCTGAGAAGTCGCTTTCTGTGGTCGTTCCGTTCCCGGATCTTTCCACCGGTATTTCCGGCGTTCTGAGCATTATCCGCGCCAACGCGAACCCCACCGCGATAGAGTTCACCGAGCGCACCGTCGTGGAGCTCGGCGAAAAGTTCACCGGGCTGAAATTTCCGGTCCCTGAGGCTGGCGCGTACATTATACTGACATTCGACGGCACCGGGAATTCCGTGGCCGACAGCGCCGCGAGAGTCCGCGAAGTAGCGCTGAAGGCGGGCGCGCTGGATTACATCCCCCTCGACGACCCGGAAGC
>OAWP01001730.1_pt1 | contig 12164 bp, 9 predicted proteins | sample 1517081 | NCBI WGS metagenome assembly OAWP01 (sample SAMEA2580167, study PRJEB22360) | human gut metagenome | biome: human gut; feature: human-associated habitat; material: faeces | place: Denmark | collected 2008/2010 | reverse complement strand
TAGAAGGCTGGTACAACGGTAAGTTGTGTCTGACTTCTTAGTACCGTTGCGAGCGACACATAGCGAAAGCGTGTCTTGAATGTTTTTGTTGTTTTCGAACAATTATAGAAGAGTGGAGGAGAGTTTTGCAAAAAATAGGAAAGGAGGACACGCAGTATGCCATATTTTTCGGATGATATAATTGAAGAAGTGCGTTCCAGAAATGATATCGTGGATGTGATCGGACAGTATGTGCATCTGACGAAAAAGGGAAGCACCTATTTTGGACTGTGTCCTTTTCATAATGAGAAAACAGGATCGTTTTCTGTTTCTCCGAATAAACAAATGTACTACTGCTTCGGCTGTGGAGCCGGAGGGAATGTTTTCACATTTATGATGCAGTATGAAAACTTTACCTTCGGGGAGGCAATGGAAGCCTTGGCGGACCGGGCAGGTGTTGCCCTGCCCAAGCAGGAATATTCTGCCGCACAGAAGAGAGAGGCAGATAAAAAACAGCGGCTGTTGGAGATCAACAAAGAGGCAGCTAGATACTTCTATACATTATTGCGGAATGATCATGGAAAACACGCACTCGCCTATTTTCAGAAAAGAGAATTGTCTGAGGAGACCATGAAAAAATTTGGTCTGGGATATTCGGATCAGTACAGTGACGACTTATACCGGTATCTCCGTTCCAAAGGGTATGAGGATGAGATCTTAAAAGAGTCGGGGCTTGTGACGATCGATGAGAGACGCGGCGGCTATGACAAATTCTGGAACCGTGCCATGTTTCCGATTATGGATGTCCACAACAAAGTCATTGGTTTCGGTGGCAGGGTGATGGGCGATGGAGAGCCGAAGTATTTAAACTCACCGGAAACACCGATTTTTGATAAGAGCCGGAATCTGTATGGACTTAATTTTGCAAGGACAACAAAGAAACCACAGTTTTTACTGTGTGAGGGATATATGGATGTGATCGCACTGCATCAGGCAGGATTTGACAATGCGGTGGCATCGCTTGGAACTGCGCTGACGGCAGGGCATGCGAACCTGCTGAAAAGGTACACCAAAGAAGTGTATTTAACCTATGACAGTGACGGCGCAGGGGTGAAAGCTGCACTCCGGGCGATTCCAATTTTAAAGGAAGTAGGGATTACGACAAAGGTAATTAATATGCGTCCGCACAAAGATCCGGATGAATTTATCAAGGCTTTGGGAGCAGAGGCGTATCAGGATCGTATCGATCATGCAGAGAACAGCTTTATGTTTGAGATACGCATTTTAGAGCAGCAGTACGACATGAAAGATCCGGAGAGCAAGTCAGCCTTTTATCATGAAGTGGCAAAGAAACTATGCTCCTTCACAGAAAAAATCGAGCGTGATATTTACATTCAGGCAGTCGCGGAAAAATATATGCTGCCAACGCAGGATTTACAGCGGCTTGTCGGTAAATACGGAATGCAGATGGAAGGCATCCGAAAACAACCAACCCAGTTAAAAACCGGTATCAATGAGAAAAACGCCTCCGCCAGAGGAATCAAAAAAGAAGATGGGATGAAGCAATCCCAGAAACTTCTTTTGACATGGCTCATAGAGAATACCGGATTATATCATAAGATAAAAAAATATATCGCACCGAAGGATTTTACGGAGGAGATATATCATAAGGTAGCTGAAGTATTATTCCAGCAGTTTGAGGAGAGCGGAGAAGCAAACCCGGCGAAGATCGTCAGCATGTTTCCTGATGAGGAGGCACAGAAAGAGATTGCGGCGCTTTTCAATGCAAGAATCCATGAGGTCGAGTCAAAAGAAGACCGGGAGAAGGCATTGAAAGAGACCATTATCCGCATCAAACAAAACAGTATCAAGTATCGGTCCGAGCATTTGGCACCGACAGATATGGCTGGTCTGATGCAGCTTGTAACAGATAAACGTGACCTGGAAGAATTGGAGAAATTGCATATTTCCATTGATTAGGGACAAAATAGTAGAAAACTTGAGAGGATGAACCAAAATGGCAAAAAAGACAGAAAACGAGGTAAAGGAAACCAAAAAAGAAGCAGCAGTGATGGATGAAGCTGCAAAAGAAAAGTTTCAGCAGAAGTTAAAAGATCTGTTAGCCTTGGCCAAAAAGAAAAAGAACATGTTGGAATACCAGGAGATCAGCGACTTCTTTGCGGACATGCAGTTAGAAGCAGAGCAGTTTGATAAAATTCTTGATTTTCTGGAAGCAAACAATATCGATGTACTTCGGATCACAGATGATGATTCTGATGATGAAATTTTACTCGATGTAGATGATGAAGACGAGATCGAAGTGGAAAAAATCGACCTTTCCGTGCCGGATGGCGTGTCCATTGAAGATCCGGTCCGTATGTATTTGAAGGAGATCGGTAAAGTACCTCTTTTAAGTGCAGAGGAAGAGATCGAGCTGGCAAAAAATATGGAAGCCGGTGCTGTGGCGAAGGAAAAGATCGCAATCTTAAAGAGCAGAGAAGAGAATGCAACAGAGGAAGAACTTGCAGAGATCAAAGAAGAGATCAAGAATTTGCAGAAAGATCTTGATGCAGGGGATGAGGCAAAGAAACGTCTTGCAGAAGCAAACTTACGTCTGGTTGTTTCCATTGCAAAAAGATATGTGGGACGTGGAATGCTGTTCCTTGATCTGATCCAGGAAGGTAACCTTGGTCTGATCAAAGCCGTGGAAAAATTCGACTACCGCAAGGGATATAAATTCTCTACTTATGCAACATGGTGGATCCGTCAGGCGATCACAAGAGCAATCGCAGATCAGGCGAGAACCATCCGTATCCCTGTCCATATGGTTGAGACGATCAACAAGCTCATCCGTGTTTCCAGACAGCTGCTTCAGGAGTTAGGACGTGAGCCAAGTCCGGAAGAGATCGCAGCAGAAATGAACATGCCGGTAGAGCGTGTGCGTGAGATCTTAAAGATTTCCCAGGAGCCGGTTTCCTTAGAGACACCGATCGGTGAGGAGGAGGACAGCCATCTTGGAGATTTTATTCAGGATGATAACGTACCTGTTCCGGCTGACGCCGCTGCATTCACACTTTTAAAAGAGCAGTTGGAGGAAGTACTTGGAACATTGACCGAGAGAGAGCAGAAAGTTCTGACACTCCGTTTTGGTTTGGAGGACGGTCGCGCAAGAACACTGGAAGAAGTTGGAAAAGAGTTCAATGTAACACGTGAGCGTATCCGTCAGATCGAGGCAAAAGCGCTCCGAAAACTCCGCCATCCAAGCAGAAGCCGCAAATTAAAGGATTACTTAGAGTAAAATGGTAAAGATTTCAAATCGTTTAACGACAGCCGCAGCTCTTGTCACACAGGGAGATACACTGGCAGATGTTGGAACAGATCACGGATATATTCCAATCTATCTGTTACAGCAGAAGAAAATTCCAGCTGCAATTGCCATGGATATCAATGAAGGACCGTTAGAGCGGGCAAAAGAACATATTGCTTTATATGGATTGCAGGCATACATACAGACACGTCTCTCAGACGGCGTGGCAGCTTTAAAAGCCGGCGAGGTGGAAGCTGTCCTCATCGCCGGTATGGGAGGCGGACTTGTCATGCATATTTTAAAAGACGGGGAAAAAGTCTGTCAGTCTGCAAAAGAACTCATCCTGCAGCCGCAGTCCGAGATCGAGCGTGTCCGTGAGTTCTTAAGGGAAGAGGGATATACCATTCTCGCAGAGGACATGGTGTATGAAGATGGAAAATTCTATCCGATGATGAAAGTGCAGTATCAGGGTGAAAATGCACAGAAAGCTTTGGAAAAGTTGAAACTTTCAGATCTCTATGGTGGATTACTCCTGCAAAACCGCCATCCTGTGTTGAAAACTTTTCTTGAAAAAGAAAAGCTCATATACACAGGCATCAAAGAAAATCTTGAAAAACAGCCGGCGTCAGAAAAAATCCGGACACGGCTTGCAGAAGTGGAAGACATATTGCATTATAATGAACTTGCATTACAGTTTTATCAATAATCTCCCCTTATTTCAAAAACATCCGCATCATCTTTTCTTTCAATCCGGTATATTTTTGATACCGGATCGGCAGATCCATCCACGTTTTCTTATCGACAATACTGCGGTAATGGCTGAAGGTTTCAAATCCAACCCTGCCGTGGTAGCTGCCCATGCCGCTCTCACCGACACCGCCGAATGGCATATCGCTCGTTGCAAGATGAATGATCGTGTCATTGATACAGCCGCCGCCAAAACGGCAGGTATCTAAGACCTTCTTCTGTGCAGCCTTGTCCTCACTGAAAAAATAAAGCGCAAGAGGATGAGGGTGGGATTCCACGGTATCAAGCGCTTCGTCTAATGTGTCGAAGGTGAGGATCGGAAGCAGTGGTCCAAAAATCTCTTCGCCCATCACAGCGTCGTCCCACGTAATATTATTCAGAACGGTAGGCGCAATGCGGAGCGATTCAGGCTCTGACTGTCCTCCGTATACAAGCTTTTCCCCATTGATCAGCCCGAGAATGCGTTCAAAATGCTTTTCGTTGATGATCTTTCCATAATTCGGATTTTTCAGAGGTTCTTTCCCAAACTGCTTTTCAATCTCAGCTAAGATCGCAGTGATAAGCTCATCACGGATGCGTTTGTCACAGAGAATATAATCCGGCGCAACACAGGTCTGTCCACAGTTCAAATACTTGCCGAAGACAATACGCTTTGCGGCAAGCCGGATCTTAGCGGTGGAGTCAACGATACATGGGCTCTTTCCGCCAAGCTCTAATGTGACAGGGGTTAAATATTCAGCCGCATGGCGCAGCACCTCCCGTCCGACGGTCTTTCCGCCGGTGAAAAAGATCATGTCAAAACGCTGCTGTAAGAGTGCCTGATTTTCTGCGCGGCCGCCATCGACCACTGCAACATAATGTGCCGGAAAACATTCTTCGATCATGGTCTTCATGACATTGAACGTGCAAGGGGCGTAGGCGCTTGGTTTTACGACCGCAGTATTTCCGGCTGCTATGGCATCGATCAGCGGATCGAGCGTCAGTAACACCGGGTAATTCCAGGGGCTCATGATCAGCACGGTTCCGTAAGGGGAAGGGGAGCGGAAGCTCTTTGCTGCAAACTGGGCGACCGGGGTGGAAACACGTTTGCTGCGCATAAGGCTGCGGAGATGCTTCTGCATCCAGGTAAGCTCTGACAGCGTCAGCCCGATCTCACACATATAGCTCTCCATCCGGCTCTTTCCAAGATCCGCCTTCAATGCCGCAGCGAGGTCGGCTTCATGGCGGATCATAGCCTCTTTCAAACTTTCTAACTGTTTCAGACGGAATTCCGCCTGAATCGTTTTGCCACTGGAAAAAAAGTGGTTCTGTTGTTGTAAAATATCCTTGATCTCCTGTTCGGTCATGAGGATGCCTCCTTTTATCTTCAGGATCGATCAGACAACTACCTGTTCTGACTCAACCTGTATCCGTACATCTGATACTTATATACTATCGAAAATAACATACTTCTGCAAGTGTTTTACTTCCGGGCAGACAGGAAAAACAATTCTTGAAAAACGGCGCTTATAATGCTACAGTAATAATACTGATGATCTGCAGCAGAGGTCATGGCGCAGGTCAGTTTGATAATAATGTGACTGCCGGATACGAAGGGCAGATTGCGGAAAGGCATGGAAAATGAAATGAACGATTATAAAATAGGCACAAAATGTGTACAGGCAGGATATACCCCGGAGAATGGACAGCCGCGGCAGATTCCGATCATCCAGTCTACCACTTTCAAATACAGCACCAGTGAGGACATGGGAAAACTGTTTGATCTTGAGGCATCCGGATATTTCTATACACGGCTGCAGAATCCGACGAATGATCATGTCGCAGCCAAGATCGCAGCAATGGAAGGCGGCACAGCCGCAATGCTGACCTCAAGCGGACAGGCAGCGAACTTTTTTGCCATATTCAACATATGTGAGAGTGGAGACCATATCGTGGCATCATCCTCGATCTACGGCGGAACCTTCAACCTCATTGCAGTTACGCTTGCCAAAATGGGGATCACGGCAACCTTCGTGTCTCCTGACGCATCGGAGGAGGAGTTAAACGCTGCGTTCCGTCCGAACACAAAGCTGATGTTTGGCGAGACGATCGCCAATCCGGCATTGACAGTATTAGATATTGAGCTCTTTGCAAAAACAGCACATGCGCACGGCGTACCTCTTATCATAGACAATACATTTCCAACTCCGGTCAACTGCAGGCCATTTGAGTGGGGTGCGGATATTGTGACACACTCCACCACCAAATACATGGATGGACATGGTGCGGCAGTGGGCGGTGCGATCGTTGACAGCGGAAAATTCGACTGGATGGCACACGCAGACAAATATCCGGGACTTTGTACACCGGATGAGAGCTACCATGGCGTGACCTATGCAGAAAAATTTGGCAATGAGGGCGCATTCATCACAAAATGTACAACACAGCTTATGCGTGATCTTGGATGCATCCAGTCGCCACAGAACGCATTCCTGTTAAACCTTGGACTGGAGTCGCTGCACGTGCGTATGCCTAAGCATGTGGAAAACGGACAGGCAGTTGCAGAATTTCTGGAAAAACATCCAAAGGTAGCCTATGTAAACTATCCGGGCCTGCCTTCCAGCAAATACTATGAACGTGCCAGAAAATACCTGCCACACGGCGGATGCGGTGTCGTTTCATTCGGATTAAAGGGCGGCAGGGAGGCTGCGTCTGCTTTTATGCAGAACTTAAAGCTTGGAGCGATCGAGACACATGTGGCAGATGCAAGAACCTGCTGTCTGAATCCGGCGACCTCCACGCACAGACAGATGACAGATGAACAGCTGAAAGAGGCAGGTGTTCCGGCAGAGCTGATCCGGATAAGTCTCGGTTTAGAGGATAAGGAAGATCTGATCGCAGATATTTCGAATGCGTTGGATGCGATCAGGGACTAATATGTAGAAAAAAGAAAGTGCAGAGAGAAAAATGAGTAAGATAAAAACAAAAAAAGTGCTGACACCGGAGCAGAAGAAAAAGCGCATCCGCAACATCATCATTGTCGCAGTGATCCTTGTGGCAGCATCCGTTGCAACTTACTGGATACAGCCGCAGAACAAAGCGCTGGCAGAGAGTGAAGTGTTCAGCGAAGAGGAAGTGAAGGCACAGGCGGAAAAAATCATAGGGCTTTTAAATGCAGAGGATTTTGACAGCCTGCAAAGCCTTGTTGTCCCGGACATGCAGGAGATCATGAACAAAGAGCGCATGGACGAGGGCAAGGCGCGGATCTCGGAAGACTGGGGAGATTTTGTTTCCATTGAAACAATGCAGGATGTGGAGATCATACAGAGAGGTGCGCATATCGCAGCCGTTTACGTGACCGCAGAATATAAAAACATCGAGGTGCATTACACACTGGCGTTCAACGAGGACATGAAGCTTGCGTCCTTCGGGATCCAATAGCCGGATCATTCCTGCGGAAACATATAGGAAAAATAAACATCCTTAAAATTAGCGTAATTGTCTCTTGAAATCGGAATCTGTGCGCCGGATTTTGTGAAGAGAGAGGTTTTACCGAACTTTTCCACGCAGCTTAACGCTGCAATATAGCTGCGGTGGCATTTATAAAACCCTTTTTCCACTGTGAAAATTGTTTCACACTGGTGAAAGGGTTCTTTTATGGAGATCACCGAGCCGTCTTTCAATGTGACTAACACATTCTTATTTTGCGCTTCCAGATATTCGACATCCTGAAAATAAATCGACTGGTAGCCGGAATCTGTTCTTGCCGCGAAATGAGCCATGGAAGCCTTGTGGACTTCGTACCAGCTGTCAAGGACCGCATGGAAACGCACTTCGTCAAGAGGTTTCAACAGATACCAGAAAGTGCGGACTTCATAAGATTCCAGCGCAAATTCCGGTGAGGAAGTCAGAAAAATGATCGGAACGTGCGGGTCATGCTGGCGCAGTTCGCGTGCGGTATCCATGCCGCTCAAAAGGGGCATGATCATATCAAGCAGGATCAGATCCATACCATAAGCCCTGTGTGCGGAGATCAGTTCGTCACCGTTTGTGAACCGGTAGAGCTGCAGTGTCAGCTGATGCGCCCGGCACCAGGAAGAAAGACTTTCCGAAAGTATATCTAAAAATTCAGTTTCATCATCACAAATCGCAATCTTTACCATAATAAATTTCCTCGCTTAAAGAATAATGCGGACTACAAAGTCCTCACCTTCCATGTAAAACTGGTACTGTCCGTGTTCCTTCTCTACATAATAAATGACGCTTTGGACACCGATACCGTGATTCTTTGCCGTTGTAACCGGGATGCCGTTTGAAAAAACAGGTGTCTCTGAAGCCGGATTCTTCTGCAGGATCAGAAGGTGGTTTCCCTTTTCAAAAATGCTCAGATGCACGATACGTTTTTCCTCAGGGAGCTTCGTGACCGCATGCATGGCATTTTCCAGAAGATTGGAAAGAATCGCACAGAAAGTCATCTCAGAGCAGCAGAGTGTCTGCGAAGTCTGGATCTGTACGTCAAAAACGATCTGATTTTCCGCAAACCGTGTCTGGTAAATGGAAAGAACCGAATTCAGCAGCTCATTTCTGCAGAAAGAGTGGATGACAGTGTCGTCATATTGCTTATTGATCTCCTGAATATAATCAAGCGCGCGCTCCGGTTCCTGCTGGGAGATAAAAGTCTGGATGGCGGCAAGATGATGGCGCATGTCGTGCCGCAGGATCTTCATGCGGTGTTCGCTGCTGCGGACCTGCTCGATCTCCGAGTGCAGGGAGTTCAACTGCATATTGGTAAGCTGACCATATTGTTCAGCGCTGTTTTTCAACTCATATTCCTGAAAATAGACGAACAGGAAAATGACATAGGAAATACACATGGCAAATGCGAGAAATTCCACGACCACCTTATTTCCGGAGTAGAGAAGCATGGAGAACTTTGTGGTAGAGTAATCAAACACATAATAGACAAATGGCATTGCCCCGAGGATATACAGTTCCCGGTCAGATTTTGCAAAAAGCAGTGCGGTAGTCTGGCACAGATACCGGCTTAAGAAAGCGAAAACGGCAACAGTCACGATAATCCTTACCAGATAATAAACCCATTCCAATCCGCTCAGGGATAAGGCAAAAATACCTGCCCAGTTGCTGAACTGGCAGCACAGATAGGCGGTCATAATAGAGATTATGGAAGGCAGCCAGCGGAAACGGTAATAAAACACCAGCAGCAGAAAAAGCGGCAGATGCACGAAAATCGGATAGACGGCTTCCGTGAACAACGAACCGAATACCGTATTACAGATCAGAAAGAAAAGTCCGGATACTGCTCCACCGCCAAGAAGAATGCAGACATTTTTCTTATTCTGTTTTACCCCGAGAAAAAAGGCGGACAGAAAAATGCCAAACAGCATTGTCGTTAAGTGGTGTGTATAAGTTAAAATCTGAAGCAGCATGTGGCAGTCCTCCTTGTTTCACAGTTATGATACATCCATTATAAAAAATTCGGAAAACCAAAGCAAGCCTGCATCTTACAATTCACGCCATATAATTACAACTCACGCCGAAATCCGGGTTTTGGATGAACGCTGTGATAAAATGAAAAAAATGGTAAAGTGACATATTGTGAAAAAACAAACAAATGCAGGAGGAGAATACACATGATAAGAAAAAAGAGAATGAGCAAAGGAATTGCAAAAATACTTTCCGGTTTACTGGTATTCGGAATGGTAGCAGGTGTTGTTCCGGCAGTACCGCACGGTACATTGCAGGTGCAGGCGGCAAATGAACATAGCCATCCGGTCTGTGGTAGTAGCTGTACTGACGACAGCTCCCACACTAACTTGGAATTTGCGAAACTGACAGGTTCAGAGGACACACTGAAAATAGGTGAAACAACTATACAAAGCACTGATAATAATTTAGAGTTACCGGCGGGCTGCTATTATTTATCAGATAGCTTTGAACCAAGCTATAGTATCATTGTAAAAGGTGATGTTAAAATTTGCCTAAATGGTCACAATATTAATATGAAGAGTGCAGGAAATGTTTTTGAAGTTGATAAAGGCGGTACACTGACTCTGACGGATTGTAAAGGCAGCAGTTCTATTTCTCATTCGGATGTGGAATGGGGAAGAGGCGTGTTGGTTTCTAACGGCACTTTTAATATGTATGGTAGTAAGATTTGTAATAATAAATGTGCAAGCAAGTATCAAGCAAACGGCGCAGGCGTGGAGGTTGATAAAGGCACTTTTAATATGCATGGTGGCGAGATTAGTGGAAACGAAGTTTCAAGCATGGGTGGAGCAGTTTCTAGTCTGGACACTTTTAATATGTATGGTGGCAGTATTACCGGCAATACTGCACAATATTTCGGTGGCGGTGTATCTGTGTATAAGGGGACATTTAATATGTTCGATGGTACGATTAGCGGCAATAAGGTGACAAGTGCAACGATGCAGTCGCACGGTGGCGGCGGAGTATGGGTGCACACAACCGGTACATTTTGCATGAAAGGAGGAAGCATCACAGGCAACACCGCCTATCCCTATAATTATGATTATAATAAAGCTAATGGTGGCGGTGTATATTGCAGGGGCAGTCTGGAACTTTCCGGCTCACCGGTAATCGAAGGAAATAAGTTGACAACTGGTGAAAGTAACAATCTTGTTAGTTATATGAATAAGACTAAAATCACTGATACATTAAACAGTGACGCAAAAATTTATGTTTATATGAAAGATACTTCTACGCAAGATCAGACTTTGGCAACTGTTGATCCAAGCGTATCTTCATTTGATGCAAAAAACATTTTCTACTGCGATAACGCAAATTTTGTAGCTGACTTTGACGCAGCAAATAATACAATAAAATGGACGACACACACCCACGATTGGGGAGCATGGACTTCCAACGGCGACGGAACGCATACCCGTATCTGCTCGTCAGATGCCAGCCACACGGAAAGAGCGGACTGCTCCGGCGGTACAGCTACCTGTCAGAGCAAGGCAGTCTGCACGACCTGTGGTGGAGAATATGGTGATTTCGCATCACATGATTTCGATGTTTCTTCATGGGGATATAAGGGTGCAGACGGTCATGCACATGTATGCAAGACCGCGGGTTGTACTGCAACGGATACCGTTATAGCTCATATACCGGGACCGGCTGCCACAGAGGATGCTGCACAGATTTGCACAGAGTGTGGTTATGAGATTGTACCGGCATTGAATCATGAACATAACTGGGGAGCATGGACTTCCAACGGCGACGGAACGCATACCCGTATCTGCGCATCGAACAGCAGTCACAAGCAGACGGAAAAATGTTCCGGCGGTACAGCTACCGATAAAGACAGAGCCATTTGCAGCATTTGTAACGCACCATACGGCGAAATCAATGCGGGCTCAAATCCAGCGCCGACTCCAACCCCAACCCCAACGCCGGCTCCAAATCCTACACCGGAAGCAACCACCACGACACCGGATCCGGCACCGGCGACATCAACACCGGCTGCACCAACTACAACAGCTCCGGCAGCTGCGGCACCGGCACAGGTAACGTATGATATTTTGGATGGAGCGGGCAGTTCATGGACACAGAATACAGATGGAAGCCTTGCAATCAGAGGAAGCGGTGAGATTTCAAAACTCCGTGAGGTCAAGGTGGATGGAGTTACGGTTGATCCGGTCAACTATACGGTCACAGAAGGATCTACCATCATTACCTTCAAACCGGAATACCTTAAGAGTCTGTCAGCAGGAAACCATTCCTTTGAACTTGTCTGGACAGATGGAACGGCGGCAACAAACTTTACGGTAGCCGAAAACACTGACCAGAGTGTAAAATCTCCAAAGACAGGCGAAGATTTCAGCATGGCACTTTGCACAGCACTTCTGATGGTTTCATGCGCAGGACTTGCAGGAATTTTTGCGAAAAGAAAAAGAAACCTTGTCAGATAAGGCATTGCATAAATAATTTTTAAAATGAAAAAATAAGCTGATTACAGAGATAAAAGTGGGCAGGAAATTTACAAAAAAATTCTATTTTTATCAAAAAAATGAATAATAGAAAGAGGAGATTCAAATGAAGAAAAAGTTATTAACAGCATTACTTGTTGGAGCAATGGCTCTTAATATTACAGCATGTGGTGGTTCATCAG
>OAWP01001722.1_pt1 | contig 12190 bp, 15 predicted proteins | sample 1517081 | NCBI WGS metagenome assembly OAWP01 (sample SAMEA2580167, study PRJEB22360) | human gut metagenome | biome: human gut; feature: human-associated habitat; material: faeces | place: Denmark | collected 2008/2010 | reverse complement strand
CCAGTGCCTTTCTATAGGTCATGCGATATGCACCTTGGCTATCATACTATAGAAAAGTATAGGTGTCAAGTATTTTTTCTTGTCACACATATGTTCGAGTAATTCCGTCAATCTCCGTCACTTTCATTTTCAATATATTCACGTTTGTTATACTCTCCGTGTGGTTGTGTCAGACTTCGTTATATTGAGGGTATTTGTCACAAGATTGTCACAAAGCTGTCACGAGATCCGAACCGCTTTTATAACTGCCTCCTGCTCCTTTTTCTTCTCTTCGCTAAGGTCTGCGTATACGTCAAGTGTTGTATTGATGCTTGCGTGTCCTAACATATGGCTAACTGCTTTCATATCTGCGCCGACAGAATAGGCGAGGCTTGTGTAGCTGTGGCGGCTCTGGTGTGGTTTCCACACTTCTATTTTTTCCTTTCCCATCTTCTCCGCCTCTTTATTGTAACGCTTTGTAATACGCGCTATAAGCTCCCTAAAAGGCGGCTCGCTCCATACATTCCCGTTATTATTGAGAAATACAAAGCCCTTTACCTCTCCTTTTATGTTGCCTGAATCGTCCACGCGTGGGAGGGTTGGGGTCTCCCTTGCGCTCTGCATCTTCAAACGCAGGAGGGCAAGTTTTACAGTGTCATTCATTGCAATCGTGCGGACTGATGTTTTACTTTTGGGGCTGCCTACTGCCAGAGTAAAGCCGTAATCCTTTTCCCTGTACCGGTTCAATGATTTATTTATGTGAATCTCCCCGGCTTTGGTGTCCACGTCCTCCCAAGTCAACGCCGCAAGCTCTCCGATTCTCATACCAGTATTAAACAGAACCAAAAACGCCGGGTAACTATATGAATATCTGTCACTATTTCGCACATACTCCAAAAAGATTTTTATATGTTCCTCCGGCACCGGCTCCCGCTTTTCGCTTTCTGTCTGTGGTAACTGTATATTTTTAGCCGGATTCTTTACTATAATATCATCATCAACAGCACAATCACAAACGATATTTAAACAGCTTTTGAGATTTGCAAGTGTAGAGTGCTTTTTTCCGTCCCTTACCATATCATTTATAATTTTCTGTATGTCTGCTTTTGATACCTTTGTTATTGGTTTCTTGCCGATGGTCTCCCGTATATAGGTATTATAATAACTCTTGTAATTAGTGCATGTGGTGGCTTTTCTTCCACTTTTAGCGTATAACTCTAACCAGTTATCAAAATATTCGTTTAAAGTCGTTTTTGCGCTTTTGCTGCTGATCCTGCGCCCTCTGTCTATCTGGTGTAGTAGTTCATTTTCTTTTTTTCTAAGCTCTATTAAATCATCATCTGTAATAGTTACCCTTTCGCCGTCTACCATCTTGCGAAACATATACCGCCGCCCCTTAGGGTCCCAATATTCCCCGGTCTTAAGTATGCGCCCTTTGTGGTCTTTTCTCTTCTCGCTCATACCCTCGCCCCCTCTCTGTCTAATATTTCGCCGCTGAGTGCGTCTACAACGTCCCCTGTGGCGTTTATTGTAATTATCATACATCCGCCCACACTATCCGTTATTTTCACGCTATCGGCTTTCTGTGGCTTTATTTCAACGTCTGTAAAGTGTTCGTCTATCCATCGCATAATTTTATATTGTGCTATGGTCTGCGCTCCTTTTACCATATACAAAACCGCCTTTCTGTAGAAAAAGGGCAACACGCCGGAATACGTGCCGCCCCTCTCTTTAACTATGAGGCTTTTTGTCTGCCTCTGCTTTCTCATACCCTTGTTTATAAGCCTCTGCCACAATCGCCGCCATGGTTGCATAACTTACAGCCTGATCTTTAATATATCCGCTGTTTCTTGCAATCCTGTAGGCCTCATGCATCCCTATTAGTTGGCTCATTGGTAGCCTTTGCCTCCTTAGGAAATTCATAATTGAAAAATTGCCGCTGTGGCTCTCGCTTTATAAAAAAGTCTCTGATTCTCTTTTTTCTTGGTGTAATCGTTAAAACTATCATGGTGTTACCCTCCCTGTATGTATGTTTTTTGTTGTCCAGACAAGCATTCATCGAATCTTCCCGGGTGGGCTGTCCATGGGGTTAATATTCTCTAACCTGTTTTATTACTTTTCCGCATATCTTCAACGTTTCCAGTTCTTCCACCGGTACGAACTCCGCACGGTGCACCGGATTAGAAAAAATCAACCATTTGCCGCAAGCTGTTGTTGTAAGTCTACAAAATTTTTGATTTCCTTTGTATTCAATTACATATATGCCGCTTTCTCCGGTCTTTTCTTCGGGGTCAATATATAGAGTATCACCCGGCATTATTTCCGGCTGCATTCCTGCGCAGCTTTCCGGATCTGTTGCAATAGTAACCATTTTACAAGCCTCCTTTTCTTTTCCTTGACAAGGAAGCACACGCACAATAAAATAAAATAGTGGTGGTTTCATCATCGAGAATTATTTTGTTAAGGTTTCCCGGTGCTTTGGTCGGTGCGTGGGGAACCTTATTTTTTTACTTAAATAGTTTTTTTAAGTACTCTTTGTACTCTTTCACTAATTCATCTCTTTGAATTTTAGTAAATACATTTACAAAACCCGGGTATTTTTCCCCGTGACTTTTTTCGTACTCTTTTTTGTAGTCCTTACAAAATTCTACGATAAATTTGTGATAATCTTTTGCGGCCGAATTTTTTAGCAAGTTAATGTCAGCCTTCTTAGAATTAGCAATATTGCTTATGCTTTTATACTCTGCCAATAACTCCGCTTCTGTCTGTTCGATATACTCCGCCGCCGCATTATCAAATGCGCTTGCAAGTGTCGAATCCTGAATATACATTGTTTTCTATCTCCTTTCTCAAAACTAGGTTATATAACCTTGTATGTATATATTACCATGTTTTGTGTATGATTGCAATATGCAAAGTTATATAACTTGAAATATTTTTAATATGATTGTATAATAATTGCATCGTGCAGAATGGAGGTATAAAATGGCTATCGGAAAAGATAAAACACAGGTGCTTTTAACCTTAACCAAAGAAGATAAAGCAGAATTGCAGCGGATCGCCGACAATGAAAACCGCTCATTTACCAATCTGATAAATACAATTATTAAAAACTATCTTAAATCACAGAGAGAGAGTTAACACCCGGCAAAATAATAACCGGGTGTTTTTCTTTGCCCTTTCTACGCTCTGTATTGCCGTTTTAATGCTCTCAACGTGCTTTTGTGTATAAACCTGCCATTAAAAGCATCAAAAGGGCAATATAAGGCTCTTACACACTCACAGCGATATATTAGTATCTGCTCCCCACTGCATTAAAAGCGCTAAACCCTGCCGATCCGTATTTTATTTGTGCATTGTCCTGTGCTTCCTGCCACATTATCTTGGTTTCCTCTTCAACGGTTGCTTTCCACACGGTACGCATTAAACAATTTTTGACAGCTCCGCCCTGTCTCGCCGCTGCTTTTACTCTCTTTCGGCTTTCTGTATCGTTCACATCTAACACAATGCCGGATGATCTAAGCGTTCTGCGTTCAAAGGAGCGCAACACCGGAGCCGAGAAATCATCATCGGTCATATAGTCCGGGTTGATCTCTAACCGTTCGTGTAATCTTTGGAAGTGATCCCCAGAAATAAGCGTTTCGCCGTTCACGTCACTTTTTGCGATATCTATAGGGGCGGCCTGATCGTCTTTGTATATCCGTATAAAACTAAGTAAATAACCCTCTTCGTCATCTAGAACGCTCAAATAATAGCTCGGGTCTGGTGTTTTAAACCGCTCTTTGAGAATTGCGGCGGCGTTGGTGTTGTCCCTTGTCAATCGTGACAATAATTTCATCGCCCAGTAATGGCCGGCGCACTTTTCAAGCAATACACCAATTTCAAACTCAGTAAAATCTCCGCCGGTTGCCTCTGCTGCGTTCTTGATCTCCTCGAAAGTGGTGTCGTGTGCGCCCTCTGATACTGAATTTTCGACCGTTGCGCGTGCATTCGCAAAAGCGGATGTGATTGAATCTCGCGCCGTGTCTCTAACCATCTGCATAGCTAACGCCGCCGGCCGTTCCTCAACCCACCGGCATACCTGCCGCCGTTGCCGCTCTGACTTTGCTTTCCTGCTCGTTCTTGTGTTCTTCCGTGTAAATTGTCTGTGATCTTATTTCGGCGATCTGCTCCGCCTGTGCCTTTGCTGCCTGGTTGATTGCAACAATAAAATCTTTCGTTGTTTTCTCTAATGCTCTGCTTAACATGACTTTTTTCCTTTCCTCAATCTTCTTTTTTTAGATGTCAACGCGCTCGCACAAATAGGGCGGTTATCCATCCTCTAAAATGTCTGTGAAATCCGGTTCAATATCTCCGGCGGTTATTTGCGGAATGCCTTTTACAATTTCCTCTGCTGTCGGTAAAGAATCCATTTGATTAACTGGAACTGCAGAAACATCATATTGATCTTTATAACCAAAATGATTTTTAAGAAGAAAGCACGATGTAGCCGGGTTTATCTTTCCGCAAATGCTCCATTGTTCCAATAATGCAGCAATAACCTGTTTTGCTCTTCCTACTATTTCCCCTTTCTTCCCTCCTGCCTGCTCCCACTTCCATAAATTTTGTCGCGATGTTCCTATGCACAACGCCATAAGCTCAACCCCTGGGCGTAACTGTTTTTCTGTGCACCATTCAAAAAAATACCGTACACGGCTTTCTAATTCGTCTGGGTCATTAGTATTTATTTTGGGAAGTTCTCGCAATTCTTCCATAGCTGCGACCATTCCGCCCATTTCCTCCGGTTTTAATGCTGGTTGTTGAGCGTTGGGAAAGTTGCTTTTCGGGTTTCCTTTCGCCATCCTTTTCGCCTCCTCTCTCCATCGTAGATTTTTATTTTATTCGGGAACCTTAGCACCTCCGCCGTGGTTCCCAGTTAAAACCTGTACTATTTATCCGTCCATTTCTCGCCCTGTAATGCAAACTGTGTTGCACCGTTAGGTTGTACCGCAAAACGTGCCATTTTAAAAGAATTTGCACCCATGATGCGCATACAGTACCAGTCAACATTATTGATGTGCCTAAAAAGCATTTCTGTATAATTCTTGTGTACTTCTACAGTGAACAAAATACAATTTTCTAAAATAGCATCAAGACAAAGTGGATCAACCGAGATATAATGCAAGTTATCCTCTGGCGGTTCGCCATGTTCAGAAATGTAGTTCATAATTTCGTTAAATTCCATCATGTGCCCTCCTCTCTATACCCATGTGTCTACTACATTAACTCTGTCTAATAGTAATTCTTCTTTTGTGGGAGGTTTCGGGATTAACTTATCCCAGATAATCCCTTTCCATCCATTCGCCATGCATTCATCTATCAGATTGCACACTTTTTTATCTCCGTATTGCTCGGATTGCTTGCGTACTTGTGAAATAAGTGATTTTATACCGGTTTCTTTATATGCCTCCTTACGTTCCATCTTGTAAGTTACCCAATCTTTCATTTTTTCTGATAACATTTCTGATAATTCGTAATCATGGTAAAGTCTTTCATAAATCTGCAGGCTGTTTTCTTCTTTTCTCTTCTTTTTCTCTGGTTTTATATCTTTCTCTATATCTTTCTTTATATCTATCTCTTCTCTATCTCTTAATAAGGGGACATTGTCTTGACATTCGTTGGACGCATTTGGACACCCTTGGACATTGTCCATTTCTTGCGCTGTTTGTCTTTCTCTCTGCTTTCTTTTCAACTCCGCCCAATGGGTTTCTGATGCCATCATATCCACTATTTGCGGCATGAAGAATGTATTTTCTTTTCGCTCAATAAGTCCGTATTGTTCAAATAAAGAAATACCCATTTTTACAATCTCCGGAGAGGTGTCCGTTATCATTGCTATAATTTCTTCGCTGTAGGGTCTCCCGTTAAAAAGTAAATACCCCTCAGATTCTATTGATCTGCATAATAACTTAAGATAAAGAAGTACTAGCTCTTTTCCGTTTGGTGCTTTTTCGATAAGTCTGATTTCTGTTTTGTCAAAAAAATCACCCATTAGCTTTAACCAGAAGTACCGCTTTGCTCCCATCGCTCCTCCTTTCTGGTGATAAACTCTAACCGTTACATTTTCCATACAGTGTAATACTGTGTAATGCAATCGTTACAATTCATTAACATTCTCAATATATTCTTCAATTCTTTTTCGCTTGTATAAGCACCTCCGCCCTACTCTGATCTCTGCGTCTGCCTGTCTGGCAATTTTTAACGCCGTACCTCTTCCGCATTGCAAAGCATCCTGCAAGCCCTGAACATCAAGTAGTATTGCTTCTCCTGTATTAGTTCGGTTAAATTGTGTTACGTTTGCCATGTGTTTTCCTCCTTTTCTTTTGGCTTTTGATGAGGTGTACACACTGTATTAAAAAATTCTTTCTGTGTGCTTTCCTCCGTATGATGTATATATGCATCAGTTGACTACACACGGAGAATAACACGACCAAAACGAAAAGGATATTGACTAAATAAACAAGGATTTTTCCCATAAAATCAACATTGTACAGTCCGTTAAACATTGCGGTTCGTTCTTTGTATAGCGGACTATACAACGCTTTTTTCTGTAATATTCCCAAACACTGAAAAACACTGTTCGTTTTTGATTTTTTTAATTTTATTGTGCAATATCACTATTTCAACAATAAAATTTTTATGTTGGTTGGAAAGAAAAACCGTTGCGGCTCTTCTGTTCGCGTACTGCGTCCGTTATGGTCTTTCCTCCAATCTCCACAATAGTTTGCTCGTTTTTGTCTGCCTGCCGCTTTGCCTGAACTTCAACGCCCTGAATAGCCGGAACAATAACCGCCTCCGCTATTTCCTTAAATGCTGCCGTAATTGGGTTATCTGTCACGATTGCAGCTTGTACGGCTCCGCTTATACTGCTATGTGTGTATCTCTGTACGCTTATATCACGGAAATCTTCTCCATAATTTACCCGGTAATCTTTTAATGCCGCATCATTGATTGATAACCTCGGATTTATAGAAACATTGTCAAAAGGTGCAAGCCATCCAGAAACAGCCTTTTTCGTGCTTTCTCCGGCGGTATCAATGCCCTTGTTGAATCCCTGCACAGTATACAATCCGAATTGTTCAAACACCTTTGATGGGCTGTTTATATCAAGTTTTTCTTTGAACCAGTCTGTGACTTTAGAGGCCCACGACTTAACGGCATCCTCACAGTCTCTATAAAAACTGTTGATTCCATCACGGAAGCCATGGATCACGTTTTTAGCGAATCCCTGGAACGATGAGACGCTTGCCGTATCAGAAAACCATGATTTTACTTTATTCGCCCATGTTTTAATACTGGTTTGACAATCGCTGTATGATGTTGTGATTTTTCCCTTAAATCCGCTTATAATATTACCGGCAAAGGTCGAAAACTTTGTACTATTAATAGATCCGTGCGAACTGCTTGTAAAATAATCGCGTATATCTGAGGCCCATGTGGATATTTTGTCCCTAACTGTTGTGTATGTGCTTCCTATCTTCTCCCGGAACCCAGAAACAACCTTGTTTGCATAATTACTAAAAGTGGTTAAGTTTATCGCACCTTTGCCGGATCCTGTGAAATAATCCTTTATGTCTGAGGCCCATGTGGAAATATTGGAACGTACCGTTGTATAAACATTTCCGATTTTGTCCCTAAATCCAGAAACAACCTTGTTTGCATAATCCGCCCATGTTGTGGAGTTTATAGAGCCGTGAGAACTTCCGGAAAAATAATCTTTCACATCAGAAGCCCACGTAGATATTTTATCTCTTGTCGAAGTATAAGCATTGCCTATCTTGTCCTTAAAACCGGTTATGATGTTCTGACCGTAATTCTCCCATGTTGATTTGCATATTTTCCCGAATGATGTACCGGAAAACCAATCTTTTATTTTACCGGTCCACTCTAAAACTTTGTCGCGGCATTCTGAAAACTTGCCAGAGATACCAGAGAGAAAACCATCTACAACATAGCCGCCCATTATCTTCATTTCTTTTGATGGGCTGTGTATTCCGAATGCATCTTTGAACCCATCTATAAAAGGCTGAAACAGGTTGTTTTTTATCCATGTACCGCAGTTTTTCAATGCATCGGTGATTCCGTTCCATAATCCGGCGATAATGTTCCCGCCTGCGTCCTCAATGTAATCGTTGAAATAATCTGACAAGTTACCCCAGGCTTTTTTGAGCATATCCCAGATACTGCCGACTAAATCAATCGCACCCTTTACCGCAGAACCGAGAAGTTTTCCCAAACTCTTAGACACACCGGACCAGTCGAAACTTGTGAAAAAGTCTTTTATTGCATCAACAATGTACTGCGGAACTGCCGCCCAATCTGTACCGGAAACAACCCCATAAAGGAAATCAGCTAAAGCCTTTATTGCATTTGATAAAGCTGTACCGATTGAAGACCATGAAAGATTTTTGAAAAATCCGCCGATAGATGAGACAATCCCTTTTCCTAATGCGGCGAAATCCGTTTTCTTTACAAATCCGTTAAATGTATCAAATAATCCTGTTACAGCTTTTCCAATAGCTGCGCCGCCTTTGCTCCACTTAATGCCTTTTATTGCCGTTGTTATAGCGGTTCCTATACTCTCCCCTAAATTTGTAAAGTCAAAAGTTGACACAAAATCATAAAGCAGATCAATAATAGAATTGAACCCATTACACACCAAAGAGCCAACCGCCGGCCAGTCCATCACATTTACGGCGGAATTTAGGCCGGTTGCAAGTGATCGTCCTATCAGTCCCCAGTCTATTGTTGTTAAAAGAGTATTTGCAAATGTCAGGGCGGTATTGATACCCTCGCCAATAGTCGAACCTACCAGAGACCAATCTAGCGCCTCTGCAAAGCCGTTTATAAATGTTCCTATACTCTGCGCTATCTTCTTTGATGTTTCTTTGATTTTCGCCCAGTCTATGCCCTCTAGTGCTGCGTTGATCTTTTCCGCCACCATTGCGCCAATTTCTGAAAAATCCGCCTTTTCCCATGCGTCCTTTATCATCTGTGCGAGATTTGCGAACTTGTCCCCGACTTTCTCAGTCTCGAAAGAGTCCGCCGGATTAGTTGCACCAGATCCGTTGCTGTTATCGCTGTTGTTGTCCTGCAATATATTTAACTCATCAATCCCAGCTGTAGCCGTTGCAAGTTTCTTTGTACTCGCTGTTGCTTTGTCGAGACTTTCCGCATAATTTCCTACAACCTTTTTTGCATGAGTAAATGTTGACTTTCCTGTTAATGCAGCGAAAAATTGACCGATGGCGTTCGTTGCCTCTATTAGCTTTGATATAAAAGCGTTAACAATAGGGGTAACGGCATTTATAAGCGGTTCAAATGCTGCAATTATGCTATTTCCAAGCTGTTTCAACCCGGACTGCATGGCGGAAATATTTTTATTGAACTCTGTACCCTTTGCCGCCGAATACTGCGCCAGTGTGTCAAAGCCCTGTTTCATGGTGTTTAATAATGCCGTGATTGCCCGGCGTAATACCATAAATGCAAATAAGCGTGTTGCGCTCCTTATTTTCTTACCAAGTCCGTTAAATGCTGCACCAAGTTTGGGGATCTGAGATTTTAAGCCTTTCAATGCTCCGGCGGCTTTCTTACACGCTGCAACAATCCCGGAACCAATAGAACCCAGTTTTGCAAAAGCTCCCTTTACTGCTCCACTAATTCCAGAAAGTACCGTTTTTAGGCGGCTTGTCTGCTCTGTTGCACCTGTCAGAGAATTTTTATAATTTCGCATCTGCTCCGATGCTTCCGCTAAATCCTGCGCCGCCCTCTCGTATGTCGTAGAATCAAAAGCCTTTGCTCCGCTCTCCATCTGCTTCATGGTGTACTTTGCCTGGTTCATGCCGTCTATGAGGTCCTGCATATCTGCGTTGAACTTCTCCGCACCAGATCCAAGCGAGATTTTTTCACGAATGCCAGAAAATGCCGTCTTTAACTGTTCGGCTATGCCTTTTAGTGCCTGCATCTTTCCGCCCATTTTCTGGACATTCTCCGCCGCTTCTGTCTCGGTCTGTGCTGTCTCCGCAAATGACTGTTTTATATTATTCGCCGCATATGTCGCCACGCTTTCGACTTTTTCCACATCCTCAACAGATCCGATTTTGGATTTTATAACGTTTTCGTCTGTTGTGCCGTAGTTCTGCAGATTCTCCGCCCAGTTTGGTTTTTCCCAGAAATTTAGCGGCTTTTGTGCGTTTACTTTATCCATAGCCGCGTATAACTGATCTAAAGTATTGCACACGTCCGCAATATCATATTGCAAGTTTCTATACTGTTTTGAATTTTCATTAACTCCCGATACTGTTTTAAGCTTGTTTTCTTTGCTCAACAATGTATCAAGCCGGGCCTCTGCCTGTGTGATTTGCTTTCTTAGTTCTTCTGTGTTTCCTGATGCTTTAATATTAGAAAACGCTGTTTGCAGTTTCTTCTGGAAGTCCTCAAAACTTTCCATTTCCTGCCGTAATTTCTTTGTATTGATGCCATTCAAAGCCGTTTTCATAGCTTTCAGGCTCTCTATAGTCTTATCTATCCCTTTATCTGCCTTTTGCGTCGTTGCTTCGATTTCAAGGGTGATACTATCCACTTTATCCGCCACGCTTAACACCGCCTTTCATTTTCCGGCATTAAAAAAGAGCCGGGGTTTTCTCTCGGCTCTACGCGGCTCTAATTGATTAGATGCTTATTTCTTAGATCCTACGATAACGGCAACACATAAAAAAGCCGTAACGCATACGATTGTTGTACAAATAACAGCGATCATTTTTCTTTGCTCCTTTCCTCATAACCTGTTTTATATGCTTTTCTTATTGAATCAACAAGCCAGTTCTGAAATTCTCCCGGCGTGTTGTATCCATCCACAACAATTTTTTCAAGTTCTGCCAATCTGCTATTTTGTGTCTCTGCATCAGAATAGCCGGCATTATAAGCAACGGTTATAATTTCCGTAACTGCTCCGGCATCCTCCAATTTTTTCACAGTTGGCAATGTGCAACCGTACATTTTCCCATATACGGCGATTTTATGCTTTACTTTTCCCATCCCTACACCTCCACAATCTCGCTAGGGCTGCAATTAAGGCACACAGCTATTTTATTTATGGTTTTTATTGTCGGCTCCCTCTGTCCTCTTAAAATAGCCGTTATTGTGCAATTACGAACGCCGCACCCCTTAGCAAGCTGTTCTTGTGTCAAATCTTTTGCACACATCAGATCAATAATCTTTGCTTTGTTTGCTTTCATCGTGATACCTCCATAAACAGAAAAAAGCCGGATGATTTACACCCGGCTCATGGCTCTACTTGTCGTTATTTGATTATATTTTATAGGATTTTTTTAGATTTAACAATATTTTATCGGTAACACCGATTTTTTACCTTGAAAAAATAGGCTAACCTGTGGTATATTGAAGATAGAAAAAGGGAAAGCCAGAGAAGCGGCTACCCTCAACAGTGATTTACCTAATTACTTAGGCCGTCAACTATTCGCAGTAGTTGGCGGCTATTTTCGTTTATCCTTGAAAATCTTATAGCAAAGACCAACAAGGGCAACAATGAATATACAAAACTGAATCAAATCAGAATATGTAACCATTGGCAACGCCCTCCTTTCTTTCGTCTGGAGGGTTAGCCCCTCCGATAAAGAGGGTAAGCCGCCCGGCTCTCTGGTTTCCCATGTATTTATATTATCATCTTACTGTAAGGCTTTCAATCAAATTCTGACCGGATCGCCTTTTTTATTTTTGGAAAATTTACGGGGGTGAGTTGGCGGCGGCTCGCCCGGAAATACACCCCCCACCCAGGGCCTCTGCTCCGTTCGCCCGGTTCTTTCTGTGCGGCTGCCATCTACAGCCGGGACGCACACCAGAATCACACAAGATCATGTTTTATTTTATATTTTGTCACAAGATTGTCACAAAAAGCATATAAAAAAGCCTCGGAGTGCTGATTTTACTAGCATTCCAAGGCTTTACATATCAAGTATTTTTTCTTTACACCTTTGCTATATAAATTGAGAGTTAGTGAAGAAATGCTATCAAATCCCCGTAGCCCTTGGCAGGGTATAAGAAACGCGGCACGCTCGCGCTCTGTCGCAGAGCGTAGCGGTACATAAGCGGTCACAATACGACCGCTAAGTACCGACGTCTGCTTACGGCACTGCTTATTCTTATACCCAGC
>OAWP01001706.1_pt1 | contig 12337 bp, 7 predicted proteins | sample 1517081 | NCBI WGS metagenome assembly OAWP01 (sample SAMEA2580167, study PRJEB22360) | human gut metagenome | biome: human gut; feature: human-associated habitat; material: faeces | place: Denmark | collected 2008/2010 | reverse complement strand
AGGTGGTCTACTCCCAGTGGTCCTGGTACGGCCAGAGCCAGGTGGAGAGCGGCGCTGGCAGCGGTGTCGTGATCAGCTCCGACGGCTATATCCTGACCTGTGCGCACGTTGTGTCCGGCGCATCCAACATCACCGTGACCATCGGCGATACCGATTACCCCGCCACCGTGGTGGGCGAGGATGACACCAGCGATGTGGCTGTCCTCAAGATCGATGCCACTGACCTGACCCCCGCCACCGTTGGCAACAGCGACAGCCTTGCCGTGGGCGAGAGCGTGCTGGCCGTGGGCAACCCGCTGGGTGAGCTGGGCGGCACCGTGACCAGCGGCATCGTCAGCGCCCTGAACCGCAGCGTGACCATCCAGGGCACCAGCTCCACCAACACCATGTCCCTGATCCAGATGGATGCCTCTGTCAGCCCCGGCAACTCCGGCGGCGGCCTGTTCAACATGAACGGTGAGCTCATCGGTCTGGTCAACGCAAAGTCCTCCTCCAGCGATGCGGAGGGTCTGGGCTTTGCCATCCCCATCAACGATGCCATCAAGGTGGCACAGGATCTGTTGGAGAACGGCTATGTCTCCGGCCGCCCCTACATGGGCATCACCTATCTGGCTGTGACCGATGCCCAGACCGCCGCACAGCTCAACGTCACTGCCTACGGCGTTTACGTTGTGGATGTTGTGCAGGGCGGCCCCGCCGACAAGGCCGGTCTGAAGACCGGTGACCGCATCGTGAGCATCGACGGCACCGAGATCGCCCAGAAGGACGACCTTGGCACCCTGATCCAGCAGCATGCCGCTGGTGATACCCTTTCCATCACCGTGGCCCGGGAAGGCCAGATGCAGACTGTCAGCCTGACCCTGGGCGAAAAGAACGCCCAGACCCAGCAGGCACAGAAAAACTCCTGATTCTCCCCAATCTTTTTCCTGATCCATAAATCAAAAATCCCCTGACCGGCGTGAACTGGTCAGGGGATTTTCAATTGCAGGTTGTCAAGCAACGGCAGACCGTATTTTTATACCTGCCCGAACACGGTGGCGCTCAGGGGCAGGAGGACGGTCTGGCCGGTGCAGATGCGGCTGCTGCCCCGCCACAGGCTGGAGGAGATGCCGTCACTCAGCAGCTTCCAGCTGCCGCCGGGCAGGGTGACGACCTGCGCCGTCTCGGTGGGGTTATAGTAGACGCACAGGGCGCTCCACGCTGCGCCGTCGCCCCACTGGGCGGGGAGCCGCCAGCCCACAAGAGGCTGTTCCAGCGGGAAGAACTCGATGGCGACAGGGCTGGCCTTGTCCAGCGCGCCCAGCCGGGGGAACGCCGCCCGCAGACCAATGAGCCCGCGGTAGTAATCCACAAGGCTGTGGAACTGTTCGGCCCGGTGCCAGTCCAGCCGGTTGAGGGCCGGGCTGGAGCGGTAGCTGTTGCCCTGCCCCTTCTTGGTGCGGGCAAACTCCTCGCCCGCCTGCCAGAAAGGCAAGCCCATGCTGGTCAGGTAGATGCCCGCCGCCAGCCGGTTCTGGGCCAAGGCGGTCTTGTCCACAGCGGCAAACTCCGGGCGGGCGTAGCGCACCATCAGGAGCTTATCCCACAGGGTGAAGTTGTCGTGGGCCGAAACGTAGCCGATGATCTGCCCCGGGGCGTGAGGCGGCAGCTTCTCACTGCGGCACCACGCCGCCACCGAAGCACCGATATCCCAGAAACTCCCGGGCTTGCCCTCCACATAGCCCGGCTCCCGGGCATCGAAGCAGCCGCCCTTGATGGCATCCCGGGTGTTGTCGCAAAAGATGCCGATGCGCTCGTTCAGCATGTTCAGGTTGTTCTTGTTGGCCTCGTACCGGTGCAGGGCGCTGCAGCCGCCCTGCCACGGCTCACCGTACATCAGGATATCCCGCCCGCCGGGCAGTTTGTCCAGTTCAGCCCGGAGGAGGTTCATGGTCTCCACGTCATACAGGCCCATCAGATCAAACCGGAAGCCGTCGATGTGATATTCCCGTGCCCAGTAGAGCACCGAATCAATGAGATAGCGCCGGGCCATGGGCCGCTCGGAGGCAAACTCGTTGCCGCAGCCACTGCCGTTGGAGAGGGAACCGTCGTCGTTCTGGCGGAAGTAGTAGAGGGGCACCACCCGGTTCAGCACATTGTCGGAGCGGTACATGTGGTTATACACCACGTCCATTACAACGCCGATGCCCGCCGCATGGAGGGCCGCGATCATCTGCTTGCACTCCCGCACCCGCACCTCACCCCGAGTGGGGTCGGTGGAGTAGCTGCCCTCGGGCACATTGAAGTTGGTGGGGTCGTAGCCCCAGTTATACTGCCGGGTCAGGGGGCGGCTCTCATCCACGCTGCCAAAATCGAAGATTGGCATGAGCTGGACATAGCTCACCCCCAGCCGCTTGAGGTAATTCAGGCAGGTAGGGTGGATGCCGTCGCTGCTCAGGGTCGTGCCCTGCTGGGTAAAGGCCAGAAATTTGCCCCGCCAGGCCGTGTGCACACCGCTGGCCGGGTCCTGCGAGAAATCCCGGACGCTGACCTCCCAAACGCTGCGCCGGGCCGGTGGGATCACCGGCCGCACATCCCGCTCCCAGCCCTGCGGGTCTACCCGGGCCGGGTCAAAGATCATGCTGCGTACCCCGTTCACCCCAGCCGAGCGGGCGTAGGGGTCCGCTGCATTGCAGGTGCCAAACGGGGTGGTAAGGGTGAAATCGTAGTATTTTCCGTGCTGGTCGCCGGGCAGATAGATGCTCCACACACCCTTGTCCTGCTGCTGCAGGGGCAGGGTGCCCACACAGGCCCCGCCGGTGCCCCGGCGGTACAGGTTCACTGCTGCCTGTTTTGCCGTGGGAGCCCACAGGCGCAGGTGCGTCCCGGCGGGGGGATACTCCACCCCCAGCGGGCCGTAGTATTCCGTCTGGCGGGCAAAGGCTTCGCTCTCAAACAGCGTCTTCCATTCAGCAGGTGTTCTTGGCTCCATAGCAATTCATCCTTTCATTTGACAATAGTGTAACGAACTTTGTCCTTTATTTCAACCCTTTCCTTGCAAAACGTACCAGACTCCACTATACTGAAAGAAAAAGCACTGCACGGAGGGAAGTTTTATGGCATACACCGATGATTGGGAAAGTCTGATGAACGGCGTGTTCGGCCCGGGGGGCAGATTCAAGGCCGCCCCCGGCACTTCTGCACCCAAAACAGGCGGCAGCGCCGCCCTGCCTGACCTGAACGCGGCGCTTCTGGAACAGCAGAAACGGCTGGACGAGCTGTTGAAGCAGCAGAACGCCCAGCTCAAAACCCAGGGCGATGCCACCGCCGCCGCGCTGGAAAGCAGCCGCCAGATGCTGCGGGACATGGAGGACGAAGGCCTGCTGGCCAGGGGCACCACCGACGTGAAGCCGGAACATCTGGGCAGCTTTGAAGGCCTTGCCGCCGAGGTCAAGCAGACGGTGCTGGGGCAGGATGCTTTTGTGGACAGCGTGGTGCGGGCCATGCGCCGCCCCTTTGTGCTGGGCACCGAAGCCCCCGCCGCCCGCAACGTCATCCTGCTCACAGGCGGGGCAGGCACAGGCAGGCATTTTGCACTGGAAGAAACTGCCCGCTGCATGGCGGCCCGGGGCCTTTTGCAGAGCGACAGGATCGCCACGCTGGATCTGGCCCTTTACCCCAATTCCGGAGCCGAGAAGCTCTTCCTGCAGGACCTCTACGCCGCCCTGCACGCACCCGGGGAGATCCTTGCCTTTGAGCACTACGAGAGCTGTTATCCCGGCTTTCTGAAGACCCTGTCTGATCTGGCCGTCAAGGGCAGTGCCCCCCTGTCCAGCCGGTATCTCGTGAACAAGGAGGGCATCCTTGTGGATGCAGGCACGGCGCTGGCCCCGGGAGCCGTCAGCCGCATCGACCCCTGCGGCAAATACCTCATCTTCTACTCCCACAAGGGCCGGGAGGCACTGGCCGACAAATTCGGCGCGGCGCTGGTGTCGGCACTGGGGGATGTCTGCGAGACGGCCTCCTACACCCGGGAGGATCTGGCCGCCCTTGCCGCACAGCAGCTCAACGCGCTGGCCCAGAAGATCCGCACCCGGCTGGGGCTGACCCTTTCCGCCGGGGCCGACGTGCGGGACTATGTCGCAGCCCAGTGCACCGCGCAGAAGGGTGCCGCCGGGCTGGCCGAATGCTGTGGCCGCATCTTCCGTGCCCTGAGTGAATACTGTCTGCGAACCGATGAAACCCTTACCGGCACCGTGACCCTGACCGCCGGGCCGGAAGGGGTGCTGTTCCGCCTGAACGACGGCGCAGACCAGCCCCTGTTCGACCTGCTGCCTGCCGCCTACACCGGCGCGCTGGATGCCATCCGCGCCGAGATCAACGAGCTGGTGGGCCTTGCCCCGGTCAAGGAATATGTGTTCGGTCTGGCCGACAACCTACAGGTGCAGCAGCGCCGCGCCGCCGCCGGGCTCAAGACCGCCAGCCTTTCGATGCACATGATCTTCACGGGCAACCCCGGCACCGGCAAGACCACCATTGCCCGGCTGGTGGCGAAATACCTGAAAGCCATCGGTGCCCTCAAGGGCGGCCAGCTGGTGGAGGTGACCCGTGCCGATCTGGTGGGCCGCTACACCGGCCACACCGCCCCCCTGACCAACAGCGTCATCGAGAGCGCGCTGGGTGGTGTGCTCTTCATTGACGAGGCATACAGCCTCTACCGCGGTGAGCAGGACAGCTTCGGGCTGGAAGCCATCGACACGCTGGTGAAGGGGATGGAGGATCACCGGGATGAGCTGGTGGTCATTCTGGCAGGTTACACCAGGGAGATGGAGACCTTCCTCACCGCCAACAGCGGCCTTGCCAGCCGTTTTCCCAACCGGATCGAGTTCCCGGACTACACCGCTGAGGAGCTGCTGCAGATCACCCGGGTCCTTGCCAAAAACAAGGGCTACACCCTGGCCGAAGCCTGCACCGAACCCCTGCTGGGCTATTATGCCCGCTGGCAGGCAGCCGATGCCCGCACCGCCGGCAATGGCCGCCTTGCCCGCAACACACTGGAAAAGGCCATCTTCCACCAGAGCCGCCGCCTTGTCGCCGAGCCCGCTGCCGCGCTGGATCTGATCCTGCCCAGTGATCTGGAATTGAAGGAACCGTAAACACGCAAAAAAGGACTGCTTTCGCAGTCCTTTTTTGTTATTGATGCTGTTCTGCCAGCCGGGCGGTCATCTCCCGCATTCCCTGCCGCACTTCGGGCGGGGCGACCACTTCTATCTTGCCGCCAAAGCCGCAGACCCAGCCATAGAACTGGTCACTGACGCAGATGGGGACATCAAAATGGAAGCAGCCATTCTCCTCGGGCAGGAACATGGGCGTTGCGCCAAAGCGCTCCCGCATGGCACCTTCCAGATCCGCGGTGCACCGCAGGGTAACGCGATGCTCCGGCCCGCCGTACATTCCAAAGTGCTTGCGCAGATAGGCAGGCAGGTCAAGATCCGCAAACTGCTCCTGACCCCGCCGGGGCGCATCCAGCACCCGGACCCCGCTCATCTTGTCCACCCGGTAATGGCGGATGCCCTTTTCGTCGGCAAAGGCAATGAGGTAGTAGCACCCGTTCTCCCAAGCCAGCTGCCACGGGCTGACGGTCCTTTTCTCTTTCTCGCGGCTGTCGGCTTTTCTGTAGAGGAACTCCACCATTTTACCGTTGTTGATGGCCTCGTGCAGGGCATCGATGCTGTACAGCAGGCTCTTGCTGTCGGTCTTGGGGCGGCCCTCCACATAGACCTGACGCTGCAGCTGGCTGCCCTCGTAGTTGGAGCAGAGCTTTTCCAGCTTGTGGATCAGCCGCCTGCTCGTGGTGCCGGATACCACCCGGCTTGCCTGCACGGCATCCACCAGCAGCTTGAGCTCCGCCAGATCAAAGGTGCGGCTGGCAAGGAAATACCCGCCGCCCCGGCCCCGGCGCAGCTTGATGTCATAGCCCAGCGCACCCAGTGCCTCAATATCGCTGTACACGCTCTTGCGCTCACAGCGGATGCCCTGCGCCTCCAGCAGCTCCACCAGCTGCGGCACGTTCAGCAGGTGGTTTTCATCGGTCTGCTGCTCAAAAATGCGCAATAGCGCCAGCAGCTTGGATTTCTGGCCTTCCTGTTTGGGCATTCGGTACACCTCATTTTTTCGTGTTGTGCCAAACCTCTCAGTCTCGATTCCAGCTCCCCCCAGCAGGGGAGCTGGAAAAAAACAGCAGTGCTGTGTGCTGAAAAGGTTACGGCGCTTTCTTATCAAACGCCGCGCGGCGCTGGGTGGACAGGCGGAACATCTCCTCCAGCTTTTCCCGGTCATCGGCCACAAGGGCGTTGCGCATCTCGTTCAGCGCCCCGCTGAACTGGTCGATCTCGGAGATGAGGTTTTCCTTGTTCCAGAGGAACAGCTCCGCCCACATCTTATCGTTGATGCGTGCAATGCGGGTCAGGTCCCGGAAGGAATCGCCGGTGTACTCGCACAGCGAGGTATTGTCGTTGGCGCACATCAGGCTGACGGCGATGGCATGGCAGAGCTGGCTGACATAGCCGATCATCCTGTCATGCTCCTGCACGGTCAGGGTGCAGATATGCTTGAAGCCCAGCACTTCGGCCAGCTCCCTGGCCCACTGAACGGCCTCCGGGGTGTTCTTTTCCGTGGGGGTCACAATGAAGTTGGCCGGGGCAAAATTCACCTCAGCGGCGTGCTCCACGCTGGAGGTCTCACGGCCCGCCATGGGGTGGCTGGCAATGAACTCCACGCCCGGCCTGCACATGGCCTGAATGGGCTCTACCAGACCGGTCTTTACGCCCGACACATCGGTAAAGATGCAGCCCTCCTTCAGCAGGTGGCCGTAGGTCCGGAACCACTCGAGCAGGGCCGTGGGGTACAAGCCAAAGATGATATGATCGGCCTGACGCACCAGATCCTCAAAATCGTGGGTCTTGCCGCTGGCGATATAGCCGTGGTCGAGGGCATACTGCAGATGGCCCTCGCTGCGGTTGATGCCGTCCACATGGAACCCGGCCCTGCTCAGCTCCAAGGCGTACTTGCCGCCCAGCAGGCCCAGGCCCACAATGAGATAACGCTTTGATTTATCCAACATGTTCCACCTCCGCGCCCAAAGGCTTGATGGCTTCCAGAAAATCCGGCCAGCTCTTGGCAACGGCCTCGGCCCCGCTGATGGGCAGGGCCAGCCCGGCGGCCAGCGCCAGCACCGCAAGGCTCATCACCACGCGGTGGTCGTTGTGGCCGGAAAGCGGCTGCTCCGGGGCATGGAGCGCGCCGGCACAGCCATGGATGGTAATGGTGCCGCCCTCGCTCTCCAGCTGCCCACCGCAGGCCCGCAGCTCGGTCTCCATGGCCTCGATGCGGTCACTCTCCTTGATGCGGAGACGCTCGGCGTTGCGGATGACCGTGGTTCCCTCACACAGCAGGCCCAGCACCATCAGCACAGGGCCCAGGTCGGGGCAGTCGGCAAGGTCGATGTCCGTTCCGTGGAGCGGGGTCTTTTCAAACACCACGCCCTGCCCGGTGCGGGTGAATCTTGCGCCGCACCGCCGGAGGATCTCCAGAATGGCCGCATCGCCCTGCAGGGTCTCCTCAGACAGGCCGGTGATGGCCACACCGCCGGTCACAGCGCCCAGCACGGCAGGAAAAGCCGCCTGGCTGTAATCGCCCTCCACGGTGTAATCACCGGGAAGATAGTGCTGCCCGCCGGGAATTTCCAGCGTGTTTTCATCCAGCCAGCGGCTCTCCACGCCAAAGGCGTGCTGCACCGCGCGGGTCATATCGATGTAGCTCCGGCTCTCCACGGGCGGGATGAGGTGCAGGGCGCTGGTGCCGCCCAGCAGGGGCAGGGCAAACAGCAGCCCGCTGATGAACTGGCTGGACACGTTGCCCGCCAGCTCGTATTCGCCCGGGGTCAGGGCACCTTCCACAGTCAGGCGGTCCGCGCCCTGCTCAAAACGCAGGCCCTGCTGCTCATACAGCGTTTTGTAGACCGACTGGGGCCGCTCCATCAGCCGCCCACGGCCTGTAAAAGTCACTTCCTGCCCGGTCAGGCCGGCCAGTGGGATGAGGAAGCGCAGGGTACTGCCGCTCTCACAGCAGTCCACGGGGGCATCAACCGGCAGAAAGCGGCCCAGCCCCTCCACCACCGCGTCGTTTTCACCGGTGGTAACACGGGCGCACAGCCGGGCCGCCGCGCCCAGCGTGGCGGAGATATCCTTGCTGAAAGCAAGATGATGGAGATGGGAGGTTCCCTTTGCCAGCGCCGCGCAGAGCACCGCCCGGTGAGCCATGCTTTTGCTGGGCGGCGCGGCGATCCTGCCCGCCACTGCGCGGGCGCGTTTTACCACCACATCCATCTTACATATCCCGGCCAATGGCCCATGCGACCTGACGGCACTTTGCCATGGCCTGTGCAAAGGCATCCGGGGTCAGGCACTGTGCGCCATCGCTCCATGCGTGGCGGGGATCATAGTGGACTTCCACCTCCAGACCGTCGGCACCGGCGGCCACAGCGGCGATCATCATCGGCTCAACCAGATTGGCCTTGCCGGTGGCGTGGCTGGGGTCCACGATGATGGGCAGATGGGTCTTTTCGTGGATGATAGGCACAGCGGAGAGGTCGAGGGTGTTGCGGGTGTACTTCTCAAAGGTGCGGATGCCCCGCTCGCAGAGAATGACCTGCTCGTTGCCGCCGGCCATGATATACTCTGCGGACATGATCCACTCCTCGATGGTGTTGCACAGGCCGCGCTTGAGCAGAACAGGCTTGTGCATCTTACCCACGGCCTTGAGCAGCTGGAAATTCTGCATGTTGCGGGCACCGATCTGTACCACGTCCACATATTCCTCAAACTCCGGGATCCGGTCCTCGCTCATCAGCTCGGACACGATGGGCATTCCGGTGGCCTCCCGTGCCTTGACCATATCGAGGATGCCCTCGGTCTCCAGACCCTGGAAGGAGTAGGGAGAGGTGCGGGGCTTATAAGCGCCGCCGCGGAACAGGCTTGCACCGCCCGCCTTTACGCCGTTGGCAATGCGCAGTGCCTGCTCCTCGCCCTCGATGCTGCAGGGGCCTGCCATCACGGCGATCTTCTCGCTCCTGCCGATCTTCACGCCGCCGCAATCGATGATGGAATCGGCGGGGTGGAACAGGCGGTTGGCCCGCTTATAGGGAGCGGACACGCGGGTAACGTTGTCGATCCAGGGGTTGGCCAGCACGTCACGCTCATCGATCTTGGTGGTATCGCCCACCAGACCGAACACATTGTAATCCTTGCCGGTGATCAGGGTCACATCCAGGCCCTGCTTCTCGAATTTGTCTACGATCTTTTCCAGCTCTTCCTTGGGGGTGCCTTTTTTGGTCGAAATGATCATCTTGTTTCTTTTCCCTTCTGTTTTGTCTCTATGCTTTCAGTTTTGCTGCACAGCCTGCCCTACTTGCCAAGGGCTCCCCCTTCGGGGGAGCTGGCGAGCGAATGCGAGACTGAGAGGGTTGTTACTGCACCAGGTGCGTCTGCGCGCCGCCATCCAGCCGGAGCAGCTGCACAAGGTAGGCGCAGGCATGGAGATATCCGCTGACCCCCTCGCCTGCAAAGCGGCCCTGACAGCCAAAGGAGACCACATCCACGCTGCGGAAGGGCTCCTTGCCGCTGGGGTCGGCCAGCATCACTTCCACGGCGGGCACGCCGCACACCTGCAGCGCTTCCAGAATGGCCACGCTGTAATAGGCGTAGCCGCCTGGGTTGAGGACGATGCCATCGGCCCGGCCTGCCGCCGACTGGATCTCATCGATGAGGTCACCCTCGTGGTTGGACTGAAAAAAGTCCACCTGAACATCCATCTGGGCACAGCCCGCCTCGATATAATCCAGCAGTGTATTAAAATCGATCTGCCCCTCCATGCCCGGCTCCGTGAACTGGGTCAGGTTGAGGTTGGGACCGTTAATGACTAAAAATTTCATCCAGCGCCTCCATTGCCGCCGTCACGGCATCCGCAGGGGTGGTCTTGTTGGGGATCACAGCATCCGCTGCCGCCAGATAGAGCGGGCGGCGCTGGGCTTCCATGGTTTTCAGGGCCTCAGGGCTGGTGGAAAGGGGCCTTCCGCCGCCCACCAGCAGATCTTCCAGCGGCCGGTCGATAAAGAGCACAATGCCGTTGGCGTGGAGCGCCCGGAGGTTTGCCGGGTCTTTGATCACGCCGCCGCCGCAGGAGATGACCTGCCGGTTCTCCCTGGCAAAGCGGGCGGTCTGCGCGGCCTCCAGCTTCCGGAAACCTGCCTCCCCCTCAGCGGCAAAGATGTCCGGGATGCTCCGGCCGTCGGCCTTGACGATCTCCTCGTCCAGATCCACGAACCGCTTGCCCAGCCGTTCCGCCAGAGCGCGGCCCAGGGTGGATTTGCCCGAGGAGGGCATCCCGATGAGGGCAATGTTCAGCTGTTCCCGCCGCAGTTCGCTGGTCACACGGGCGATCTCGGCACCGGCATCCTCAAACTTGCGGTCGAGGAAAAATTCTGCCGCGTACACTGCCTGCGCCACCAGCATTTCCAGGCCGCCGACGGCAACGGGCACCCCCAGCTCCTCGGCCCGGAGGATGAGCTCGGTCTTATCGGGATTATAGATGACATCGATCACGGCTTCCAGCCCGGGCATGGAGGTGATATCCAGGGCGCTCACGCCCACATTGGGGTACATGCCCACCGGCGTGGTGTTGATGATGATCTGCGCCCCGGTGGTCAGGGCCTGAGCATAAGTCAGCTCTCCCTTTTCGGGGTCGGGATGGCGGCTGACGGTATAGATCTGTTTCGCGCCCCGGTCATGGGCCACGGCCCAGGTGGTGTTGTGGGTGCCGCCGGTGCCCAGAATGAGCACGGTCCTGTCCTTGAACTCCACCCCGTGTGCAATGTACCCCAAGAGAAAGCCGAGATAATCGGTGTTGTAGCCGTAGAGCAGGCCGTTCCTGTTGACGATGGTGTTCACGGCGTTGATGGCCTTGGCGTGGGGGTCGATGTAGGAGCAGTACTCCATGACCACCAGCTTATAGGGGATGGTGACATTGATGGCCCTGAACTGCCGCCGGGTCATAAAGGCCCGGACTTCCTCTTCCGTGGGCAGGGGGCACAGGTCGTACCGGTAGCCGCAGAGCATCTCGTGGATGACCTTGGAGTAGGAGTGGCCCAGCCTCCCGCCGATGAGTCCGTATTCCATTTACAGCACCTCCTTGCGGTAGCCGGTGGGGTCCTCCATCCAGGCCATGCCGTATTTTGCGGTGAGCAGGTCGCCCACGGCCAGCGCGGCGGCGCAGGTCTGCACAATGGCGGCCCGGGGCACGATGCAGGGGTCGTGGCGGCCCTGAATGGACAGCTCCGCGTCCTTCTTTGCCATATAATCCACCGTGTCCTGCGTTTTGTAGATGCTGGGGGTAGGCTTGACCGCCGTGCGGAACACCACGGGCATCCCGTTGGAGATGCCGCCGTTCAGGCCCGCATTGTGGTTGGTGGCGGTGACGATGCGCTCCCCCTGCATCCGGAAGGCATCGTTGGCCTCCGAGCCCTTCTGGTCCGCAAAGCCGAAGCCAGAACCGAACTCGATGCCCTTGACCGCCGGGATGGAGAAGGCCAGGTGAGCGAGCTTGCTCTCCACGCTGTCGAAATAGGGCTCGCCCACGCCTGCGGGCAGGCCCAGAATGGCGGTCTCCAGCACGCCGCCCACACTGTCGCCCTCAGCACCGGCGGCACGGATGGCAGCTTTCATGGGTTCCTCCACACTGCCGTCCAGCAGGGCAAAGCCCTCGGACTTGTTCAGCAGTGCCTCGGCCTGCGCCGCCAGCGCGGCGGGATCATCCAGCGCAAAGGGGGCATCGCTGATCCCGGCACACCGCCCGATGTGAGTCACGATCTCGATCCCGGCCCGGTTCAGGGCTCCCAGCACCAAAGCGCCTCCCGCCACCAGCGCGGCGGTGACGCGGCCCGAAAAGTGACCGCCTCCCCGGGCATCCTGATAGCCGTGGTACTTGGCGTAGGCAGTGTAATCCGCGTGGCCGGGCCGCAGCAGGTCAGCCGTTTTGGCATAGTCGCCGCTGCGGGTGTTCTGGTTTTCGATCATCAGGGCAATGGCGGTGCCGGTGGTGCGGCCGTTGACCACGCCAGATAAAAACTGCACCGCATCTCCCTCCACACGGGGGGTGGAAAGGCCGTCGCCCCGGGCACGGCGCTTGTCCATGCAGGCAGCAAGAAAGGCTTCCTCCACGGGCACGCCCGCCGCTATGCCGTCCAGCACCGCGCCGACAGCCCTGCCGTGGCTCTCGCCAAAAATGGTCAGCGAAAGGTCGC
>OAWP01001700.1_pt1 | contig 12401 bp, 9 predicted proteins | sample 1517081 | NCBI WGS metagenome assembly OAWP01 (sample SAMEA2580167, study PRJEB22360) | human gut metagenome | biome: human gut; feature: human-associated habitat; material: faeces | place: Denmark | collected 2008/2010 | reverse complement strand
GTAAGCAGGCCGCCACCCCCCCGGCTGGGTTGGGGGCCCCCAGCCGCTCCCTGCGGCGGGTATCCTCCTCCTCGTAGGCGGCGGCATCGGCCATGGCGCGCTGGATCTCGTTCTCAGAAAGATTGGTGCTGCCGGTGATGGTGATGTTCTGCTCTCGCCCGGTGCCCAGATCCTTTGCAGACACCTTGACCACGCCGTTCACATCGATGTCAAAGGTGACCTCGATCTGGGGCTTGGAGGAGAAGCCGGAGCGGATGCCGGTGAGCTTGAATTTGCCCAGGCTCTTGTTGTCGCGGGCAAAGTGGCGCTCTCCCTGCAGCACGTTGATCTCCACGCTGGTCTGCATGGGGCGGGCCGTGGTAAAGATCTGGCTCTTGCGGGTGGGGATCATGCTGTTGCGGGTGATGAGGGGGGTGGCCACGCCGCCCAGCGTCTCAATGGACAGCGTCAGCGGGGTGACATCCATCAGCACAAGGCCCTGCGCGGCCGCGCCGGTGGCACCGGCCAGCTTTCCGCCGCCCTGCAGCAGGCCGCCCTGCACGGCGGCACCCATGGCCACGCATTCATCGGGATTCAGGGTGTGGCTGGGCTCACAGCCCAGCAGCTCCCGGACCTGCCGCTCCACAGCGGGCATCCGGGTGCTGCCGCCCACCAGCAGGACTTTGCCCAGCTGGCTGGCGGAAATCCCGGCATCCCGCAGGGCGTTCTGCACCGGCTGAACGGTGCGGGCCAGCAGGTCACCGGTCATCATCTCAAACTGGGGGCGGCCCAGGCTCAGATCCAGATGGTGAGGGCCATCCTTGCCCACCGCGATGAACGGCAGGTTCAGCTGGGCGGAAAGCGCACTGGAAAGCTCCTTCTTGGCCTTTTCCGCTTCCTCCTTCAGGCGGCCCATGGCGGCGGGGTCCTTGGTCAGATCGATGCGGTCAGATCTGCGGAACTCCGCCACAGCCCACTCAACGATGCGCTCGTCAAAGTCATCGCCGCCCAGATGGGTATCGCCGCCGGTGGCCAGCACCGTAAAGGTGCCGTCCTCGATTTCAATGATCGAAACATCAAAGGTGCCGCCGCCCAGATCATAGACCAGGATCTTCTGGGGAGCTTCGTTGTCCAGGCCGTAGGCCACTGCGGCGGCGGTGGGCTCGTTGATGATGCGCAGAACATTCAGGCCCGCAATGCGGCCCGCATCCTGAGTGGCCTTGCGCTGGCTGTCGTCAAAATAGGCAGGCACGGTGATGACGGCCTCGGTCACCGGTTCGCCCAGATAGCTCTCGGCATCGCGGCGGATCTTGGTCAGGATCATGGCGCTGATCTCCTGCGGGGTCAGGTCTCTACCATCGATATGCACCCGGTGATCAGAACCCATGTACCGCTTGATGCTGGACACCGTGCGGCCGGAGTTTGTGGCGATCTGGCGCTTTGCCGCGCCGCCCACCAGACGCTCGCCATCCTTGGTAAAGGCCACCACGCTGGGGGTGGTGCGCTCGCCTTCGGCGTTGGTGATGACCACAGGCTTGCCGCCCTCCACCACCGCCACGCAGGAGTTGGTGGTGCCAAGGTCGATTCCGATCACTTTGCTCATAGTGCTTGTCCTCTTTTCTTCGGCGCAGAATATTTCCTTGAATATCTTACCGGTTTCCTATGACGATTTCTTAGAACAAATGTAAAGAAACTGTGTTTCAGGCGTTTTTATCGTCGGCCAGCAGCTGATCGGTCAGCAGTTCAGCCTCCCGCAGCCAGTCGGCAGCATCCGTTTCGCCCTCGGCCTGCAGGATCCGAAAGCCCTGCACGGCTTCAGCCACCTGCAGCAGCGCCTTTTTGCGGGAAAGGTACTGGGTCTCGTACTGGGCAAGGCGCAGGCAGACCTGCGGGGTGTAGGCGATGTCCGGCACCTCCCGGGCAGCGCTCTGGGCGCGGCGGTAGTATTGCAGGGTCTCCGCCATCTCTCCGCCCGATGCGGCACAGTCATCCCCCAGGGCGATCATGGCCTGCACCTCCCCGGCCTGCGCGGCCTTTTTCCACATCCGCCGGGCCTGGGTCTTATTCTTCCGGGTACCCCGGCCATAATACAGGCAGTCCCCCAAGGCAGAAAGCGCCTCGGCGCTGCCCGCCCCGGCCCGGGCGGCGGCGTGCCCGGCTTCCAGCTCCTGAGCGCCGGGGTTGTCGCTCCCCCGCTCCGATCTCAGCAGCCCGCTGAGCAGGGAGACATCCAGCGTGGCAGAGCTTGTCCACGGATCCAGCACCACACCATCGATGCCGTCCGTTTCCAGCGCATACTCCATGGCGCTGCGCAGGCTGCGCTCCACCATGGGGCGGGTGGCGCTGGCCTTTTCCGCCTCGGCGTTCTTTACCGAGGTGAACAGCGGCAGATAGTTCCGCTCTTTCCGGGTGTGGAGCAGCCAGGGCTGCAGGCCCTCGGCCCGTTCCTCCGGGATGGGCAGGTGCGCCCAGGGGGCGGCCCCGCTCTGGGGGTCCACCGCCGCATCCAGCGGCACCAGCACCTTGGTCTGCAATTCCAGCGCATAGTTCAGGGCGTTCATCAGGCTCCAGAAATGTTCCTCATTCTGCTCCCGGTACAGCCGCGCCACGGCCTCCTCCACAAACGGGCAGCCTGTGCCCACCGGCCCGTACTGCGGCGCAGTCCGCTTTTTTCCGCTGCCCACCGGCCGGAAGCGCCGACCGCCCATGTTGTATGCCATTTATCTCACCCTTCTTTTTCATCAATAGGATAAGTATAGCAGGAATCCGCAAATTTCACAATATTTTCCCGCAGGCAGCCGAACGCAAAAACAGCAGGCGGCTGCGCATGGCCGTCTGCTGTTCGGTTCACTCTTCTGCCGGTTTCTCCGCATCGTCCAGATAGTCCTCGATGCTGCCGATGCTGTACCGGTTCTCGTTGGCTTTCACGCTCCGTGCACTGGCATCGTAGCAGGCTTCCAGAATGGGCATCACTGGCTGCTGGCCCTCCGGGTCGGTCAGATGTCCGATGGCCCGGGCCTCATAGTAGTTGTCGATGATCTGGTTCACGATCCGTTTGCGGTCACGGAGCGGAGTCTGCAGGTTGGCCAGCAGCTCCTGCCGGATGCCGCAGCTGTTGCTGCCGTGGTCGCCGAACAGGATGTAATACTCCTGCTCGATCTCCAGCGGTGCAGCCTGATGCAGATAATAATCCGCCAGTGTCCTCCGCTTCTTTTCGGTGCTGAAGCCCTTGATATCCTCCATGCCGCGCGGAAAGAGTTCCGGATGCCGGATCCACATTTCATAGGGCCCCACCGGCAGGTGCAGAGTATCGAATACATCCAGAAAATCCTCCAACGCAATGCGGATCTCGCCCCGCTCCCATTTCTGAATGGTGCGCTTGTCCCGCCCCAGCATATCCGCAAGCTCCTGCTGAGATCTGCCCGCCACGTTCCGGGCAAAGGCAATGGCTTCCCCGATTCGGTTCCGGTAGTTGGTCATATTCTTTCCCTCCTGACACACACTTGTACACCAGGCATTCCAACGTCTGGCGACATAAAATACTTTCCTCTGATAAAAGGATAATGGTTTGTCCCGCCTTCTGTCAAGAGTTGCAAATTCAATCACTTAACGTCAAATTTTTGTTAAATGTGTCATCCAAGCCGGGCAGCCGCCTTTTTTTGCAGAGATTTCGCCGCTCCGTGGGGCATCCGCCCCCTGTCTTAAACAACGTTCGGGCCATTTTGTCCTTTTTTACCTGCCGGAGGCGGCCAGATGTGTCAGGTACACCGCAACACGCAACGCAAAATATTTTTTGTATAAAATTCCTTTTCGGCAGGTTTTTCCCAGCGCATCCGTTTCCATACACGCAAAAACCGCCCATAGCCGTCAAAAACAGCCATGGGCGGGTGCTTTTTCTTTATGCCAGTTTGTTCAGCCTTACGGCAACGTAGGGATCAGGGAGCTTGAGCTCGTCAGCAAGGTCGGCTTCAGATTCGTACTTCTCCGCCGCCATGCCCACCACAACGCTGCACACGTCAAAGCGTCCGGCAGGTGAAAGGGCCGTGACCTTGGCTTCTCCATCGGCAATGGCGGTCACCACGCCATCCGCATCCACGGTAACGACACCCGGGTTGCTGCTGACCCATGTAATGGGCACGCTGCCGCCGCCTTCCACCGCAACGGTGGCCGTCAGACGTTCCTGGGTGCCCACGGTGCGGAGCAGCAGGTCACTCTTGTTCAGGGTCACCTTGCCGATATCCGAAGTCACCGTGACGCTGCACCGCAGAGCCTGGCCGTTGGAGACCATTGCCGTGATGGTGGTGGTGCCCGCCGCCTGAGCCGTGACAAGGCCCTTGTCACTGACTGTGGCAACCTCGGGGTTGCTGCTCATCCACTGGTAGACATAGAGGAAGGAGTGGTCGCTGTTGGTCAGCTGGAGCTGATGGGCGGGGTGCAGGTCATTGTACTGCAGCACAAGACTCAGGCTGGTGGTATCCAGCGTGGGCTTTTTTCTGGCTGCTTCTTCATTTTTGCGGGTCACAGTCACCTTGCAGGCGGCGCGTTCACCGTGGTCGGAGATGGCGGTGATGATGGCAGTGCCCGCATTGCGGCCCGTCACCTTGCCGTCGCCATCCACCGTGGCAACATTGGAGTTGCTGCTCATCCAGACGATGAAGTAATAATCGCTCTGGCCGCTGGTGTACAGGTAGCCCTTGGGGCGGGGGTCATCATCAGTGATCTCCAGCTCCATCTCGGTCAGCTCCAGTTCCAGCTTGGAGCCGGTTCCGGTCAGGCCTGTCAGCACACCGGGCGCGGCCTGCGCGGGCAAAGGGGCAGCCAGCAGGGCCCCGCTCAGAGCCAGCAGGGCCAGAAGCCGCCCCGCGGTTTGGAATTTCCATTTCATTGGGTCGAACTTCCCTCCTTGTTTCATCCCATGGGATCAAAGGAATGCCGCACACATGGAAAAATTTCGCGTCCATGATTTTTCTCACTACTGATTCATTTTACACGTCCGGCCAATGTGGGTCAAGTTCTTCGCCCAAAGTGCTGTGCTTTCGCACCCGATTTCGTCGGGAATGCCAGTTTTTCCGGAAAATTTTGTGCAAAAAGAACGCCGCAGTCCCGGCGTGGGAGCTGCGGCGTTCCGGACAGGATCAATAATTGTGCTTTTTCAGCTCAAAGTAGCTCTGGGGATGTGCGCAGACCGGGCACTTCAGGGGAGCCGACTTGCCGATATAGGTGTAGCCGCAGTTCCGGCACTGCCAGACCTGCTGCTCTTCCCGGGCAAAAACCGTGTTGTTCTTCAGGTTCTCGGCCAGCTCACGGTAGCGCTCCTCGTGCTCTTTCTCGATCTGCGCCACCATGGTGAACAGGGCAGCCAGCTGGGTAAAGCCCTCTTCCTTGGCCTCTGCGGCCATCCGGGGGTACATCTCGGTCCACTCGTCGTGCTCGCCGCCGGCTGCCATTTCCAGGCAGGTCATGGTATCGGGGATGGAGCCGCCGTTCAGGGCCTTGAACCACATCTTGGCGTGCTCCTTCTCGTTGGCAGCCGTCTCCTCAAAGATTGCTGCCAGCTGCTCATAGCCCTCCTTCTTGGCCACGCTGGCGAAGAAGGTATACTTGTTGCGGGCCTGGCTCTCGCCTGCAAAGGCTTCCCACAGGTTTTTCTCGGTCTTGGTACCCTTGAGTTCCATATTCGTGCTCTCCTTTTGTTTGTGCGGTGTATCATTTCGCCGCCGGTGACCGCCGGGGCGTTCCTTCTGCACTGATTATACCAGAGTTCCGAATTGAAATCAAGAATAATTCCTATTTATTTTGAGAATATCTCTCAGTTATGCTGTTTCAGGGCGCAGACCGCAATGCTCAAAGCACTCCATGCCGCCTGATACATCAGGACAGCGGCCACCGACAGGGTGCCGATGCTGCCCGCGTAGGTCAGCAGAACACCGATGACCACCGAGAACCAGACCGAGACCATCTGCACCGTGGTGGCGCTCGTCTCGGCGTTCTGGGCCTTTTCCGCCGCGCGCAGGCCGCCGATCAGACTGGCAAAGCCCTTATCATGCAGCATACAGCAGCGGGCCGTCTCGTCCGGCTGGGCAGGGGTCAGCGCACTGCACTGCTCCTGATCCAACAGGGTGATCATTCCCTCGGGCAGATGGTAAGCCTCGGTGATGTGGCGGGCCGTCAGGCTGGGGTCCTCACAGGTAACCAGCAGGCGGATGTTCTCCCGCTGCAGCACCTCCAGCCCGCGGGCGGCGTTGCGGCCGCCCACATAATGGAGCACGAACATGGCGTGCAGACTGCCAGAAACAGCCAGATACAGGATCTGCAGCGCGCCGTTTTGGGAGTGCTCATCCTCGTACTCCTGCTCAGGCAGGGGCACGCCCTCCCGCTCCATGTACAGCCGGTTGCCGATGAGCACCCGGTTGTTATCGCACCAGGCGGCAAAGCCAAGGCCGTGGTGGACCTCCAAGTCCTTCACAGGGTACAGGATCTCGGTGCGGTCCTCGATGATCTGACGGAACAGGCCCCGCAGGGTCTCACAGCTGTGGTTGAGGATGCTGGCCGCATAGAGGATGGCACGGTCGATGCGGCCACCCTTGAAGATACGGATATCCTCCAGATTCACGCTGTCGGCGGTAAAGAGCTCGTCGGCATCCACCTGCACGGTGTCCACACCGCCCAGCTCCTCAATGGCAGCCCAGCCGGGCACCACGGCACCGGCGGCTGCTGCGGTCTTTTGCAGGCGCAGGGAAGCGATGCCCGCAACAAGGGTGGAGGACAGCGGTGCACCCATGCAGAGCATGGAGGTCAGGGCTGCGGCCATGCCGTTGGGCCCGCCGCCAAACAGCAGGAACACCAGCCCGCTGAGCACGGCAGCACCCAGCAGGATCAGGGCCGTCTTGCGGGCGCGGCGCTCACTGGCACGCTCCCCGAAGCTCTGCTCCACCAGCGTCTCGTCCCACTGGACAGGGCGGCTGAGCAGCACCCAGGGGTCTTTCTGATCCAGGCTCCGGGCCAGCACCCGGATCAGGTCCTTATCCCGGACACGGAACGCGCCCTGCAACCCCTCGGGGGATCGGGCGGCAAGGTCATAGCCGTTTCTGACGGCAGTCAGCAGGACCCGGCTGCCCAGCAAGGCCAGGAACAGGCCCAGTGCGGCCACGCCGGAAAGCAGCGTCCAGCTGGAGTTCTGATAGCTCTGGGCGTTGAGCAGGGCGACCGCAGCCTGCACCAGCGCACCGCAGGCGGCCAGCGCCGGCATGGTGTCCGCACTGGGGCGGCCCTTGAGGCCCTGCAGGCCATCCCGCAGGACAGGCCAGCCCACAGCCAGCGCACCGGCCAGAAAGAGCAGGTTGGCGGCATAGAACGCCGCCGGGGCGATCACGGGGTCAAGGGAGGCCACAGGGGCCAGCAGCCCCTCGGCAACAAGGCCAAAGTGGAGCAGTACCACGGCAAGGATGCCCTCCAGCACACACCGCAGCGTCAGCTCCGCGCCCATCCGGCGGAGCTTCTCCCCCACCTGCTCGGGCGTTTCCGGCTCGGCTTCCTCTTCAGGCTTCTCCTCAGCCTCCGGCGCAGCAGAGGCCGCTTCCTCAGCAGGCTGGGCCGGGGCCTCCTCTGCCGGGGCGGCAGGCCGGGCGGGTGCCTCGTCCTCTTCCAGCCCCATCAGCGGCAGGCTCATGCTGTCGTCCTTGCTGGGGGCCTCGGTGCGGGTAGGGGCCTGCGGCTCGTTCTCGTCCGCGCCCTTGCCAAAGAACTGGAAAGCCGTTTCCGGTTCCGGCTCAACCTCTGGCGCGGCTTCCGGGGCAGACTTTGCCTGCTTTACCGACTGATCCTCGGCAAACACCATGGGGATGGCCGGGCCCTCAGGCGCTGCGGGAGCTTCCGGCTCCACGGCCAGCACCTCTTCGGGGGCATCCTGCATTTCCTCCACCGGGGCGGGCTTGGGGGTGCCATAGAGCATGGCCTTGAGTTCGGCCATCTCTGCATCCTCCTGCTGCTCCTGCGGGGTCAGGGGTTCCTGGCGGCGGGGCGGCTCCGGCTTTTTCTCGGGCTGGGGTGCGGGCCGGGGTTCCAGCTTCGGCGCTGCGGGGGCTTCCGGCGCGGTGGGAAGAGCCACAGGCTCTGCTTCCTCCAGCTCTCCGGGCTCCAATGCCAGCTCCAGGCCGGCCTCGGCTTCTTCCTCATGGCCCAGCACGATCTCACCCGTGGGCGGCAGCTCATTCTGCACGGCCGGGGCGGCGGCTGGCTCCTCTTTGTCCTTTTCGCGGTGGAAGAACTTGCCCAGCAGGCTGCCGGTATTCTCCTTTTCCTCATCGCGGCGCTTCATCTCTTCGGGCACCTGTGCCACGCTGGTGCTGAAAAACGTGCGGAACTTCTCGTTCTGCGCATCGATCTCTTCCTGTGTCAGCTCTTTGCGCTTATCATCCTTTGGCATCCTAGTCCCTCCCTGTTCTGGTCACGGCGGTCTGGCCGCTGTTTCTTACTCTGCGGCGCGCTGGCTCTGGATCTCGTACAGGATGATGCCAGCCGCCACCGAGACATTGAAGCTGTCCACACCGGTGCCCTGAGCGGCCATATCCAGCCGCACCACACCATCGCAGAGCTTTTTCACCAGCTGGGATACACCACTGCCCTCGCTGCCCAGCACCAGTGCGATGGAGCCGGTCAGGTTGTTCTTGCGCAGGGGCACACCGTCCATATCGGCACAGTAGACGAACACCCCCTGATCCTTTAGGCGGCGGATGGTCTCGCCGATGTTGGCCACGCGGGCCACAGGCAGGCGCTCAGCCGCACCGGCGCTGGACTTGATAACGGTGGGGGTCACGGACGCGCCGCCCCGCTTGGGGATGACGATGCCGTGGGCTCCGCACAGCAGTGCCGAACGCATCACCGCGCCCAGATTATGGGGGTCCTCGATGCCGTCACTCAGCACCAGGAAAGGAGGCTCCTCCTTCTCTCTGGCAACGTTCAGCAGGTCCTCCACGGTCACATATTCGATCTCGCTGGCAAAGGCAGCCACGCCCTGGTGGCTCTCGGTGCCGGTCATCAGGCGCAGCTTGTTGGGGTGCACCCGCTTGACCGTGGCCCCGGCCTCCTTGGCCATGGCGGTATAGTAAGCTGCCACAGCGGGGGCCATGCCCTCCGCGATCAGCACGGTATCCACGCCGGAACCGCTCTTGAGCAGCTCGGTCACGGGGTTTTTGCCGTAGACCAGGCTCTCATTCTTGGGCTGCTCCTCCGTGCTGCTGCGGCGGGGGCGGCGCGGCATTTTCTGTTCGTCCATTGATGTGTTCTCCTTCCATTCTATGGCAAGGCGGGCCGTTTGAGCCGCGCCATGGTTTCGTTCTGTTTCAGTTTTACTATATTTTGACACTGATACATTTTAAAGTATAGCATACCCCGGCATTCTTCGCAATGTTTGCCGAAGGCAAAAGTTTTCCACATTCAGCAGGCTATACAATCGGTAATTCGGCTCAAATTTTTCCACATGTTGAAAACCCGGTGGAAAATGTTCAAAAATCAAGTTTGTACGCCCACTTTCCGGGTGGAATTCCACAGTTTCCACCGAGTTTTCAACCTCCCAGGTTCGACACGCAAACTTTCCGCCGTACTTTTTGTAAAATTCAAGTCGGAATTATGACAATTTTTTGAAGGGAGATCCAGTGGTTTTTGCCAGAATCTCCAACATCAAAATGCCCAATGTGAATTTGTGTTGAAAACGCCGCGGGAACCGCCTTGATTTTATCCTGTAATTGGGGTATACTACCCTTAGGTTCGTTAAAGGATGCGCAATCTTGTATCCAAAACGGCTTTTTCACCCCAAAATGATTTTGCGGAGGTAATGAATAATGTTGGTAAATGCAACCGAAATGCTGATCAAGGCACGCGATGGCCACTACGGTGTGCCCCAGTTCAACATCAACAATCTGGAGTGGACCAAGGCAGTCCTGACCGCCTGCGAGGAAATGAAGAGCCCCGTTATCCTGGGTGTCTCTGAGGGCGCAGGCAAATACATGACCGGCTTCAAGACCGTTGCCGCCATGGTCAGCTCCATGGTGGAGACCATGGGCATCACCGTTCCCGTCGCCCTGCACCTGGACCACGGCACCTACGAGGGCTGCAAGGCCTGCGTTGAGGCCGGCTTCTCCTCCATCATGTTCGACGGCAGCCACTACTCCATCGAGGAGAACGTGGAAAAGACCAAGGAGCTGGTCGCTCTGGCACACTCCAAGGGCCTGAGCATCGAGGCCGAGGTCGGCTCCATCGGCGGCGTTGAGGACGGCGTTGTGGGCGCTGGCGAGATCGCAGACCCCGCTGAGTGCGCAAAGATCACCGATCTGGGCATCGACTTCCTGGCTGCCGGCATCGGCAACATCCACGGCGTTTACCCCGCCAACTGGAAGGGCCTGGACTTTGAGGCTCTGGACCGCATCCACAAGGCTACCAACAACATTCCTCTGGTCCTGCACGGCGGCACCGGCATCCCCGACGAGATGATCCAGAAGGCCATCAGCCTGGGCGTTTCCAAGATCAACATCAACACCGAGTGCCAGCTGGTCTTTGCTGAGGCCACCCGCAAGTACATCGAGGCTGGCAAGGATCAGCAGGGCAAGGGCTTCGACCCCCGCAAGCTGCTGGCTCCCGGCGCTCAGGCCATCGTTGACAAGTGCAAGGAAAAGATCGAGCTGTTCGGCTGCGCAGGCAAGGCCTGAGCCGAAGCGCATCTCCTGAGCACATTCCCGCCCCATAAATGATATTGCCCCGCTGTTCTGTGCATCACAAAACAGCGGGGCATTTTTTTGCAAGCCAGTCCGCAAAAAGGGGGCTGCTGCACCGGTTTTTCCCGTGTGCCGCAGCCCCTCTTCTTTACTGGTTCAATTTTGCAAACGCTTCCCGCACATCGCCGGAGAAGTAGAGCGTGCCCAGCGCGCACACGGGGCCGGTGCCCCCAAGGGCGACCGCCCGGGCCACACCGGCTTCAATGGTGGAAGCAGGCTCGGCCCTGCCGCCCCGGGCGCGGATCTGTTCGACCAGCGTCTCAGCGGGCATGGCGCGGGGGGTATGGGCCGCTACGGTGACGAACTGCCCGGCCAGCGGCAGGAGCAGTGCCAGCATCTCGTCCACATCCTTATCCGCCATGATGCTGAGCAGGAACACGAACTTCTGCCCCGGAAAGCGATCCCGCAGGCTCTGCACGGTGGCCCGCATTCCGTGGGCGTTGTGGCTGCCATCCAGCAAAAAGACGGGCGAATGCCGCAGCAGCTCGAACCGGCCCGGCCAGCGCACCTGTTCCAGACCGGCACGGATGGCACTGTCCGGGATGTTCCAGCCCCGGCTGCGCAGCACCCGCAGGGCCGTAATGGCCGGGGCGGCGTTCCGGGGCTGATAGCTGCCGATCAGGGGCAGGCGGATGCCATTCAGGCCGTCAAAATCAAAGGTGACAGCATCCAGATCCCCGTCCTCGATGGTCAGCCTGCTGAGATCCACCACGGTCAGCGGCGCGTGCCGCTCTGCCGCCGTACGGGCGATGACGGCATCGGCCTCGGGCACACCGCCATAGCTCACCACCGGACTGCCCGGCTTGATGATGCCCGCCTTGGCCGACGCGATATCGGCCAGGGTGGGGCCCAGCTCCTTCACATGATCCATGCCCAGCGCCGTGATGACCGCGCACTCCGGCGGGTCGATGACGTTGGTGGAATCCAGCGTGCCGCCCAGGCCCACCTCCAGCACCACGATGTCGCATTTCGTCTCAGCGAACCAGAGCATCCCCAATGCCGTGATGATCTCGAACTCGGTGGGGATATCGGTCATGACATCGGCAGCGGGCTTCACACGCTCCCCCCGCCGCCCCCGCGCCCCGGCCCGAAACCCCACGCCGTCCCCCCAGCCGCACCAGCGCCTCGTCCGGAATCTGTTGGCCGTTTACCTGAATGCGCTCGTTGAACCGGTTGATAAAGGGCGAGGTATACAGGCCCACCCGGTAACCCGCCGCCTGCAGGCAGGAGGCCAGCATGGCCGCCGTGCTGCCCTTGCCGTTGGTGCCCGCCACATGGATGAATTTCAGCTGCTTGTGCGGATCTCCCAGTGCGGCCAGCAGGGTCCGGGTGCGGGTCAGGCCCGGCTTGTGCCCTGCCCACTGGACGGCGTGGATATAGTTCAGTGCTTCTTCATAGTTCATTGTGCAATGCCTCGGATCGTTTTGTTTTCCAGCAGCAGGCGCACCAGCACGGTGTTCACCGCTGCCAGGACCAGCGCGTTGGGAATGCGGGTCACCAGCACGCTCCACGGATAGTTATAGAAGAGGTGGAGTGCCAGCGAGTTGATGACAATGGAGCCCACCGCATGGCCGGCAAACACGCTGATCTGGGTGCGCAGGCCCAGCCGCAGGTTGGGCAGGGCGCGCCAGAGAAGGCCCGCCTCCGCAAGCT
>OAWP01001668.1_pt1 | contig 12575 bp, 5 predicted proteins | sample 1517081 | NCBI WGS metagenome assembly OAWP01 (sample SAMEA2580167, study PRJEB22360) | human gut metagenome | biome: human gut; feature: human-associated habitat; material: faeces | place: Denmark | collected 2008/2010 | reverse complement strand
TCTTTGAGACACCCAACTTTGGCCTTCGTCCGTTTTGTCAGCTGCCGTACCGGTCACGGTCGTGGTTTCCCAGTCAATCTTGCCGGCGTGAGTCACGTCAAAGGACTTGTGCAGTTCAACCGTCGCCCCCTTCTTCACGACAACATTACCGGAGCCGAAGGATTCGGTGAGACCCGCAACCGTGCCGCCGTAAATTTCCGTGCCGCCCGTGTAGGTATTGACACCGGTCATCGTGAGCAGACCGTTGCCGCGCTTGATGAGCTTACCCGTGTAGCCCTGGCGTTCACGTTCGGCGATAGCCGCGAGACGCTTCTGCTTATAGCCGAGTTCCCAACGCTGTTCGTCTGTTTGCTTGGTGAGGGCCTTGAGTTGTGCGATCTGGGTTTCCAGTTCAGCCTTTTCAAGAGCGTCTTCCTTGCCCCGAAGCTTAATTGCCTGATCCGTGATGTCGTTATCCCACTGATCGGCAATGCCGTTCATCGTGACGTCAAACGTACCAAAGAACTGGCCGGGACCGTAGATAGCCTTACCGAGATCAACAATACCCCAGCCATAGTCATCTTCCGGTGCTCCTGCTTCATCTTGGCTGATGCCGGGAAGAAGCTTCGTCGGATCATTGAGCTGATGCTGCCGAGCTGTCGTGAACATCACGTCACGCACTTGGGTCACGTCCATGTACGTTCCGAAACGCTGGAGAAGCACTGCCATGGCACCGGCAATATGAGGAGCGGCGTTCGAGGTACCGCCCGCCTGGCGGTTGGAAGCTTCGCCCGTCGTGGAATTCACGTTTGCGCCCAAAACATTTGTAGCAGAAGCAATACCCCACCACTTGGCGATACCGGAGCGGTTGTAGGCATTGGTCTTACCCTCTGCTTCAGAAACCGCACCTGTACCGGTCCAGGTTTTGCCCCAGCCCATTACCTGTTCATTACCCTGCTCATCGACATCAACGCCGCCCGCGGCAATCCAGTACTTTTCCGCTTCCGGGTTGTAGTAGGCATAGGCCGCACGGTAGTACGGGTTCTGGAACTGACGGTTACCGTTCGTGAAGATCTGCACGAGGCCGTACTTCGCAGCGACTTCATAAGCCGCATCCATGAAATTCTTGCCGCCGTTGGCTTCGGCATCCTTCATGAAGAGGAAGTATTCCTTCTCGGACCCTTCTGGTCTAATGCGATTTTCAAGTGTCGGTTCTTGACTGCCGTCATCGCTTTCAAAGTGTTTACCCACATCATAGTGTTCACTTGTGCTGTCATTAATGCGGATGTTGGTACCCCAGGAGTTGTTGATCACCTTGGCACCGGTCGCTCCGACCGCATCCCACACGGCATAGAAGTAGCCGTAGTCCTGATAAGGACCGTAGTTCATGTTGTCGCTGCCGCCCGTGTTGCCGACAGCAATATCAGCATCAAACGCGACGCCGTGGGAATTCTGTCCGTCGCGGTTACCGGCCACAACGCTGGTGACGTGCGTGCCGTGCGCATCGTTCACACCGAGAATCCAGTCGCCGTTCACATTAAAAGCTTCACCCTTGGTGTAATCGCCCTTGGCCATCGTACCGTCAGGCAGCTTCGGACCGCCCTGTTTGAGGTCATAGAAGGGATAGCGCGTACCCGTGTGAGAGTACTCACCGGACGCCGTGACGCCGAAAATGCGGCCGCCCGAGAGTTCGGAATGGGAAAGAAGGGCACCGGAGTCCACAACGCCGATCAGCACACCTTTACCGGTGTAGCCTTCCGCGTAAGCCGTGGAAGCGTTCACGTGCACAAGCCCGTGCTGGTTCTTCTTCTGACTGATGTAGCCGTCGCTGCCGTATTCAGCCGATTCCCAGGACGAGGTGCTGCCCAAGCGGCCCTGTTCCACATAAGCAGCGGAAGCAGCCGTTGCTCCGAGAATAATCGCAGCAGCAGTCAGCGCCACAACAGTCTTGGAGGGCTTGCCGTGCGAATTCTGTGTTTCGTTCACTGCCACGAAAGAGCGGCGAACGTCATTCCACAACGTTTTGAATGTACGGTTCATTGCGAAAAATCCTTTGATGGGGTTGACGGACCGCGCCGGGGAAAAGGCACGGGCCTTGATGGGGCAATTTAAGGGATTACCCCCCCCCGATTGATTTATCTCAACGAAGTGTCATGGGTTAAGAGAAAACACTGAGGAAATTCGATTTCATATCATGCGCCGGAAGACTTTGTGTTGTATTAATACAACATTTACCTTAGTGCACAGCTTCTCTGAGCTTGTCCCTCATCACCTTGTAAGACAAGACCTCAACCTCCTCAATCCCTTCAAAAATGAAATCCTCCGAACAAGCATACTTACTTACCCCTATTTTTCTAAATTTTTCAAAACTTACACTTGCTAACAGATAGAATAGGAATCATTCTCGTTCTCATTCTCATTTGTTGTAAGCGAAGACAGTTCAAGCTGTAAGAAAGCGCTTCGCTTGCCTCACACATACCATGACCACCTCCCTTTCCCCCAGCACCCGTCTCTCCCTTTTGTCCGTTGCTGTTGCAGGCGTTTTTGCGCCCGCCGTCTCCGCGCAGACAACCATTGTTCTTGAGGATCCGGTCGTCGTGACCGCCACGCGCGTTGCCGAACCCTTATCCGAAGCCGCAGCTTCGATCAGCGTAATTACGGCCAAAACCATTGAGGAAAACGTCCCGCAGACCTTTGCGGAAACGCTCCTTGATGTGCCGAACGTTGACGTCACGAGTTCGGAGAGCGTCATGTTTAACCGCGTGAGCATCCGCGGCTCTGACGCCAACCAAATCACCTACCTCATTGACGGCATGCGTCAGGAGGACACAACAATCGGCGGCAACCAGCCCGTGGGCCTTTTCATTGATCCGGAAATGGTGAAGCAGGTCGAAGTACGCCGCGGCGGCGGCAGCTCCCTTTACGGTAACGGCGGTATCGGCGGCACGGTCGCGGTCACCACCAAGGACGCCGCAGACTTTCTGGCGGGCACCGACAAGGACTGGGGCGTCAAGGTCAAAACCGGCTATGCGTCCGATACGGAAAACTGGCAGAAGAGCGCCTTCGTCTTCGGTCGTCACGGCATCTGGGACGCCGTGGTGGGCGTCAACCGCCAGGATGCCGGGGAGACAAAGAGCTCAACAGGCAAGCGCTCGGAGAACAACCGCGACTTTGACCAGACGGCGGTGCTCGCGAAAGTCTCCGCTTTTCCCAACGACGACATGCTCGTGAGCCTTGCCTACAACTACGACATCGCCCACGACGACTGGGACAGTTCAAGCTATGGCCGTCAGACGTACAAAAATGAACAGCACCGTCTCACCGGCAAGTGGGAGTATGAGGCAAGCAAACTCGTCAACATCCGCTCGGCCGTGCAGTACGTGAGCTCTGAATACGCCTTTGATACCGGCGCGCGCGAATCCGAGATCAAGTTTGATTCGATTGGCGCCAATGTTCAGAACACCAGTGAATTTAATATTCTCGGCGGCCATGAGCTCACGTTCGGGGGCGACATCTACAAAAAGAGCCAAAGCGGCAAAGACCTTGAAGGCAACCAGTGGGTTGACGCCACGGGACGTCCGGATTCGGACGCCCTGGATGCCGGCCTTTTCATTCAGGACATTTACGACATCACCGGATGGCTTTCCGTGAGCCCTGTTGTGCGCTGGAACTACTACAAGCGTGAATCCAACAAGGGCTACGCCTCAATGTCGGACAACAAGGTGACACCCGGGGTGACGGTGACCCTGAAACCGCACACCTCCACCGAAATCTGGGCATCCGTGAATACCGGCTACCGTCCGCCGATTCTGGATGAACTCTACTTTACGATGGTCTATCCGGGGGTGATCGATAACGCCGTTGTCGTTGCCAACCCCGACCTCAAACCCGAAAAGTCCACGAACTGGGAAGCCGGCACCAACCTTAACTTCAAGGGACTGTTGGCTGAAGACGATAAGCTCAACGCCAAGTTCACGTTCTTCTACGACGACGTGAAGGACTTCATCGGCTCCACCTCCTGGATGGATCCGAACGTTCCGGGCACCATGTACTTCTCCACGGAAAACCTTGGTCACGTGGTCCGTAAGGGGATTGAAGTGTCCGCTGGCTACGCCATCGGTAACTTCAGCGTGCGCGCCAATTACGGCCTCGTGCACGCCACGGATAAGACGACCGACGAGCGCGTGCCTGGCGTGACACCGCAGTCCGCGAACCTCCGCCTCGGCTATACGTTCCCCGCGCAGGCCCTTGACGTCTGGTACCGCGCCCGGTGGAGTAAGGGCGGCAAGAGCGCTGAGGAAACCGACTACGGTAGCGGCGTCTACAAGCACTACGCAAGCTTCATGACCCACGCCGTGGGTGTGGAGTGGTCCCCGAAGGTCGAGGGCTTTGTCACCTTCACGGCGGGTGCCGCACTCACGAACCTCTTTGACAAGGAGTACCGGATGCTTAACGGCAGCTACGGCCGCGCCGCCCGCGTCTGGCTCTCCGCGCAGTTCTGAAGCCCGTAAGACTTAACCGGCAGGCGGTCGGGATTAAACCTCCGGCCGCCTTGTCGCACTCCGGAACATACGCATGACGCGAAGCGGTCTGGCCCGACTGTTGGGCGCTTATCTTTTCCACCGGAAACGCCTGTGGTTCTGGGCGCTTTTTGCCGTGCTCCTTGCGGCCTACACGGTCAACATCAAACTCGCGGTGGAATTAAACGACTGGAACGGGCGTTTTTACGACGCGCTGCAGCGGGTGGACAAAGACGCCATTTACCGGGAGCTCGTCTTTTTCATCGGCCTTGCGGCCGTCATCATTGCGCTTCTCGTATCCGCGGGTTACCTCAAGGACCGGGTCATCATTGCCCTCAGACGCGATATCACCTACGTGTTTTTTGACCGGTGGCTGTCGCCTGCGAGTGCCCACTACCTGCTGCGCGAAAGCGGCAAAGAACCCGACAATCCCGATCAGCGTATGAGTGAGGACGTCAAAAACCTCGTCTCCCTCTCGCTTAACCTCTCGGTGAGTCTTTTTGATTCGCTTCTCACGATCGGGAGTTTCTCGGTCATTCTCTGGACACTTTCGGGGAGTGCCGAAGTCTTCGGCATCACCGTGCCGGGCTACATGTTCTGGGTGTGCCTTATCTATACCGCCTTTTCCACGTGGCTCACGCACGTCATCGGCAGGAAACTTAAGACCTACAACATCGGGGTACAGCATAAGGAAGCGGATCTCAGAGCGGCGCTCATGGAAAAGCGCCGCCACGCCGATGCCATTGCCGGCGCCCGGGGTGAAGCTACGGAAGCCGTGGGGCTGCACGAGAAGTTCGGCAGCCTCATGGATATGCTCATAAACCTCGTGAAAAAGCAGCGTGACCTCGATTTCTTCACGGTGGGCCTGGGGCAGTTCACGCACCTCGCACCCATTTTCTTTTCGCTTCCCGCGTTTTTGGCAGGCCATATTCAGCTCGGGGGCCTCATGCAAATCAGAGGCGCGTTCGGGGACGTCGCGCGGTCACTTTCCTGGATTATCTTCTGCTACGACGATCTCGCAAAACTTTCCGCCGCCTACGCCCGCCTAAAGCGCCTGGAAACCGGGCTCACCGAAGCCGAAACTCTCAGAAAGCGGCTCTTACCTGTCCAATCCGGTGCAGGGCAAAACCTCACAGCCGACCTTCAGCTCACGGTTCCCGGGCACTCCTCAGACGCGGCCCGAAAGCTTTCCGTGAAACTGACGCTCAAACCCGGCACGCTTACGCTTCTCACAGGTACCTCGGGTATCGGCAAAAGCACGCTCATGAAGACGCTCGCAGGGTTTTATGCGGGCTTTGAAGGACTGCTCACGATCCCGGACGGCGTCTATTGGATTCCGCAGAGGGGTTACATCTTCACCGGTACCCTGCGCGCCAATCTCGCCTACCCCCGGCGCCCCGAGACGCTCACCGACCGTGAGGCCCAAGAGCGCCTCACCGCCGTGGGGCTCGAGAGCCTCCTGCCGGAACTTGATACGCAGCAGGACTGGTCCGTACGGCTTTCGGGCGGAGAACAGCAGCGCCTGTGTCTTATCCGGTGCCTTGCCGTCAAACCCAAGGTGTTGCTGTTGGACGAAAGCCTCTCGGGGCTGGACGACACGGCGGCAGAAGCCCTGCTCACGCTCGTGCGGCGCGCACTGCCCGATACCGCCGTTTTGCTCATTACCCACCAGAGCGGACTCATCAGCAGGGCCGATACGGTGCTGACACTCACTTAAGGAAACCACCATGCTCAACAATTTCGTCCCTTATCCCCGCTACGAACGGGCGGTTTTTATCGGCGACACCGCAACCGAATACCTTGCGGCACTCAAGATTTACGCTTACGCCCTTGTGGGCGGAGAAGTGCCCTCAATGGAACTGCTGCACCCGCAGGAGAAGCCCCTTGAGTGTGTGGCCTGCGCCATACACAACAAACCGCAGGTTTTAAAAAGCGCACTTACCAAAATCCCTGCGGACTATGTGCTCCTTGAAGACAACCACCGCGCGGAACTTAACCCCGCCTCAATGAAAGAGGGACTGGAAGCAGCTGGGGTGCCCGTGAAGGTTTTAGACGTAACCGGTACCGTCCCGGAAGTGCTGCGCCGCGCGGGCGCCATGTTTGATGCGGACAAGCAGGCCGAGCGCGTGATCCGCGATTACGAGGAGCGCTTCAAACTGCTGCGGGAAGCGCCGCAAGCAACAAAGCCACAGAAACTGCTGATTCTGCTGTCAATCCGGCAGCCCGTGACGCTCGAAACCTTTCTTTTTGCGGTGACGGACTCTCACGAACTGAGCCAGGCCGTGGCACGCGAATTTGGCTGCACCAACGTGACGGTCTCTGATCCCGAAAAGGAACAGATCCCGGGCCTAACGGAACTCAACGCAGAAAGCCTCAGCGAGCTTCTCGCAAAACAGCCCGAAGCCGTTGCCCTCACCGGAGACGGCACAGCCGGAGCGGTGACCATCGAGAAGGCCGTCAAAAAACAGCCGGCACTTAAAACCATACCGGCACTTGGGAATCACCGCGTCTGGCCCCTGCCCTTTTACTGCGGAGCACTTGCCTGGCGCGAACCGCTGATTCTGCAGGTGTGGAAAGAGGCGCTCTGCGCTGTCTGATAAAGGACCGGGAATTCACGAAATCTTTCCCTGGCGGTATAGCCCGTCTGCGCAAGATCAAAACTTGCACAGAATCAAAACCGTGCGTACGTCATACGCTGTGAATGCAACTCTATGCATCGCCTCTGCATCGGGTTTTTGCGCACACAAAACGGCTTTTTCCGCCCGACGCGGGAAGAGTCGTTTTTCACTTTGGTCCGTTTGGAGAGCGCCTCTCTCACCGACGGAGTCTATCTGAGGACTTCTTCGGTTCTTTCTTTTGGAATACGGGATCGCACCACTTGCGGCAGGCACTGACACTTGCGCCCGTCGCCTCACTGATTTTCCGCCAGGACACTCCTTGGGCCCGAAGTTTTGCGGCTTTTTCCCGGACATCCGGACTGTAGCGCACCGACGTATCGTGCAAACTGCGCTGCAGACAACCCCGCTTATAAGCTTTGGCCCAGTCCTTTACCGTGTTTTCCGAGAGTTCCAGAATCGCTGACGTCTTTTTATAACCGAAACCACGCTCAAAGAGCTCCGCTGCAAAACGCCGCTTTTTAGCGAAGTCCGTCTCTGAAGAAGCACCCTTTGCTTTTTCAACTTTTGCGTCGCCGACAGCGTTCATGATTAACTGAAATGAGATGAAAAAGACCCCGCTTCCGGCTCACCGTCAGAAGCGGGGCATGAAATTGCCTGACATGGAGTCTTGACGTCCGGCTCCGCAAAGTCTCAGAGGTCCGGACCTGACCGGCTCAAGCAAAACCGGCTTATTCCGTTACCGGAATACGTTTTTTGACTGAATGAGTGCACGGCCCGGAAACTGTTTCAGGTCTGTCAACAGGGGACTCTCCGCAGTCCCCGGCCGTGCGGCTCTGGTGCTTCTGAGTCCCGCAGAAAGCACCGAAGAGGCATCGTTCTGATCAGCAGGATCAGAACATGTAGCGCACGTTGGCGTTCACGCTGTTGTTCTTACGATCGTTGTTGCCGAAGCCGTAGCGATAGTTCAGACCGAACGTGAAGTTGCCGTATTCGGCAGAGACACCCAGCGTCGTGTTGTAGAGGTTGTCGATCACGTCAACAGCACCCACAACCGTGTCAACCTGCTTGTCGCCCACCTGCGGAACCACCGTGAAGTCGACGGCAGGCGTCACCTTCCAGCCGGCGGTTTCGAAGTTACCGGCAACCTTCACGCCAACCGGCATTTCGACAAGATCCATCGCGCCCGTATCCAGACCGCGGTAGCTGTCAACGTCGATGTTGGTGTAGCGGAGACCCACGTGCGGGGTAACGCTCATCACGTCACCGGCGTAAGCAGCCCAGTCAGCACGCAGACCGATCGTGAAGACGCTCGAATCAATGCTTTCGGCGGCAGAAGCACCGGCCACATTGCCCGTGATGTCGTTGTCGAGCCACAGGTAGGACGCGTCAGCGCTCACGTACAGGCTCGTGTCACCCACGTTCTTGCCGGCGTAGACGGAGAGACCGTAGAAGTCGGCGTCGTTACCGAACTTCGAAACCGACTTCTCGCTGTCGGCGTCACCCGTACCAACGGTGAGCGCAACACCCATCTTCGCACCGCAGGCAGCCGTGTAGTCAACACCGATCACACCGCCGTAGATATCGGCGCTGTAACCCTGACCGCCGTAGATTTCCTTACCGGCGTTGGAGCTGTAGTAGACGTCAGCCCAAACACCCGTACCCTGCAGAGCCGCAGTGTTGTGGCGCTGAATCGCCCCGGTGACCTGTTCGGCTGCGTCGTAGGCAACGTTGTAGGTGCCGGCCGTGACCGGGAGAGCGAACACTTCTTCGAGAGCACGTTCACCACGGCTCGTCAGCAGACCGTTTTGGATGAAATCGCCCTGTTCATTACCGACAGCGAGCAGGAGATTGCGCAGACCGGCGTTGGTGTCCGTGCCGAGGTGTTCATCAACGATGTCGGAGAGTTCCGTGTTGGTGCCGAAGGCGGCGGTATTCGTCACAACGGTAAGAACCGCGGAATTCGGATTGGTCGCAGCATCAGCAGCCGTCTTTGTCACCGTGCCCTTCAGGAAAGCATTGTTGTCGGCAAAGGTGATGTCCGTGCCTGCAGAATTCCAGGTCTTGGCCAAATTCACCGTACCCTTGCTGTTGAGGCCGTCGACAACGATACTTGCGGCACTGCTGAGACGCGCGGCACCGTCAATCACAAAGTCAGCGCTGTTAATAAAGCTGCTGTCAATCACGAAAATACCGTTACTGCCGACAGCGACTTCACCGCCGCACTCTGCAGCCTGCCGACCGTCAACTTACCGTGAGTGCTGATACCAAGCGTCTTATCAACATAAAGGACAGCATTCTTGGCCGCGTCATAAGCGACACCGGCCTTAGCCATAGCGGCAGTTGCCTTGGCAACACCGGTCTGAGCATTGGTCGTCACAAAGGAACCGGCCGCGCTCGCATTAACCGTTGCATCCACCTGCGGCAGGTAGGAACCGGCTTCAGCAACATGAGCAACAAAGAGTGCCTGACCTTCTGTTTGAGCTTCCTGCCAGACACGTTCGCCCAGCGCCAGAACAGCGCCGGAAGAAACCGTCACGGTGCCGGCTCCGGTCACCTGATCAACAGCCAGCACACCGCCTTTTGCCACCGTAGCCGTATTGGCCACAGTGAGCTTGGCGGCATCAAGCATTCCTTCAACAGTAGCCGTCGTCACAGAAACATCAGCGGCCGTGTAGGAACCGGTGACGTTGAGATTCTTGACCGTGAGCGCCTTCACGTTGACGTTACCGGCATCGGCCGCATCTTTACCGAGCTGGAGCGTACCGTCATTGACCGTCATGGTGTCAAGCTGGGTAACACCGTTCACGACATTACCGGTCAGCCCGCCGATCAACAAAGTACCGGCGCCGGTAACAGACAAAGCCTTGTCTGTGTCAGCAACCTTGAGAGAGCCGACACCAACCTTTGCCGCACCGAGAGCTGCAGTACCGCCGGACACCTTGACTACCTGACCGAGCATTGCAGTGCCGAAAACGGAGTCAAATCCGATGTCCGTGGTACCTTCCTCGAGCTTCACAGTGAGGTTGGCAAACGTGAGACCGGCCTGGTCATACTGAGAGACAGCCTGCTTAATCGTAGCCGCATTCAGTTCAACCGCATCAAGAACTGTCACATAGCCGCCGTTGGCTTTAATACCGGTCACCTTGCTGTTCCAATTCACCTTTTCTTCAGCACCCGTACCGGTGACCTGGAAAAGTTCCTTCGCGTTGGCCCGGAGTTCACCGGTGGTCACGGTAACTGAATCCGCAGTACCGACTTTCATATCGCCGGTGACCGTCAGCGTACCGCCGGAGACAGTGGTCTCACCAAACTCGGTGTCGAGGTCGTTAATCGTCAGGGTACCGCCGTTCACAGCCAAAGCGCCGTTCTTATAAACCTGCACGCTGTCGAAGGAATAATCGCCGTTATTGACGGTAAGCGAACCGGACTGCTGACCTGCAGAACCGATCTTCATCGTGCCTGTAAAGGCCGCACCTTCCGCCCACAGCTGACCGCCGTTGAGCGTAATCGACTGACCGCGGGCAATCAGAAGGCGATCACCCTTGATACCCTTCTCAAGATCAATCTTTTCCCCATCAACACGGGAATTGAGCTTGGTGATGTTGAAGATACCGTCTTCTTCAACCGTGACGCTCTTAAACGTGTTGTCAGCCTTCCAGATCGAAGCGGAGAGCTTACCGTCGTTGACTTTCACGGTGTCGAACGTAGCGCCCTTCCCGTCGGTGAGTTCAACGTCGGCACCATCATTCACGTTGATCGTTGTATTGGTCTTGCCCTCAGCTCCAGTAGCTTTCTCGGTCTTTTCAGATGTCGCAATCGTCAGCGTATCTTTGGTGCCGTTCAGGTTGATGGTCGTACCCGTACCGAGCACGGCAATCAGACCGTCTACGCTGGACGTCTTTTCAAGGTTAATGGTGGATTGGGTGGCATCTTTCTTGACAAGAATAGCGCTGTCAGCGTCTGCGGCAGAGATCGTCCCGTTGTTCGTGAACGTATCACCGGCCTTCTCGAACTGAACGCCAAAGGTGTAAGCCCCTTCCGTCTCAGCCTTCTTGCCGACAGAAATCAAACCGTTATTGACAGCCTTGGAGCCAGCAAAGCCGCCGAGTTCCATACCGACACCGGTCTCTTCCACATAAATGGCACCGGCTTCATCATTGATAATCGTCGAAGCTGCGGTGGAAGTTCCGATACGCATACCATGCGCATTCTTCACCACAATCTTGCCGGCATTGGTGACGATCGCACCGGCGTCAGCGCCCAGGGCTGCGTTCTGCCACGTAACACCGTCCTTACCGGTCGTTACATAAATTGTGCCCTTATTGACAAGCTTGGCTTTTTCGCCACTCGTCCAGATACCGGAAGCCTGGGCTTTGTTGCCGGCCCCCGTCACCCACAGCTGCTGGGTGAATTCTTTCTCTTCGTTGCTGACGGTAAGGAATGGCGCCGCGGTCTTATTGACACCGGTGGCTGTCAGAACGAAACTGTTGTTCTCGGCAACCTTGTCCCAGGTTGTCGTTGCTGTGACAATGCTGTTCTCTTTAACCGGGGAGTCAACCCACTGCGCCGCGCAGGCACCGCCGGCCACCATCGCCGCCGCAACAGCGATCACTGTCTTTGTGCCCTTGGCCTGAATAGAAGAAGTCGCTTCGTTCACAACCATCAGCGCAGAGCGCGCTTTGGAGAAGACGACCTTAAAAGACTTATTCATTTAGCAAAACTCCGAAATTATTCGTTTTTCTGCGCATGGACATGTGTCCGGCGCACCCCCGCCTATCGAGGCGGTACATTCGAACAGTAAGAATTTCAGAGTTTGTCTACGTGGGGGGGGGTATTCCCTTATGAATTTGAGGGGGTTTCGTGAAGTTTTCCGTACTTCTGTTGTTATTTAGCAACAGAACACCCTGTTTCTGACTTCGATCGACCGCAAAAAAACACAGAAACGGGGGATTGGTGCACAGGTTGAGGACTTGAACATCACGAAAGAGACACACCCGGTAATTTACCTGGACAAAAAGACAGACACTCATCCGATCCGTTGCCGGCAGGCAAAACGACAAACAGACGGAATAAAAGAACCGACAAGAGAAAGGAAACAGAGGGACAGAGGGATGTAAGATTTTTTGTGTCCAGGCGATAACAGCGCTCCCGTAGGACGCGAAAGGAATCACCGTGGCACACCGTACACCCAAAATCAACGACACCGTAAAATTTACCGACCAGCAGCAGGCCATTCTGAACGATGCCGTAGAGCAACTGATGGAAGCCGGCGGCTTAACGGCCTTAACGCAGGCTCATTTCAACGAGGCGATGAAGATCGTAGCCCAACGCTTCATCAACGCCGCCCTGCAAGGGGAACTGGAGCACCATTTGACACAGGAAGACGAAAATCTCAACGGAGAGGAATCGTCGGCTGAGCGCGTTGAAAACAAACGCAATGGGTACAGCAAGAAAACGC
>OAWP01001666.1_pt1 | contig 12587 bp, 9 predicted proteins | sample 1517081 | NCBI WGS metagenome assembly OAWP01 (sample SAMEA2580167, study PRJEB22360) | human gut metagenome | biome: human gut; feature: human-associated habitat; material: faeces | place: Denmark | collected 2008/2010 | reverse complement strand
ACAGTCCGGTGGACTGTTTCGGAAGCATTCTACACGGCTAAATTATAGTTTCCCCCAGCAACATAATAAACCCAAATTCTCAGTTTCTCTCCGCGACCCTGACCCTATCTCACACAAAAACAAGGCTGCCTTTCGGCAGCCTTGAAATGTATTGAGAAAGTCAATTACTTTCTGGTGGTCTTCTTAGCAGTGGGCTTCTTAGCGGAAGCCTTGGGAGCAGCCTTCTTAGCGGAAGCCTCTGCAGCAGCGCCTGTGCCGGAAGCTACGTCGATATCGTCAGTCCAGCTATAGAGCTTACGCAGCTCAGCGCCGACCTTCTCAAGCTGATGCTCGCTCTCGATGCGGCGGCAAGCGTTGAAGTGGCTTCTGCCCATCTTGTTCTCGGTGATCCAGTTGCGTGCGAATGTACCGTCCTGAATCTCGTGAAGAACCTTCTTCATTTCCTTCTTGGTATCCTCGGTGATGATTCTCTTGCCGATCTCGTAGTCGCCGTACTCAGCGGTATCGGAGATGGAGTATCTCATCATCTTGAAGCCGCCCTTGTAGATCAGGTCAACGATCAGCTTCATCTCGTGAATGCACTCGAAGTATGCGTTCTGGGGATCATAACCAGCCTCAACCAGGGTCTCGAAACCAGCCTTCATCAGGGCAGTTACACCGCCGCAGAGTACGCACTGCTCACCGAACAGGTCGGTCTCAGTTTCGCACTGGAATGTGGTGTCAAGAACACCGGCTCTGGAGCCGCCGATACCAGCAGCATATGCAAGACCGATGTCGTGAGCTCTGCCAGAAGCGTCCTGATATACTGCGATAAGGCAGGGAACGCCTCTGCCGATCTGGTACTCGGAACGTACAGTGTGACCCGGGCCCTTAGGAGCGATCATGATAACGTCAACGTCAGCCGGCGGAACGATCTGACCGAAGTGGATATTGAAGCCGTGTGCGAAAGCAAGGATCTTGCCTGCGGAGAGGTTCGGAGCGATGCTTTCCTTATAAAGATCAGCCTGTCTCTCATCGTTGATGAGGATCATGATGAGATCTGCCTTCTTAGCAGCCTCAGCGGCTGTGTAAACCTTAAAGCCTGCGTCCTCAGCCTTCTTCCAGCTCTTGGAGCCTTCGTACAGACCAATGATGACATTAACGCCGCTCTCCTTGAGGTTCAGAGCGTGTGCGTGCCCCTGGCTGCCGTAGCCGATGATAGCAACGGTCTTGCCGTCGAGCAGGGACAGGTTGCAGTCTTCCTGATGATAAATCTGTGCCATTGTTTTGTATCTCCTTTTGAAGAATATTATACGACGCCTTGTGAGCGAGGTTATACGAATTTAAACCCTTACGGCGGCTTCGCCCTTCTGCATGGCGATGGTGCCGGTGCGGACCACTTCCTTGATGCCGTAGGGACGCAGCAGCTCCTCGTATGTGTCGAGGTTCTGCTTCGTGTCGGAAAGCTCGATCGTCATTGAGTTGGTCGAGATATCAGAGATCTTGCCCTTTGCTATGTCTGCGATACTGATTATCTCAGGGCGCTGCTTGGGCGTGCAGCTAACCTTTATGAGCACAAGCTCACGTGTGACCGCCGAATCACTATGCAGCGTCTTGACCTTGATAACGTCGATGAGCTTGTTGAGCTGCTTCTCGATCTGTTCAAGGGTGTACGCGCTTCCGTCGGCAACTATCGTAATGCGGGATACGCGCTCGTCGTCGGTGACGCCCACGGCAAGGCTGTCGATATTGAAGCCTCTGCGCGCGAACAGTCCGGCAACCCTGGCGAGGACTCCGGCATGGTTTTCGACCAGTACTGAAATTGTATGCTTCATATGCCCACCCCCGTCACAGAATCGTCTTTTCGAAGTCCTCTACCGCCGCCTCGATGAGGTACGGCTTGTCGGACTCCAGCATGCGCTTTATCGCGCCTTCCATCTTTTCGGGGCTGTCAACCAGCTCGTTTGCAATACCGTATGCGTCCGCAAGCTTTGTGAAGCAGGGGCTTCCGTCGATGGAAACCGCCATCAGCCGGTTGTCGTACGCCTTCTCCTGAAGCTCGCGCACCATTCCGAGGTAATTGTTCCTCATCACGATGACCTTTACGGCAACATCGTGCTGAACAGCCGTTGCAAGCTCCATCATCTGCATCTGGAACGAACCGTCGCCGCAGATCGCAACGACCTGCCTTGACGGATCAGCGAGCTTTGCGCCGATAGCCGCCGGCAGCGAGTAGCCCATCGTGCCCATGCCGCCGGAGGTCAGGAACCTGCCGCCGTTGATGGTGATGTTGCGCGCCGTCCAGATCTGGTTCTGACCTACGTCCGCAACGACTACAGCGTCGTCGGGAAGCTGTCTGTCCAGGGCGTGTATGAACTCCTTCGGGTTTACATAACCCGCGGAAGCCGGCTCTATCGCCTTATCCTCGCGGAACCCGTCGAGCTGCTTCTTCCAGCCGGAGTTGTCCGCGCCGCCCTTCACAGCCTCGAGAAGCTGCCCCAGGACGAGCGTGAGGTCGCCGACTATCGGGATATCCACGTCGAGGTTCTTTCCGATCTCAGCGGGGTCTATGTCAATATGGATAACTGTCATGTCGTCGCGCTGCTTCATTGCCGCAATGGCGCGGTCGCCCACTCTCGCGCCCATCAGTATGAGCGTGTCGCAGGAGTTTACCGCGGTATTCGCTGCCTTGCAGCCGTGCATGCCGAGCATTCCGTAGAACAGCGGCGAATCAGTCGGGATAGCGCCCAGACCCATCATCGTGGAAACCACGGGGATATCGGTCTTTTCAGCGAAATCGCGCATAAGAGCCGCGGCATCGCCGGTGAAAAGCCCGCCGCCGGCAAGGATAAGCGGCTTCTTCGACTCTGCGATCGCAGCAGCCGCGCGCTTTATCTGGTTGCCGTTGCCGGTGCTGCTCGGGCGGTAGCTGCGGATATCCACGGTCTCAGGATACTCGAAGTCTATCTCAGCCTTCTGAACATCGAACGGAACGTCTATCAGCACCGGGCCTCTTCTGCCGGTGCCCGCGATATAGAATGCGCGCTTGAACACCTCGGCGGTGTCCTCAGGGCGCTTGAGAAGGTAACTGTGCTTTACGAACGGCTCTGCGGAGCCTGTGATATCCGCTTCCTGGAAAACATCTCTGCCTATCTGGTCGGAGTTCACCTGACCGGTGATCACCACCATCGGCACGGAATCCATATACGCCGTTGCGATCGCCGTGATGAGGTTCAGGGCGCCGGGGCCGCTGGTCGCGACGGCGACTGCGGGCTTGCCGGTAATGCGGGCATAGCCGCTTGCGGCATGGCCTCCGTTGACCTCGTGGCGGACGAGTATATGACGGATATCTGTTTTATATAATTCATCGTAGAAAGGGCAGATAGCGGCACCGGGATAACCGAAAACGGTGGATATACCCTCGGCTGAGAGACATTCTGTCATAGCCTTTGCTACAGTCATGCGAACCTTACTCAAATCCTGGAACATTCCTTTCGGACGCCGCCCCGTGGCAGCGCACACAATTTCTATATTAGATACAGCTTAATTATACCAAACAACAGCGCACTTGTCAAGAGAAATATGCAAAAAAAGCTCCTGTTTTGTCACAGATCGGGGGCAGGCGTGCAAGACAGGCGCAAAACAGCGCATAGAAAACCCCGCCGAAGCCCGTTCCGGCGGGGTTTGACGTTATTCCGGCTTCCTGGTGAGCTTTCTATAGCGCTCAAGCTGTTCCGACCACATATCATGCTCCTGCGGAAGGAACTCCTGCGTAAGCCCGGACTGCGTGATGATACGCCGCGCCTCCGCGATATCCGGTATCTCTCCGAGCGCGATGAGCGTGGAGATACCGTTGCCCAGCGCGGTCGCCTCCGTGGGACCTGCGACCGCCGGAATACCCGCAGCGTCTGCGGTAAGCTGGCACAGCAGCTTATCCTTGGTGCCTCCGCCTATCATGTGGATACGTCCGTACTCAAGTCCGGTCAGTGCGGTCATTTCCCGGAGGGTCAGCGCGAACTCGCACGCCAGGCTCTGGTAAATGCACCGCATTATCTCGCCCGGCTCCTTCGGAACCGGCTGATTTGTGCGCCGGCAGTACTCCTGGATCTTCGGCGGCATGTCGTCCGGAAGGGCGAACTCCGGCGCGGCCGGGTCAATGAAACTCTGGAACGGAGCCGCTCCCCTCGCCATGCTCTCAAGGTCGGCGAAGCTGTAGCCCGCGCACCTCGTGGAGTTATACCACCTGCGGGTCTCCTGGATAAGCCACAGACCCATGATATTCTTCAGCAGCGTTGTGGTGCCGCCGCAGCCGCCCTCGTTGGTAAGTCCCATCTTGAGAGCCTGCTCGGTTACGACCGGACGTTTCAGCTCCGTGCCGAAAAGCGTCCAGGTGCCGCAGCTCAGGAACGCGAACTTTTCCTCCTGCGTGGGAAGCGCAGGCGTACACCGGAACCGGCTCTATGCGAAGCTCGTCTGCGAGCTCCTGCTTGAGCATTCCGTAGCGCTCCCCGGGCTGTATCAGCGGCGCGAAGATACGTTTCGGAAGCCCCAGCGCCTCGATGAGCCGGATATTCCAGCCCCGGGTCTTCTGGTCGATGAGCTGGGTGGTGGTCGCCTCGGTGAATTCACTGCGGCACTCCCCGGTCAGGAAGTACGCGAACAGATCGGGCATCATAAGCAGCTTTTCCGCGCGGAATATCGCGTTTTTCTCGTGCTTCACAAGGTAGTTGAGCTGGAACAGCGTGTTTATGCTCATCGGCTGTATGCCGCTCTGCATGAAAAGCTCCTCCGCCGGGATACTGCCGCACACCTCCTCGACCATGCCCTCGGTGCGGCGGTCGCGGTAGTGAACCGGCTTTTCCAGGAGCTGTCCGTCCTGACCTATCAGTCCGAAATCCACGCCCCAGGTGTCAATGCTTATCGCGTCGAAGCCTCCGTTGAACACGCCGAAGCTGAGCGCTGTCCTCATCTGCTCCCACAGCTCGTCGATATCCCAGCGGAGGTGTCCGTCCTCGGTCACGGGGACGTTCGGGAAACGGTGGATCTCCTCAAGTGTGAACCCGCCGTTCTCGCAGCGGCAGAGCATTGCGCGTGCGCTTGAAGCGCCGAAATCAAATACTAATACGGTCTTTGGCATAAAAAACTCCTGGAATTAGATCTTTTTCTCAAGGCAGACGAGCTGCACTCCGGTAAGCCAGTTGAACGTACACGGAACTATCCCCGCCTCGCGCCGGCGTACTCCAGCACGAACAGCTCGCCAAGGGAAACCGCGGTCTCAGCCGTGGCGCGCACGGGATATGCCCCGCGCTGCCTGCCGATACTGCACGATTCTTCTTCATCGTGGATATGGTCGTATATCTCTGTTACGGCGTCTATATCCGCTTCTGCCGCCTTTCTTATGTTCACGGATTCTCCTCAGTGGTACTTTCTGTATCCGGGGTGTCTTATCGGGAAGGACTTTCCTATCTCGCAGCACTCCTGTATCTTATCCATCGGGAGGTCCTTCGCGCCGCCGAGCTGACGCGCCACAAGGCTCACCTTCGCGAAATGCTCCAGCGTTTCCATGCGGTAGTACGCCTGAATGATATCCACGCCGACGGTAAGCGCGCCGTGGTTCTCCATCAGTATCGTGTCGTGGTTCTCGAGGAACGGAACTATGCTGTCCGCAACGCCCACCGAACCGGGGGTGTCATACGGAGCTATCGGAACGCTTCCCAGGAAAATTATAGCCTCCGGCATGGTGTAGTCGTCAAGCGGGATATGCGCGATGGCGAATCCGGTGGCTGTCGGCGGGTGCGCGTGGACTACGGCGTTGACCTCCGGGCGCGCGGCATAGCAGCGCAGATGTACCTTGAACTCGCTGGTGGGCTTGTACCCCGGGAGTCTCGCTGGCTCTACGACCTCGTTGTCGGCGTTCATCTTGATGAGCATATCCGGCGTGAGCATAGCCTTGCTGGTGCCGGTTGGGGTAGTAATGAAATTGCCGTCCGGCAGGCGCGCGGAGATGTTGCCGTCGTTAGCCGCCACGAAGCCGAGCTGCCACAGTTTGTGGCCGACCTCGCATATTGCTTCCCTGATCTCCTGTTCAGTCATGTGTTAGTACCTTCCTGTTCGTTTGAATTTTCGGACATGTAATCCTTTACTTATCATTTTATCATGTATCTTCGCAAAAGTAAAGGATTAATCACAGGTTTTTATTTGTGCATAATCAACAAAAATCGCCGCCGTGATTTTTAACCTCCACCTCATGGCAACGGCTTGTAATATTCAGGTTTTTGTAGTATAATGATTGCATGGATCATTATGACCGGGGAAATTTTACAGTTTCTTACGGCGGTGACATATAAACCGAATAAACCTAACTACGGAGGTGCGCTTGGTGAGTGGCAATAGTGTGAAATGGATACCCCTCGAGGGAATGGAGCTTACGGCGGCTGATCTTGCTCCGGCTGAAAAGCTGCGTAAATTCGGCTTTTCGCTGGTGTGCTGCAGTTTCGGCTCCGGGAAGCTGACTAAGGCCGGGCTGTGCATATATGAAAAAGAGACCCCCAACATACTGGTGGTGACTTCCGCAAGGGAGATATACGGCTGGTACCGCATACTGATGACCGGTATCGGCGCAGACTTCAAGGTGATAAACGGCGCTGCGAACGAGATAGTGTTCTTCACCGGGGACAGCTCTAATCTCTACCTCTGCCCCCCCGCCGCGCTGGACGCTGCAAACGGGCTGAAAACAAAGGTCCCGGCTGATTTCCAGTGGGATCTCATAATAGTCGACGACGAGCAGAGCCTCTCCGCCCCCGACTGCCGGAAGCTTTCCGAGCGCATTCCGTGGAAGTCCGAGCGGCTGCTGATGTTCACGCAGTTCCCCGCGCAGAACGGCGAGGAACGCGCTGCGCTTTCAGAATTCGTGAAATCCACGCTCGCAGAGGAGGCAAACGCCTCCTGCGCCGACGGTCTCGACTTCACGGTGAACGGCGTTCCGCTGGGTTACGATACTCCCCTGCTGCTTGCGGGCGACAAGCATATATGCTCCGGTGCGCTCAACGTTGAGACAGCGGACTACGGCTTCGACGACGCGTTCCTCGCCGGACTGCGTCGCCGCTCGGATATCCGCACCGGGCTTCCCTCCTACAAGTACGGTGGAAATATCTTCGAGGACTACGACGTCGAGGACATGAAGGGGCTGTACCAGAAGTCCACCTACACTCCGTCTGACGTTGCGGAGCTTCGCGCAGTGGACAAGAAGCTCGACTGCTTCCTGAACCTCGCGGACAAGGTGGCTTCCGATGAAAACAGCCGCGCGATGATCTACTGCTGCGACAGGAACACCGTGGATTACCTCCGCAAGGTGCTGTCCGCGATGTATTCCGAGAGCCGCGTAAAGACCGCCCGCAGCGAACTTTTCAGCAACAAGGATATCCTGCGCAAGCTCCAGGTCGACGACAGCACGGTTTACCCGAAGTTCGTCATCGCAATGGACGATATCAGCGCAGTCGGCGACGGCTTAGACCGCATAACGGACGTGTTCAGCTACGAGCTGCCGGATTCCGCAGTGCTCCTTGAGCGCCGCGTGACCCGCCACGGAACCGCTCACGAAGCGGATCGCAGGTTCGTTTTCTTCCGCGACAGCAACAAGCTGTTCGACAGCCGCATGCTCGGAAAGGTGCTCTACGCAAGCCTTCCGAACGCATTCTGCGGCGATATCCCCGCGCGGAACGTCCTTCTGGATATCCCCGCAAAGGGCGAATACATCGCCGAGCTGGTGGCGGACCTCCGCTACGCGGAAAGCTACGCAAGCGAAGTCGACAGCTGCTACGACCTCATCAAGAAGGTCAAGGCGGACTACGAGCTGCTTGGCGCCGGAAACCTCTCCAACGCCCGCCATCTGGCGGAATTCGCGGGGAAGCTCCTTGCAAAGGTGTGCAGGTTCTACGGCATTGAGAAGGACTCCTCCCCCGAGGAGATCGCAGCGGCGGCAGACAAGCTCTCCGGGCTGTGCCAGGCAGCTGACGGAGCGCTCTCCGCGGTTCCCGCCGACATGGTGGAGAAAATATCAAAGAGCCTTGACGCCGACCCGGCAGCACAGCCCTTCGGCGAGGAAGCTATCACGGGTCTGGAGCAGGCGAAGCAGCGCGTCAACGAGCTGCACAGCGGCAGCCACTACCACCTCATGATAAAGAACGACATACAGTCCCTTAACGCCTCCATACAGTACCCGGTGCTCTACAACATCTGGAAGTACAGAGTGCGCGAGCAGGACAGCGTGCGTTCATTCAGGGATTTCATCAGGATCTACAACGACGGAATGTGATCCGTATCCACAGTCTGACCTCCCCGCACGGGGCCGGGCGAATATACAGCAAATTTGAAGTGCGGAGAAACGGGGCGTATTTATGAGCGAGAACAACGAGCAGGTCGAAAAGCTACTCGGTGACTTCTTCGAACGGCACACCGCCGGAGATAAGGAAGGCATGAACGAAGTACTCCAGAAAATACAGCTTATGCTGTATTCAGGCGAAACTGACAGCACTCCGTTCAAGGACTATTTCAACAATATGTACACCGGCAGAAGCGCGATAAATGTTTCCGGCATGGTAAGCGACTACCCGCGCGAATCCATCATACGCGAGCTGCTTCAGAACGTATTCGGGTGCGACTACGACGAGAGCGATATCAAGGTAATGATAGAGTTCCTCGACGAGGGTCAGGTAAAGCTTACATACAACGAGACAGGCTTCACGCTGGAGCAGGTGTTCTATTACCTCTCCGTCGGCAGAAGCGAGGAGGGCAAGGACCGCGAAGGCAGATTCGGTCTCGGCGCCAAGAGCGTTTTCGCGAACGTAGACTGGTTCAAGATGCGCTCGAACAACTACCAGCTCCGCGTTGTGAACGACGGCGGAATGCTCAAGGTGCGCGAGCTGGAGCTTACGGCTGAGCAGTTCAAGCACACCGAGGTAGTGTTCGCGCTGGACGAGGCGGATCAGAAGAAGCTTCACGACGACCTTGTGAACATGACCTCCGCCAAGGGCGACTATATCAACATGATAGACCTGTGCTTCGCATTCCTCAAGAAAAAGCACCTCAAGTCCACCGACGAGCAGGAGTGCCCGCAGCGTACGTTCAACATCGCCGTGATCAACTTCGGCAAGCCCGAGGTGGTATATAAGATCCAGAACTACCATCGCGACGCCAATGACCTCCCGAAGATACGCTTCAGCGAGAACGGCAAGTCCGTTGCGGACTTTATCCACATGGAGGAGAACGGCTTCGTTTACCTGATACCGTTCGCTATCTCCGGCGCAAAGCGCGAGGCTGCGAAGGTGCTGATGAGCAAGTACAACTACTTCTCCACCTTCGAGCTGACTGGTCTTGTGAAGGCAAGCCGCCAGGACTTCCTCAAGGAGCAGCTCTCGGCGTTCTTCGTCAGCGTTCCTAACCGCTACATCACGAACAACCGTTCCGGTATCCGCCACGACTGCATAGAGGAAGTATCCACCGAGATCGAGGAGGATATCCTCGACATCGTCGACCAGTACCGCAGGCTGTTCGTTCTTCAGCTCACAAAGCGCCCCGATAATCCCGAGCGCTACATGCTGCGCCCGGCACAGTACGTTTTCGAGTTCTTCTACAACTATATAAATACAAGCGGCCTTGTAAGGGGACTTCGCGAGAAGTTCGCGGAGAGCATCTCCATCAAGTTCCCCGAGACCGAGGAGCCGGTATCCTTCACAGACCTTCGCGCCCGCGGCTACTTCAACGAGCGTAACGACACCGATATCGAGGATCACGACAGCGGCGCCGCCGGTCAGGCTCTGCTCGCAGACCTCGACCAGATGAAGGAGTGGTTCGGCAGCGACGAGGACCACGTTTTCGCCGCAAAGTACAACTGGTACCGCCAGGAGACCAACGAAAAGGGCTCCGAGTACGCGTATGCATTCCAGCAGGACGGCGTGAAATACCTGATGACCTCCGACAAGAATCCGAAGATAAAGGACTACGGTCTGTCCGACGGATTCATGAACATCATCAGCCTGAAGCTCAACACCTGCATCGTAAACGGCGCGGTCGCAGACGAAAACGCGCTCACCGAGGCGTTCCGGATAATCGACGAGATGTTCGGCGACAGCTACCGCATCGACATGAAGTACTTCCAGTTCATCATAACCTCCGGCGGAACTGAGATACACTTCGAGATCTCCAAGATACAGATAGGCAACCTCAAAACCGCTATGGACGTTATCCAGAAGCACGAAATGCGTTTTGAGAACCACCAGATATACAACCAGGTAATAACCCTGCTGGTGAACTCCTTCACCAACGGCAAGGACACGCTCGCCTTCCTGCGCGAGATAAAGAGCCAGGGCGGCGAGATAACGCTCGCGCTGGATATCAACAAGCGCTACCGCTTCTCCGCTTATGGAAAGCAGTTCATGATACCGCCGAACATCACAAACACCGACCTGCTCGAGATAATCGGCGACGTTTACGTGCTCATCGGCAGCGGAATGTTCAACAACCGCGTGTTCGACTTCCCATACTCTGCGGGCAGATACGAGTACGACGCCGACGATATCCTCTCCGTTATGCCCTCGCTTGAAAACGCCGATTTTATCCGCGAATCCATCGCGAAGGTATACACCTGCGACCTCGGGCTTGACAAGGTGGCTCTGCTGAACGAAAACAGCAAGATAATCGCCATCATCGACCCCGCCGACGGACTCGCGCCCGAGCAGCGCAATAAGACCGCGAAGTACATCGTGCTCCGCGAGGGTCTGTCAAAACCGCTGTTCGCAAAGTACATCGAGTTCGTGCTGACAGGAACGCTCGGGAACACGCTGTCCTCGCTCTATTCCAGCACCGAGGAGCCTAACCAGGTGCTCGCCGATCAGATCCCCTACTACTACAAGCCGGTTCCGACCATTCAGCGCAGGGAGTTCGAGTTCCTGCGCGGAGAGGTCAAGCGCATTTCCGGCATAAAGGACCCGCGCCTCTACAAGAACTACTTCGCCCGGGACATCAACGCGAAGCTCTACGGCTACGGAAGCACCTGCCCCTGCTGCGGCTACGAATCCAAGATGATCAACAGCTTCATGCTGAAGAACTTCTCGATAGGTCTGCTCAACGACGAGGGCAAGGAGCAGAAGTTCCGCTTCTCGCTGTACCTCTGCGCTAACGACTCCTACGCCGCAGGCGGCTGGATAATCGACGATGTGAGCATCGGCGGAATGTCCCCGTTCCTCTGGCTGGAGGAGCTTTCCCAGATCGACTATATCCCGCCGGAGTTCCTCATCTGCCGCATAAAGTACCGTCCGCAGGTAACATACGATATCTGCGAGGCTGCGGAAAACGGCTCCGCAGAAGGTGCTGACAGCGCCGCGGCAGTCTACGACGGCGCTCCTGAAATACTCGACTTCGTGCTGTCCCCGATGATGGCAGCCAAGTGGCTCGAGGATAACCAGAAGTAAATTTTCACTGCAATATTACTGTAAGCAATAGAAACGTCCCCCTTCCGGTTTGGAAAGGGGACGTTATTATATCTGGAACCTAAGGAACCACTGATTAAATCACGCCTGACGGCTTGCTGCGTATCTTGCTTGCATATTTTCCGTCATCTTGCACAATTCGTCCTAGCAAGGCGACAGCCTTGCGTCGTCCTCATTGTATAATCTGACGAAAAATCTGACTGCGCAATATACGCACCAGATTTAATCAGTGCTTCCCTAATCAGAGTCAGGAGCGGTCACTATGTTAATTGTTCCGATAGATAACGTCACCGAAGGAATGGTACTGGCGAAGGATGTTGCCTCAACGTCTGCAAGGGATTACAAGACCCTGCTGATGAAGGGAACGCTCATCACCGCCGACATGATAAACCTGCTGAAAAGCAAGGGCATCAAGAACGTAACCATAAAGGGCGAGCGCACCCTTGACCAGGAAATAGACAAGCCGCCGGAGGAGGAATCCCTCGAGGAAGCCACAGATGTGATAAAGAATCAGCACATCGGCAAGGCGCTCGACGAGCTGAGCACGATTTTCGAGCATAACGGCGAGATACAGCAGCTTTCGCAGAAAGCGATAGAGCAGGTCGACGATATCGCGGACGATATCCTTGTAGATATCGGAAACGACTCCACCTACCTCGGGAACCAGATGATCGCGCTGCAAAACTATGACGACTACACCTACAAGCACTGCCTGCGCGTCGCCATGCTTTCGACCGGTATCGCTAACGAACTTCATCTGTCCCAGGGCGATATCAAGGAGGTAATACTTGCGGCGCTGCTGCATGATATCGGAAAATCCAACATCGACCACGAAATAATAGTCAAGCCGGGAAGACTCACCGATGAGGAATTCGATAAGATAAAGCAGCACCCGTATATCGGATACCGGATACTCAAGCAGACCGGGGGCTACAGTGCGAACGTGCTTTCGGGAGTGCTGTTCCATCAGGAGAAATTCGACGGCAGCGGCTATCCGACTGGTCTTGCGGGGAAGAAGATACCGCTTATCGCGCGTATTCTGACCGTTGCGGACGTGTTCGACGCGCTGACCTCGAACCGCCCCTACCGCCGTCCGTGGTCGGTTGCGGAGACCGAGGAGTA
>OAWP01001662.1_pt1 | contig 12636 bp, 9 predicted proteins | sample 1517081 | NCBI WGS metagenome assembly OAWP01 (sample SAMEA2580167, study PRJEB22360) | human gut metagenome | biome: human gut; feature: human-associated habitat; material: faeces | place: Denmark | collected 2008/2010 | reverse complement strand
TTTCGCGCACGCCGAAAACAACCCTTTTGACAGGAGCGCGCCAGCCACAAACACCTACGGCACGGAAAGAATGAGCGCGTATCATATCTTTGAAAATCTGCTCAATCACCGTGACGTAACAGTAAAGGACCGCGTTGATTTAGGCGAGGACAAGTACAAATACGTGGTGAACACCAAGCAGACCCAGCTTGCAACAGAAAAGGCGCGGCAGATGAACGAAGCCTTTTCCAAGTGGGTATGGGCAAAGCCTGAGCGCCGCGACAAGTACGTCACACGCTACAACGAGCTGTTCAACAGCATTGTTGGACGGCACTTTGACGGCTCACACCAGACATTTCCGGGAATGTCCCCGTATATCCAGCTCAAGCCGCACCAGAAAGACGCGGTAGCCCGGGCAAAGTTCGGTGGCAATACGCTGCTGGCGCACTGCGTGGGCGCTGGTAAGTCCTTTGAGATGATAGCAGCAACCATGGAAAAGAAACGTCTGGGACTTATCAACAAGGCTTGCGTGGTCGTACCAAAGGCGCTGGTCGGTCAGACCGCAAACGAATGGCTGCGGCTCTATCCGCAGGCAAAAATACTTGTAGCAGGCGATAATGATTTCTCAAAGGATAACCGGCAGAAATTCATCGGTCGCTGCTGCACAGGCGATTACGCTGCCGTGGTGATGAGCTACGAGCAGTTCGAAAAAATACAGATGTCTGTCGAGTACAGGCAGCAGTTTCTCCAGCGTGAACTGGACAGGATACAGTCCGGTATAAAGGAGCTGAACCCTTACCTCGACAAGACCAGCATAAAAGACCTCCAGCGCGAACAGAAACGCATAAAGGTCAAAATCGAAAAGCTGCTCGATACAGCCAAGACAAAGGACACCTCCCTCACGTTCGAACAGCTAGGCTTTGACAGCCTTGTTGTCGATGAAGCGCACAACTATAAAAACGGTCTGGTCGTATCGAAGATGAACAACGTGTCCGGCGTACAGACTACGGCGGCGCAGAAATCAGAAGATATACTGATGAAAACGCAGTATCTCAATGAAACCTACGGTACAAAGAACATACTGTTTGCAACAGGTACTCCGGTGACGAACAGCATGACGGAGCTGTACACCATGCAGCGTTATCTCCGTCCGGATCTGCTCGATAGGGCACGACTCCAGACGTTCGACGACTGGGCGGGTAACTTTGGAGAGGTCGTATCGCAGCTCGAACTTAAACCCGCCGGAGATGGTTTCCGCACGAAAAAGCGGTTTGCGAAATTCACGAACCTGCCGGAGCTTATGCAGATGTACAAGGAGTTTGCGGACATACGCACCGCAGATATGCTAAAGCTCGATGTGCCTGAGCTGGAGGGCGGCAAGCCGCAGACTATCGTTGCAAAGCCGAACGACTTCCAGAAAGCGTATATGCAGGTACTTGCACAGCGCTCTGAGGACATTCACAGCGGCTCGATAGACCCCACCGTGGACAATATGCTCAAGGTAACTCACGAAGCGCGCCTGCTCGGTCTGGACGCGCGTGCGATAAATCCTGAAGCTGAGAACACCCCGGACAGCAAGGTAAATCTCTGTATCGACAAGGTAATGGAGATTTACAAGAACACAGAGGAGCAGAAAGGCGTTCAGGCTATCTTCTGCGACATCGCCGTCAATTCCACGGACGGCAAATTCTCCGTTTACGACTACATCAAGGAGGAACTCCAGCGCAGAGGTATCCCGGCTAACGAAATCTGCACAGCCGGTGATGCGAAAGACCAGAACCAGCGCAACGAGATGTTCTCGCAGCTCCGCGCCGGACAAAAACGCATAGTGCTTGCGTCCACATCGAAGCTCGGCACAGGCGCGAACATACAGACGCGGCTTGCTGCACTGCATAATCTTGATATCCCCTGGAAGCCCTCTGATTTGGAGCAGCGCAACGGTCGAATAATCAGACAGGGCAACCAGTTCGGCAAGGTCGGCGTATTCAACTACGTCACGGAAAACACCTTTGACGCTTACATGATGAACATAATCGTGACAAAGCAGAAATTTATTTCGCAGCTTATGTCCGGAAAAACTCCCGCAAGAACGTGCGAGGACGTGGACGATATGGTACTCAATTACTCCGAAATGCAGGCTCTGGCAACCGGAGATCCGCGCATAAAAGAGAAGATAGAGCTTGATACGGAAGTGTCCCGTCTGCGAACGCTGGAGAGCGAACACTACAACAATCAGTACAAACTTGAAGATGTTATTCTCAATCGAAAGACAGACCTCAAAGGAATGCAGCAGCGCGTTGAATTTGCGAAAGGCGATAAGGCGTTCGCAGAGGAACAGCTTGCAAAATCCGATGAATTCAGCGTAAAGCTGGACGGAAAAATCTACACTGAACGCAGCGAAGCAGGCGAAGTCCTTGCGAAAGAAATTGTGCAGTGCATGGCTCGGCATGAGGAAAAAACACTAGGCGAATACAAAGGCTTTGAGGTTTCTATAAACACAATGTCGAATCCGGTGTCTACCTATGCACAGGTAAATCTCAAGCGTTTCGGTGGGCTGACTTACAGCGCCCAGGTCGAGCTTGATAACAATCTCGGCAACATAACGCGAATGGAAAATCTCCTGAAAAACGGAATTGATAAGGAGATAGCCCGCTGCGAAGAGCGCATAGAACGCGATACGTCTGATATCAAAACCGCCGAAGAAACTCTCGCTATGCCGTTCGCCCTCGCTGACGAACTTCAGCATAAAGTCGCACTTCTGGATCAGCTCAACGCTGAACTTGACTGCGGCAAAAATGACGAGGTATTCCTCAACGATGATAACGACCGCGAAGAAGAAAAGCCCAGCCGCAGTCAGGGAATAAAGCCCGATACACCGTCAGCAAGACCGAAAAGATAAACAGTTTTCAAAGCCCCGTCAAGTTCTGGCGGGGCAAATTCTTTTTCAGAGAGGAAGATGATTTATGTCCGAAATAAACGATGAGCTTATCCAGAAAGCCCGGAACGCAGACCTCGCAGATTACTTCTTACGCAACGGATATGACTGCGAAATGAAATCAAAAAACGAGCTGCACGTTAAAGGACACGGCGGACTTTTCGTCAACACGCAGACGAATAAATGGTACTGCTTTTCGCAGGCTGGGGACAGTCGCGGCGGCGGTAATCCGGTCAACTGTCTGACTGACGTACTCGGTTTTGATTTCAAAACCGCAGTCGAACATCTGTCCGGCGGCAGACTTATCTACGAAAGAAAACAGAACGCCGAAGCTCCTTTACCGGAGAAAAAACGCGAGTTGGTTCTTCCGGAAAAGAGCGAGGACATGAAAAAAGTTTTCGCATATCTGTGCAAGACGCGAATGATAAAACCGGATATCGTTTCCGAACTTGCAAAGTCCGGACTGCTCTATCAGGACAAAAAACGCGGTTTTTGTTCACAAAGATGACAGCGGAAAAATAATCGGCGCTGAAATTCAGGGAACAAATTCGTTCCAGCGTTTCAAAGGAGTTGCGCCCGGAACGTCAGAAAGTGTGTTCACTTTCAAGCTCTGCGACAAACCAAATTCGTGCTACGTTTTCGAAAGTGCGATCGACTTGCTGTCATTCAAGCAGCTTGCAAACCCGGAAAAAATCAAAAACTCCATGCTGGTTTCTATGGCGGGATTAAAGCCGAACACGCTGAAAAATCTCGCGGAAAGCGGAGTAAAATTATATAGCTGCGTGGACAATGACGAAGCAGGAATTAAGTTCACACAGAGCAACGGACTTACTCCCTGCCGAAAAATTCTTGAAGAGAACGGCGTGAAAGATTACAACGATCTGCTGAAATCTTTGACGGCAAAAACGCAGCAGCAAACCCAAACTGCTCCGCGAAAAAATTCACACTCGCACCGCTGATTTTTGAAAAAAATCACACGAAAAAGGGTTTCAGGGATTTGCCCTGAGTTGGTTGAAAAGAGCTGCCTGTTCACCGAAAATTTTCGGTGCAGAGCTGAAAAAGAAAATTCATTTTTCGTTTCAGTTCTTGTAATTTTTCCGCGAAACTGCGAAAAATTTTTCAGGCGGCTTTTTTCAGTTTGCTCGGCAAACTGTAACGGGTTCTAGGGTGTCCCTAGCGAGATAGCAACTTTTGGAAAACGGTACGTTTGCCAAAAGTGCTTATTGAGTATAAGCACTTTTGCGTACCCCCTCGATTTACCCCCAAAAACCGTCAAAAAAATACTTGGAACTCATCATTTTGCAGGACTGAAAAAAGAAAGCAAAATCGACGAAAATCCGAAAAACTGAAATCAAAAACCGAAAAGCAAAATGTCCGATTGGAGGAAATACAATGAGCAAAAACACAAAAAGCGTATCGCTGACTTTTCGCGTTGATAAAGGCGTACTCGAACACAACAACCGGGACTTCATCGCGAAGAACGTTGTTCGTGAAAGAGTGCCGGATAACATTACCTACAAGAAAGAAAATCTCCGCGAGAAATATCACGAACTGTTCGATGACGCTCTCAAAGAATACAACGCAAATATCCGCGCTGACCGAAGAATACCAGACTACTATTCTCACATCGAAAAGTCAAAGCAGGAGAAACTTTTCTTCGAAATCGTTGTCCAAATCGGAGAAAAGGACAACTGCGGAATTGACGCGGAACATTTCGAAGAAGCAAAGAAAATGCTTGACGAATACATGAAAGCATTTGAGGAAAGGAACCCGAACATGAAAGTGTTTAACGCTGTCATGCACCTTGACGAAGCAACCCCACATCTCCACATAGATTTTGTTCCGGTCTGCCACAACCAGACGCGCGGACTTTCTACAAGAGTATCTCTTAAAAAAGCCCTGGAAGAACAGGGCATTTCCGCGAAATCAAAGAAACTCTCTGAATGGCAGGGCTGGGCTGAAGCTGAGAAAAAGCAGCTCAACGAAATACTCCGCAAGCACGGCTTTTCACAAGCTATCAAGGGAGCGCATTACGCTCATATGTCCGTTGATGAATACAAGGAAAGCAGAAAGGAACTCGAAAAGCTCAACAAGCACATCAACGAGCTGAAACAAAAACCTGACGTTGAAATCACGCAGGAAGAAATCAAGATGATAAAAAATCAAAACGACTTCATGCGTTCCGAAATCGTAAAGCGTGATGAAAAAATCCGGATACTTTCCAAGAAAGCCGGAGCAAGGTTCGTTCCGTTCGAAGTGTACTCCCCGGATAAAATGCAGTTCATCACAGACGAATTGCAGCGATCAAATATCCAGTTCGTTGAAGAAAGCAATACTCTCTATATTCCGGACTGGGCTACAAAAAACTGCTGCGCTATCGCTGCAAAGTATCAGTTCCCAAGTAAGTCAACCGGAATACATGACGAGATAAAACTCGACATAGATACGCTGGTCTACTCCTGCGAAAATTTCCCGCAGCTCCTCGACAAGCTCCGGGAAAAAGGGTACGAAATCAAAGAGGGAAAATATCTCGCAGTGAAATCTCCGAACGCACAGAGATTTGTCCGGCTGAAAACTCTCGGCGAAGATTATCTCCCGCAGAACATCGAAAAGAGGATTGCTGACCGCGATAAATTCCCGAAACAGGTTCAGGCTCGTTCTGCAAAAGCGAACGAAACAGAGCAGCGTTTCTACTCTACGATCACGCAGACCGTCATCGCAGTCCGCACTTTCATGTTCCGTCCGCAGAAAACAAACCCGAAGAAGATTTACTCCTTTGAGAACGACAAGGAAATCAATCACCTGTCGCAGCAGCTCCTCACCATGCGCGATTTCAATTTGAATTCCCGTGACGATATCTACGAAGCCGCCGAACGCAGCCAGAAGAAAATAGACGATACACTCGCGCAGATACGAAAGCTCACAGAGGATATGCCAACGCTCAAATCAGATATCGCGCAGCTGAAATTTTACTTTTCAGCCCGGCAGAATAATTCAGACGCGATGAACCAAGTCAGACTTGCCGCCGCAAAAGAGGTCGCAAACAAATACGGCATCACCAGCGCGGAAGAAATCGAAAATCTTGAAACACGTTTACGGCTATCGCCGACTTACATCAGCTCACTGAAAAACGAAGTATCAGAGGAGCAGATGAAACTGAGCCGCATATCAGACCTCGTGCATACCTACGAAAAAATCATCGAGGGAAACTACATCGACAATCTGGTTGCCGCCGAACGCGAACGCAGGCAGCGTGAAGAAAAACAAGAAGAAAAAAAGCAGGACAGAACTCCAGACAAGAAACAGGCAATATGAATTATCCCGGTCAGCGCCGGGATTTTTCTTTTGCAGAAAAATGCAGCTGCCGTTAAGGTAGAATGTTCAAAAACAGAAAGAGGAAATCATATGAACGCAATTTTTCAGCTACTCAACCCGAACAATACAGTATCCGTAAATCGTCCCCTGGCTCACGCTATCGGTCTGAACGAAGCGGTAGTTTACGGTGCGCTTGTCGCAAAATACTACTGGTACTCTGACCGTGGTATGCTCGATGACGGCTGGTTCTACTCTACCGCTCCGGATCTTCAGGAGAGTACCGCGCTCACTGAGAAACAGCAGAAACGCTGCGTGGACGCGCTCGTCAAGCTGGGACTTCTGCGCTGTGAGCTGCGTGGAATGCCCGCTAAACGCAGCTTTTACATAATTGAGGATATCGACCTTATCCAGAGCCTGCTTGCTGCTGGTGAAGCTGCTATGCGCCAAATCAAGCCTGCTGCTGCGGAGAGCTATGAGAAAAAGCGCAAGACCTCCGCCGAACCTACAGAAAGCACTGCCAGAATGAACGAATTTCTTGCAAAGGCGTTCGGCGGAACTATTCCCGCTGCTGAACAGCCCTCCGATGTTGCTGTAACTGAAAAACCGCATAACAAAGCCGTTCTCCCCTGCTCCGACAAAAGGGCGGAGCAAGCACAGCCGGAAAGTGAAACCTTGCTCCGCCAAAAGGTAGGAGCAAGCTACGCCGAAACGTCCGAGCTATACTCTAATAAAACTAAAGATAATAATCCTGATATAATCAATCCATCTATCACGCGCACGCGCGAGGAACCCGAAGAAAGCTGCGTTCCGGCTGCCGATATGATTGATGGGATGGATTTTGAACAGCTTAAGGAAGAAAGGGCTTGCTATGCCCAAATCGTCCGGGATAATACTGACTATGATATCCTTGTCGAGCAGTTCCCGGAACAGGCTGACGAAATCAACGAGCTGATATCCATAATGGTCGATGTGATATGTTCGCAGAAAAAGACTATCCGGGCGAACGGCGAGGAAAAGCCGCATGACGTAGTGAAAAGCCGGCTCCTTAAGCTCAACAGCAGCCATATCGAATACGTCCTTGCAGCGCTGAAAAAGAATACCAGCGATGTGCGTAATATCCGCAGCTACTTGATAACCGCGCTGTACAATGCTCCGGTCACTATGTCCAGCTTTTACAGAGCCGAAGTCAATCACGATATGTTCGGGAAACGCTGATTTTTCTTTTTCAGCATGGAAACAATTTGGAGGTTAAATAATATGTCTATACATAAAATCAAAATGTCAAAATGGAATAACGATGAAATTGCTATCGCGAATGTAATTGCAACAAACTCAAATGTTTCTTTGAATACAGACCCGTTATTTTATCAAATAATATTAAAAGCCGTTCGCAAAAGCATAAAAGATGGCTTTCCCATTAATAAATACCGATTAGGTGAGGTTCCTGTAAGCAATATGGATCATATGGTTGCATATTTTCATAACATAGCTGAACTTAATACTAGAAGCATGCATGAAATAATTTTTATATGCCAAAACAATTCCGATAAAGCTATACCGTATGCTTTATGCAATGACGGTGATGGTGACTATATAGAGGAAAGAGAAAACTGTTTTAGTGCTGTATTTCAAACAGAAAAACCGCAACAAGGCAAGCAAAATCCAGTAAATAAGTTTTTGCGAATAATGGTAATTTCGGATTTGCACTCTTGGAGTAGACAGGAACTAGGGATGATTCGTGATTACGATTATCATTGCTGCGTCCTATTAGGGGATATACCACTACAGGCTCTTGAATTAATTCATGATGTTTCACATGAGCAAATTTTTGGAGTTCTTGGAAACCACGATGAGCCTGACCAGCTTAAGCGCTGTGGAATACCTGACCTAAATGGAAAAGTTATAACGGTCAATGGCGTAACGATTGCAGGACTTAGCGGTTCCCATAGATACAAAGATGGAAACCATGTTATGCTCTCCCAGAAAGAAAGTATCTCAGCTGCAAAGCAACTCCCGCCAGCGGATATTCTAATATCTCACGACACCGTATATCATATCATGGGTAGAAAAGACAACGCACATTGTGGATTAAAAGGAATTTCCCAATATATCAGCAATCATAAAACAAAACTGAATCTTTGCGGTCATTACCATGAAAATTCAAGCAAATCATATAAAGGCTGCGAGATACGTTGCGTTTACGGCTGTTCTTTAATAGACTTTTGCTCAAGAATGCATAAATGTGAACGTGTAAGCAGAGAGGTCAGACAAATCTTTTGACTTATTTCAGTCAAAAGATGGTTTTGTATATGGAACATAAAGCATGAGTAATAACAAGCAAAATTATAACGGACAGTATATACTGAAAAACCGTCTGAAAGAACTACGCGCCGAAATGAACTTATCGCAGACTGCTTTCGGAAAAATGGTCGGCGTATCCAAAAACTCGATAAGCTCGATTGAAACCGGGAGGTTCTGCCCTACCGCAAAACTGGCGCTGCTCATATGCAAGGCGCTGAACGTAAAGTTTGAGGACGTCTTTTATTTTGACTGAAAGGGTGAAAACATGGCAATAGGCGAAAGAATACGGTTTATCCGAAATCTGCGCGGCATTACGCAAAAAGCGCTTGGAATATCAGCAGGACTTCCTGAAAAAACCGCAGATATCCGCATAGCGCAATATGAAAGCGGCGTGCGCGTCCCGAAACAGGAACTCACATCACAGATAGCTGACGTGCTGGGAATATCCCCGAACGCGCTGAACGTCCCGGATATTGATAGCAGCACCGGGGTAATGCATACGCTGTTTACGCTTGAGGATCTGTACGGCTTTGTCATCATTGAGCATGACAGTCAGCCGGTTATCAAGCTCAATCCGAACTGCGAAAAATACCCGCAGCTACACCGTATGCTCCTTGATTGGCTTAAGAAAAAGCAAATGCTTAGCAGCGGAGCTATTACCAGAGAGGAATATGACGATTGGCGATACGGTTACGTTCCAGAGGACGATACTTGACAACATTGCTCTATTCGGGTATAATGGGATTGGACAGGAAAGCTGTCCAAGATGTTTGATTACTCATCTCATCGTTGGGCGTTTCGCCGCCTGGATTAAAGAGCGAGTGTTCTTATCGTTGGGTATTCCGCCACCTGGACTAAAGAGCGGGTGTTCTTATCGTTAGGTATTCCGCCACCTGAATTAAAGAGCGGGTGTAAAAGTAATCAGCAGAATGCCGGGGAAACTCGGCGTTTTGTGCTACATATAGCACATTTTCTTTTTCAGGCTTGACAATAGGATAAATTTCAGCTATAATAAACAGGCAAGACAAATATCTTGCAGCGGTTTCCTCGCCGTGCAAAAATGGGAACGAATAAAGATGGGCGCTCTACCATGTAAAACAAGTGAGAACGATCAAAGATGGGAACCCCACCATGTAAAACAACCGGGAACATTCAAAGCTGGGAACCCTACCAAGCGAAGCAGGATAAGCCGTGTGAAAGCACGGCTTTTTTCATATATAGCTTGACAAAGGCAACGACATCGGGTATAATGAGTACAGGCAGATATACTGTCTGAGATGGATGATTGTACATCTCCTCTGAACGGTGTTTCGCTGCCGTTCGCTTAATGAGAAATATGCGGCGTGTTATCTTTAGTGGTGTTACGCTACCCTCCAGTCAATGGGAAAACGCGAAAAAGCAATCATCAGCAGAATGCCGGGGGAACCCGGCATTTTGTGCTACATATAGCACATTTTCTTTTTCAGGCTTGACAAACAATCAGCGTTGCTGTATAATGAGTGGGGCGTAAATGAACCCTATCGCGCCTGCCGTCCGGCGTTCCCAAATTGACGGATGGATGGAATGTGCCTGCCGTCTGGCGCTTTTAAATTGACGGAAACAACCTCGATCCTCCCGTTTTTCGGGAGGATTATTTATATCTAGCTTGACAATAATGCGGACATCGGGTATAATGAGTACAGGCAGATAAACTGTCTGAGATGGATGATTGCACATCTCCTCTGAACGGTGTTTCGCTGCCGTTCGCTTCATGAGAAAAAGGCGAACTGTTGTTATGGTGATTCGCTACCGTCCGCTTATTCACAACGGGAAATGCGAAAAAGCAATCATCAGCAGAATGCCGGGGGAACTCGGCATTTTGTTATGTATAAAACACGTTTCCCTTTCAGACTTTGTAATAATTTCTAGCGCGAATGGGTTGACAATTCGCTAAGTATTGTGTATAATATAAGTGTAAGGTATGTTATATCCTTACGGCGATGTTCCTTTCGTTTAAAGTGGGAACTTTAAAAGCGTGTGAACCCTACCGTTAAGTGGGAACTTTAAAAGCGTGTGAACCCTACCGTTAAGTGGGAACTTTAAAAGCGCGTGAACCCTACCGAGAAAAGGAACAGAAAAGGCTGATTTTTCAGCCTTTTCTTTTTATGAAAGGAAAATAAATGTCAGAGGATAAATTTTGTTTATATAATGTCGATTTAAAGTACAATCGTGAATTGGCAAATCACGATGATAATGTTATCTCTAATTCCCCTCAAATCGGAAAAGTACATCGACCATATATCGGAATTCTTGTGATGATAAATGACAAGCAGTATTGCGCTCCTATAACAAGTGCCAAGCCAAAGCATAATACAATGCCTAAAAACTTTGATTATCTTAAAATTTATGATAACAAAAAACTGGTATCAGTCATAAATTTTAATAATATGATACCTGTTTGTCAATCTGTAGTACAAAAAATAGACATTACGGTACATAAAAATGATACTCCACAAGTAAGGAATAACAAAACGTTATTGGCTAAAGAGCTTGACTGGTGTCAGAAGAATTCGGACGCTATTAAGAAAAATGCTCAAAAGACATATAATGCAGTTACTTCCGGAAATACAAAGAACAGCAATCTTATCAAACGTTCATGCAATTTCAAAAAACTAGAAGCAGTCCTTGACAAATGGATTGATAAGGAAATACAGAAATGTAATGATGTCCTTAAAGAAAATCCAGACCTAAAAGCAAAACTTAACGCAGCTGCAAAGAAATATGAAAAGAACCATAACCTTACGCCATTCGACAGTTCATCTACAGCTGGCGAACGACACGAAAGACGTATAAATGTCCTAAAGGCAAATCCTGAACTCATGTCTGAGTACAAAAATGCAGTAAAAAATCACACTCAAAAACAAACTGAACTAAAACCCAAGACCAAGCATAAAAGATAATTGTGCTACATATAGCACAACCCCTCCCGATATCGAGAGGGGAATTTTTCTTTTTCAGACTTGACAAAAACTCTGTTTCTAATTATACTGTATATATCATCTATAAACAGAAAGGAAGATGAAAGATGAAAATACTACTTAATTCGGGAACTCCCCTGAAGAACCAGATAGCCGAACAGCTCCGCAGCGAAATATCAAGCGGCAAAATCGGCGCCGGACAGCAGCTCCCCTCCGTACGCAGTCTTGCAAAAGACCTCAAAATCAGCATAATCACGACTGCAAAGGCGTATGAGCTGCTGGAACAGGACGGATCCGTGACTTACATTCCAGAGCATGGATACATAGTTACAAGCCGGGCATAAACGTTTCAGCAGCAAAATTGTTGTCACAAACGACAAAAACCATGCGTAAATTTCGTGAAATATCACATACCAAATAACGCCATTCGGGTCGTTAAGCGGTATTGACATTTTGAAACGCATGGTGTATAATATTAGTGCAATAAAAAACACCCGACTTGTGTGTGCGTGTACACACACACACAAGCTATCGAACAGATACTGCGAATATCTGAACGACTTTTACGAGTGCCTTCTATATGCTAAATTCTGCGCCCTTTTTTAATTGGACGTTTTTATTGTAGCATATTGAGATACATTTTGTCAAGAGCTGTTCAGAAAGTGCAAGAGTCTGGGCGGCTCTTTCTCATCAGATTGAGTAGGGTTTATTGCTGAAGCGAGTTACCTCGCTTCGTACAACTGAATCCCTCCGTGCGAGAACAACTTTTCTGCTGTTAGGACTTACGCCACGAAGATCGACACCGTTTCCATTCACGAAGCACGATCCGAGCGAGTATCCCGCTGTGAAGCAGGTAAACAGAGCAGTCACACCAGCCGCAGGATACGGCAAGAAAACAAGGGCGCTTTCGCGTTGATTATTCCGCGTAACAACCGCGTCAAAGTTAAAAGCGTAACACAGGAGTGAAACAATCGTATATAATCACGGGGCGGTAACTGCTCCAACAGGAACTGCTCCGTGTCTTATACAAAATCTCTTATATAACAAAGAGATTACACCACTTAAACAAGCTGTGTAATCTGTTTGTTATATGTTGGCTCCCCCGACTGGACTTGAACCAGTGACACCCTGATTAACAGTCAGGTGCTA
>OAWP01001655.1_pt1 | contig 12667 bp, 10 predicted proteins | sample 1517081 | NCBI WGS metagenome assembly OAWP01 (sample SAMEA2580167, study PRJEB22360) | human gut metagenome | biome: human gut; feature: human-associated habitat; material: faeces | place: Denmark | collected 2008/2010 | reverse complement strand
AAGCGAAAACCAATTGCTGACGCAGTAGTTTCCATGTAGCGCTAAATTATAGTTTATCATTCCAGCAATCTTTTCACAAACTTTTCTTTTGACAAATAAGCACTTATGTGATACAATATCATTGTATTGCTATACAAAATCGAAAAGTAAAGGAAGCGCACATAGATGAAACCAATAAACATCGCTATAACCGCCGCCTGCTTCAGCGGAAACAAGGGAGCCGCAGCCATGCTTCAGAGCTCCATAAAGCAGCTCAGGGAGCGCTACGGCGAGAAACTCAATATATTCCTGATGTCCACATACCCCGGTGCAGACCGTAAGCTCATCGCTGAAATGCCCGAGAAATACGACTTTATAAAAGTAGTCAACGCAAAGCCGGAGCGCCTTCTGTTCCTGGCTTTCCCGCTTTCCATACTTTACAGCTTCCTGCGGTTCATTCCGCCGTTCCGGAAGCTTCTGCAAATGGATAAGATAATCAAGGCGTATTCCCAGTGCGACATAGTTATCGACGAGGCGGGAATCTCATTCGTGGACAGCCGCGGCTTCATCATGAATACTTATGCGTTCGTATGCGCAGCAGTCCCCATGCTTTGCGGAGTTCCCGTCGTTAAGTACTCCCAGGCGCTTGGTACGTTCAAGAACGGCTGGAATAAGTTCCTTGCAAAGTGGATACTTCCGAAGATAAAGCTCATCTGCGCACGCGGAAAAATCACCCAGGACAACCTCGCCGGAATAGGAGTCACCGAAAACGTGAAGCTCTGCGCCGATGGAGCATTCTCCATGCCCGACAGCGAATTTTATGCCGAAAAAGTGCAGAAGCTCTGCGAGGACAGCCCGTTCTTCCGCAAGAGAGTTGTCGCGCTGTCGATAAGCAGCGTAGTCCAGGGGAAATGCGAAAAAATGGGCAGGGACTACCGCAGTTGTATGATCCAGTTCATCAACTGGCTCAATGAGCAGGACTATAACGTGCTTCTGATAGCCAACGCCGCCCGCGAAGGCAGCGAGAAGCCCCGCAACAACGACCTCATCATCTGCACCGAGGTCTATAATGCAGTCCGGGACAAGACAAAGGTAATGTGGGAGCCGCGCGAAATGGCTCCCGAGGAGATACGCGAGCTACTAGCACGCTGCGAAGTACTGGTAGCTTCCCGATTCCATGCAATGATAGGCGCTCTGGAAAAATGCACTCCGGTGCTGCTCGTCGGCTGGAGCCACAAGTATAAGGAAGTCCTCGATATGTTCGGGCTTGGCGAGTACGCGGTGGATTTTTCCGCGCTGGAGCTTGACTCCCTGAAAACAAAGTTCATGGGGTTCATTTCCGAGAGCCAGAATATACGCGAGAAAATAAAGGAGAACCTCCCTGCCGTGCTGGAGAGCAGCCGTGACAATATCCGCTTCATCAGCGAGGAGATAGACAAGGTCTACGCCAAGCCGAAAAAGGTCAAGCTGCTTGATTTCAACCGTCCGGAGTTCTACATGGGCGAACATATATGCGCGCGAATGGGCTATGCCGCTGACGGGAATATCCGCGCTAATGCGGCTTCCGGCGGTATGGTGACGGCTCTGCTGTGCCACATGCTCGAAACGGGAGAGATAGACGGCGCGTGGGTCACAAGAAGCGAGATAAAGGATGGAAAGCTGGGATACAAGACGTTCATCGCGACAACCAGGGAGGAACTGATGGAAAGCTCCTCGTCGGTATACATGTACATGCCGCTGATGAAGCACGTTGATATGCTCCGTGAGTTCAACGGAAAGCTTGCCGTAGTACTCGTCCCTTGCCAGATGAGAGCGTTCACCGCAATGCTTGAAAAGGAGCCAGCGCTGAAAGAAAAGGTCGTGCTGAAGCTCGGACTTTATTGCAGCGGAAGTCACAGCGAGAATGCAACGTTAGTTCCGCTGAGGAAGAAGAAAATCTCCCTTGAGGGCGCAAAGAGGCTGTATTACCGCCGTGGTCACTGGCGCGGACTTTCCACCGTGCAGTACGAGGACGGCAGCGAAAAGACCCTCAGCTACCCCAAGACGATATGCGCATACAAAAACGCGTACTTCTTCAGCCGGGAGAGCTGCATGGTCTGCCAGGATCATTACTGCAACTCTGCGGATATCAGCTTCGGCGATATCTGGCTCAAGGAAATGAAGAAGAATCCGATAAAGCACACAAGCTGCGTTATCCGAAGCGAGCGCGCAATGGAGGCGTTCCAGTCCGCTGTGGACGACGGCGCGATAGTTGCTTCGCGTATCGACGACAGCAAAATGCTTCGCAGCCAGAAGCGTGCGCTGGTATTCAAGTTCAACGCGGCAAAGGCGAAGCAGGAAATGTTCGAAAAGATGGGCAGGAAGCTTAATGTTGATGTCTCCTGCAAGTGCAAGTGGAATCACCGCCTTGCATTCAAGCTTGGCTGGAGAAACATGAAATTCAGCCGTGAAAAGCTCGCTAAGCTTGAGAAAATGCCGACCTGGTTCATATACTATTACATGTGCTTCATTCGCGTGCTGCTGAGCTTCTGACCGGGAGAAAACAATGAAAAAGCCTGATAAGAAAAAGATACTGAAAGCGCTGAAAATTCTGTTCGGCGTGCTTGTCGTGGTATTCCTGGCGTGGTACTTCTGGAAGAACTGGGATGAATTCTCCGACAAGATAATGAACGTTGATATGGGGATATTCATATTCTCCATGCTGTTCTATTTCTTGTATAAAATAACCCTGGCGTCGCTGTGGCACTACATTACAAAGCTTAACGGCTGTGCGATAAAGTACGAGAAAGCCGTCACGAGCTACCTCTACTCTATCCTCGGAAAGTACATTCCGGGGAAGGTGTTCATGCTTGCCGCCCGCCTGACCTATTATAAGGAGGAGGACGCGCCGCTGTCGAAGGTAACGGTGTGCTTCTTTATTGAGAATGTCTGCACGCTGCTTGGCGCGGCAATGCTGTTTATCGTGTCGCTGCTGTTCTTCCCGAACGAGCTTCTGGAAAACTACAAGTGGGTAACTATCGCGCTTATAGTCGTGTTTTTCGTGTGTATTCACCCGAAAATAATCAATTTCTTCCTGCGGATACTCGGGAAGCTCTTTAAGAAGGATCTTGAGATACCGATGAAGTACTCGCAGATGTTAAAGGTCGTGCTGCTGTTCATCGGAAACTGGCTGATCGTCGGCGTTGGATTCTTCATTCTTACAAAGTCGATCTATCCCGCCGTGGAGTATTCCGAACTGCTGTTCTGTGCCGGTATCTGGGGAGTTTCCGCGATAATGGGCATTCTCGCGATATTCGCCCCGTCCGGGCTTGGAGTCCGCGAGGGAATCATCGTAGCCGGATTGTGCCTTATAATGCCGCAGAGCGACGCAATGGTCGTATCCGTGGTGTCCAGACTGTGGCAGACTATTCCGGAGCTTGTTTTGGTGGCGCTGGCGTTCATCTGGTCAAGAATACGGAATATGTCGAAGATAAAGCTTAAAAAGGGCGCGGAGGGAGCTACCGAGCCTGAACAGACAACAGAAAATAAGAATGAATGAATGTAAGGGGCTTCAAAAGAGGCCCCTTGCTTATAATTTAGCGGCCGCATGTTAAATACCGCGTCGGCAATTTTCACCAGCATATTTTTAGCCGTGTACTCTTCCGATAAACAGAAACTCCCTCCGTTTCCGAAGGGAGTTTTTGCTTCATATGCGCAAGGTCACTTGATCTCAGCGGGCTTGTCGCCCTTTTTCTTCTTAGCGGGAGCTTCCTCAGCGGGAGCCTCGTGAACGGTGTTGTTCTTAGCGATAGCAGATTTCAGCACGCGGATCTTGGTGCGGTCGCTGCCGGTCTCGATAAGCACGGTGTCCTCCTTAACGGAAAGAACTCTGCCGATGATGCCGCCGTTGGTGATAACCTCATCAGCAACCTGAATGCTGTTGAGCATGTTCTGCATTTCCTTGTTGCGCTTCTTCTCCGGGCGGATTATGAAGAAATAGAAGAATACGATGATAAGCGCCAGCGGAATGAGCATTGTGAGCATGCTTGCCACGTTTGCACCGCCGGTTGCGTCTGCAGAAGAAGCTGCGGTAGAAATAACTGCGAGTGTTGTCATTAGTTGTCCTCCACGTCCTGCCTTGCGGCATGATTTTTATAGTACCTTTTAATTATAACCTAAACTGCTCCTAAAATCAAGTAGGGCGGTAAAATTTTCACCGATTATTCAGAAAACATGGTGATACCGGAGTCCGCAAACGCCTTGCGCACCTGCTCGAGAGAAGCGGCGGAGAATCCGGAGGTCTGAATGCGGACCGCCCATTCCTGTCCGGAGTACATCGCGGAGAGCTTCCCGATGAACGCCCTTGTTTCGGCGTAGCCGGTCTTGTCGGCGGGGGAGTAGTCCACAAGCAGCGCTGCGGTTTTCAGCTTTGTTTTATCTCCTGCGGCTTCCGCAGTGGTGAGCGCGATCGCGTTGTTATCTGCGAACAGATCTTCGTCGTTCATTTCAATTGTGACTCTGGTATCCCCCGCAGCCTTCTGGCATGCGGAAATGACGTTCCACAGCGCTTCAAGACGCGCGGTTTCGTCGGAAATGTTGAGCTGCCGCAGGAAGTTCGTATAATCCAGCTGGTTGAACGCCGGGTACCTCGTGTTTGCGAGTATCACGTCTGTGAAGCCCGCGGACGCGATCTCCTTTGTGATATCCGCAAGGTACGCCGCGGTCTCCTTCTCGAACGGGTCGAGCCAGGACTTGCCGCCCTGGTCGACGTAGTAGTCGTGCCAGATCCCGCCGTCGGCTATCATGTAGCAGATGCTTCCGCCGGAGTAGGTCTGGGAGGTGCGGTCGAGCAGCGTATTTATACGCGCGTGCGGAGTCATTCCAGCCCTGGTGATGATGTCCGCGATCTGCTTTGCGGTGAGGGTTCCGGTTATCTGGCTCTCGGGGATATCCTTGAGAGCGGTCTTGTAAAGGAAGCTTCCGGCTTCGTCCTTGAGCGTTACCGTGATGTCGGTGCAGCCGCTGTTCTTTGCGGCTGCGAGGGCGCTGTTGAGGCTCTCGGAGCTGAGCGCGGCGGTCTCCGGCAGAATGAACGCGCTGACCGTCTTTTCGATTTCCGGCTCGGCGGTAGGTTCGGAGGATTCAGCGGTCTTTTCCGCAGTTCCTTCCGCAGAGGGAGCCGCAGGCTCGGCGGATACCGGCGGAGTCCAGGCGGATTCTGGGGGCGGCTCGTTTCCGCGGTTAGAGAAGTACTCCACCAGCGGCTTGCCCAGACCGTAGCCCAGTACGCACAGACCCGCCACCAGAATTACCATCAGCAGTCCGGTGAGGAACTTCCTGCCCTTGCTTTTCTTGCGCTGGTACAGGCTGTATTTGCGGTGCTTTATCTTGATGTTCTTTTTCTTCATGATATCTCCTAGAATGTGGTGTGTTGTTATCAGAAGTCAACGGTGTAGCCCGCCAGCGCGTAGAACGCCAGCGATATCACGCCGATATATACCAGCATGATGGGGTAGCCGCGGAATATACGCGGGATCTTGTCGCTGTCCAGCTTTTCGTGCGCGATATTCAGCAGGAAGCACGCCAGGAAGAACCCTATGCCGGTGCCGAAACCGTATCCGATGTACGACCAGATGTCGCTGCCGTAGTTGGAGTTGAGGAAAAGCGCGCCGATAACGGTGCAGTTGAATATCGCAAGGTGAACGTACTTACGTATTTTCCTGAATATTTTTGGGAAAAACCGCCACAGCCCCAGAAGCCCCAGAATATACAGCACGCTGATAACGGCTGAGTAGATAAGCGGCATGAACAGCCAGCCGAACTCCGTCGGGAGCATAGCCTGGTCAACAAAGAAGGAAACAATGCTCGCCAGGGTAGTCATAGCAGTGATGCCGAGAGTGAAGCCGATAACGGTGCTGTTCTTGCGGGAGGCGTAAATACCGACGTTGCTGCCGAATGCGCGGTCGAATATCGCGTTCTGGACGAACACGGAGACCATCGCGGCGGAAACGATCTTTGCGATAACTTCCATCATTCAGCCCCCTTTCGGATAACGCCGGAGCTTTCGCTGCGCTTCCTGCGGCGGGTAGTCACTCCGCGGCAGACCGCCGCGAGGATCCCCACAAGTATGAACCCGAAGAACGTGGTCTTGGCGGCGGGCATGGGGGCGTCGCATACTCTCAGCCCGAACAGCGAGCCGAACGCGAGGAACTCCCTGATGATACCCACGGCGAACGCCGCTATAGCGTAGCCGAGAATGTACATCAGCGCGTCCAGCGCCATTTCTTTCAGCGGCATGAGGTAGAACCGGCTCTCGGTCTTTGCGAGTATCAGGGAATTGACTACAAGTATCTCAATGTAGATGGACACCGCCGAGGCCGTTTCAGGGAACAGCGCGTTCATCAGCAGCGCGGTTGGAATATACATCACAGCGGCAACTCCGACGTAGCAGATTATCCGCACGGTGTAGACTATCTCCCGGGGAATGAACCGACAGATGATTATTGACGAGTACGAGATAAGAAGGAAGCTCAGGGTGAGCACCAGAGCGCGTTCGAACGTTGTCGCCGCCACTATTATCGGGGCGGTGACGAGTCCGCTCATCAGAACGATATTCTGGCGGAAAAGCCCGTCAAGTCTGAACTTCCCGGAGGTTTTGTTATTCATCGCTGTCCTCCTTCTCCGGGTTTATAGATGGCTCTGAACGCTCCGGCTGCTCGAGCTGCTCATGGTGCGGCTGAGCCTCCCCGGGTCTGCTTATTAACGCAGGACGGCGCTTGTGGCGCTTCACCTTGCCGTCTATCGGCGGGGTGTTGTAGCGGTATTTTTCGGGGAGCTGTATCTCCTGCGTGTCAGTGAGCTTTATGCCGCCCTGCTGCGCGCGGTTCTTGCTTCCCTCGAAGGAGCTGATGTAGTTGCGCTTCCAGTAGAGGATATTTTCAACGATGGTATCAAACGAGCTGCTCATGGCGTTGACGATAAGCAGCGCGAAAACGAAGCAGCCCTCCACCTGACCGAAATACCGGAACATCATCACGGTGTAGCCCAGCACGATTCCGTAGATGACTCGTGCGGCGCGGCGCTTCGGCAGTATATAAGGCTCGGCGGACATAAAAACGATTCCGAACAGCAGGAAGCCGCTGGAAAGCTCATAGAACACCGACATAAGCGGAGAATCCCCGACCCTGGGGTACAGCGCGGAGATAGCCGCCACAGAGGTCAGGCAGGATATCAGCGCGGTGAAGCTGGTGGAGTGCTTTATCAGCATGCACACGCCTATGACCAGAATAACGAGGATATTAACAGCGCCGATAGCGCCGGGGACGTTCCCCATGAGGATATCCATAACGGACTGGGTAGGCGTTGTGCCGAGGTTCATGTGGTATTCGACAGAGCGGGTGAAAGTCCCTTCGTACTCCGAGAACATCGGGAGAATTTCGCCGACCTTCGGATAATACAGCATGTCGCCGGGGTAGCAGATTATCAGGAACGCCACGGCTATCGCTGGAGGAGAGAACACGAGGTTCTCGTTTCCGCCGAAAATGTGTTTCCCAAGAGCTATGCAGATAACCGCGGAAAGTCCTGCAAGGACATGCGGGATACCAGCAGGCATGAGCATTCCGCAGCACAGCCCCCAGAACATCACGGCGGGGTCTTTAATGTCGTATTTTATGCGGCGCAGCTTGCAGCAGACCCAGTCTGTGAACATGCAGCAGATAACGCACACCGCGCACACTGCCAGCGGTCTGAAGCCGCCGCGGAACACCGCCGGTATCAGCAGAGCCGCCATGAATACAAGGCGCTCCAGATACAGCTTACGCGGGTCGCGCTTGGTTATGGGAGTTATCATGCCTGTCCTTTCTGCGGAGCCTTCAGCAGGGAGTTAGCCTGCGCCATGTCCTCCGCCTTGAAAAGGCCGGTCCCGGCAACCAGGACGTTCGCGCCGGCTTCCTTTACCAGCGGAGCGGTCTTGCCGTTTATTCCGCCGTCGACTTCAATGTCGAGGGAGTCACCGGCGAAGCTGCGCAGAGCGCGTATCTTATCAAGCGTTTCCGGAATGAACGCCTGCCCGCCGTAGCCCGGCTCGACGGTCATAACGAGCACCATGTCGCACAGCTCCACAAGCGGGAACGCTTCCTCAATGGGCGTTCCGGGCTTTACTGCAAGCGCGGATTTCACGCCGAAGGAACGTATCAGCTCCAGGGTCTTTCGTGCGTCGCTGCGGCTCTCAAGGTGGAAGCTGATGAGGTCGGCTCCGGCTTCCGCGAAGAACTTGATCTGGCTCGCCGGGTCGTTCACCATCAGGTGCACGTCAAGGAACATATCCGTTGCCCTGCGGACGCATTTCAGCACCGGGCTGCCGTAGGTTATCTGGTCGACGAACGCGCCGTCCATTACGTCGAAGTGTATCCAGTCGACATTCGCCGCTTTGCAGCGCGAGAGCTCCCCGGATATATCTGCGAGGTCGCAGGCAAGCAGCGAAGCTGAGGTCTTTATCATATTATCATTTCCTTATCTGTGAATTTCATACATTTTTCAGAGGGCATAAAATACCCATACACATATATTCTATAATAAATATCTTTTTTCGTCAATAAGCTGTGAAAGATTTTTTTGAGATTTTCAGGGAAAGCGTGAAAATTTCCGAAATCGCGGCGAATTCAGGCTTGATATTTGTATACTTTTCTCCTGGTTTGCGCTTGAAAAAAAAGCGGTTTAGTGATATAATATTTATAATATATCTTCGGGAGGACATCTCCCCGAAACGGAACTAAAAGCCATGAAGCATATGCATTCAGCGGCTTTTTTCCTTATTGAGGGAAATGTTCCAGAAAATGAAAAAGACGCAGGAATACCTGTGCAAATCAGAAACGGATCGAGAAAGTGAGGATTTAATCGTATGCTGAACTGCAACTACAACGAGAAATTTGTCAAGGAAGGTCTTACGTTCGACGATGTGCTGCTCATACCCGCAAAGAGCGACGTTACCCCGAACATGATCGACCTCAAGACGCAGCTCACCAAGAACATCACGCTCAACACCCCGATCATGACTTCCGCGATGGATACCGTAACAGAGAGCCGCATGGCTATCGCGATTGCCAGAGAAGGCGGTATCGGTATTATTCACAAGAACATGACCATCGAGCAGCAGGTCGACGAGGTGGACAAGGTAAAGCGTTCTGAAAACGGCGTTATCGTTAACCCGTTCTTCCTCTCCCCGCAGGACAGCGTATTTGACGCGGACGCTCTGATGGGCAAGTACAAGATCTCCGGTGTTCCGGTCGTTGAGAACGGCAAGCTGGTCGGTATCCTCACTAACCGCGACCTCCGCTTCATCACCGATTACAACCAGAAGATCGGCGAGGTAATGACAAAGGATCACCTCGTTACCGCGCCGGTCGGCACTAATCTCCAGCAGGCTCAGGAGATCCTCAGAAAGCACAAGATCGAGAAGCTTCCGCTGGTTGACGAGAACGGTTTCCTCAAGGGACTTATCACGATCAAGGATATCGAGAAAAGCGTACAGTACCCGAACACCGCGCGCGACGCAGGCGGCAGACTCCTCTGCGGCGCTGCGATCGGAATTACTCCCGACGTGCTTGACAGAGCCGGCGCTCTGCTGAAGGCTCAGGCGGACGTACTGGTGCTCGACTCCGCGCACGGCCACAGCAAGAACATCATGACCACCCTCGACAAGATCAAGACCGCGTTCCCGAACGCTGTTATCATCGCGGGCAACGTTGCGACCGGCGCTGCCGCTGAGGATCTCATCAAGGCTGGCGCTGACGCTGTAAAGGTAGGTATCGGCCCCGGCTCTATCTGCACCACCAGAATAGTTGCAGGTATCGGCGTTCCGCAGATCACCGCGGTTTACGACTGCGCATGCGCTGCCGCTAAGTACGGCGTTCCGGTCATCGCAGACGGCGGTATAAAGTTCTCCGGCGATATCGTCAAGGCTCTTGCGGCTGGCGCTAACTGCGTAATGCTCGGCTCCCTGCTGGCAGGCTGCGAGGAGGCTCCCGGCGACGTCGAGATCTACCAGGGCAGAAGCTTCAAGGTATACAGAGGCATGGGAAGCCTTGCTGCAATGAAGAAGGGCTCCGCTGACCGTTACTTCCAGGATAAGAGCAAGAAGCTCGTTCCCGAGGGCGTTGAGGGCCGTGTACCTTACAAGGGATCGGTTGCCGACACCATCTTCCAGCTCGTTGGCGGTATCCGCTCCGGTATGGGCTACTGCGGCTGCCCTTGTTATCCCCGGCCTCCAGGAGCGTGCAGAGTTCGTACGCATCACCGGCGCAGGTCTCAGGGAGTCCCACCCGCACGATATCCAGATCACAAAGGAAGCTCCGAACTATTCTACCGGATTCTGATATCACTGAATCGAATACAATTATCCCCGCAGTCACACGGCTGCGGGGATTTTTATATAAAATGTTAAAAATCAGTGTACTGCTCTTGATTTTCAGATGAAAAACGTATATAATATATAATGGATAACAATATAAAGTGCTTACTGTGGCACAAAAGGAGCAGAAGAATGAAGGACGGATTTGTAAAGACCGCCGCGGGAACGCCTGACATCAAGGTTGCAGACTGCGGCTATAACTGCGCCCGCATAAAGGCGCTGATAGATAAGGCTCACGAGCAGGGAGTGAGAGTGCTAGTTCTGCCGGAGCTGTGCATTACCGGCTACACCTGTCAGGATCTGTTTTTTCAGCAGACCCTGCTTGACGGCGCCCTGAACGCGCTGAAGGATATCACGGAGCATTCCGCCGGACTTGACATGCTCATTGCGGTGGGCTGTCCGCTGAGGTTCCGCGGGGAGCTTTACAACTGCGCCGTCGTAATGAAGGACGGGAAGATACTCGGCGTTGTGCCGAAGAAGTTCCTCCCGAACTACAACGAATTCTACGAGAAGCGGCATTTCACCGCCGCCCCGGAGGGCGAGTACGATATCGAGCTTTTCGGGGAGAGCGTTCCGTTCGGGCTTGGATTGCTGTTCGAGTGCCGCGGGACGCCCGAGCTGGTTTTCGCTGCGGAGATCTGCGAGGATCTCTGGGCTGCGGAGCCTCCGAGCATTTCACTCGCGCTCGGCGGCGCGACCCTCATCGCGAATCTCTCCGCCAGCAACGAGACCATCGGCAAGGATTCCTACCGCCGTGAGCTTGTCAACAGCCAGTCCGCGCGGCTGCTGTGCGGGTACGTGTATGCAAGCGCAGGATCCGGCGAAAGCACGCAGGATCTTGTATTCGGCGGGCACGATATAATCGCTGAAAACGGAATAGTCCTCGCGGAGAGCAAACTGTACTCAACCGGGCTGACCGTTACTGAAATAGACGTCCAGAAGCTTGCTTCCGAGCGCCGCCGCAACACTAGCTTCGTGGGAGGTCTGCGCCCGGGAATGCGCCGTATTCCGTTCGATATGGAAATAAAGCCCGCAGAGCTTACCAGAATAGTGCGCCGCACTCCGTTCGTTCCGAATACCTCGGCGGAGACCGACAAGCGCTGCGAGGATATCCTCACAATGCAGGCGCACGGGCTTGAAAAGCGCGTCCGCCACACCAACGCGAAAACGCTGGTGATCGGGATTTCCGGCGGGCTGGATTCCACGCTTGCGCTGCTGGTGTGCGTGGAGGCTATGAAGCTGCTCGGCAGACCCGCGTCGGATATCCTGGCGGTCACAATGCCCTGCTTCGGTACGACAAAGCGCACCCGCAGCAACGCGGAGCGGCTCTGCGAGCTGCTCGGGACAAGGCTGCGCGTGATAGATATTGCCGATTCGGTAAAGCAGCACTTCAAGGATATCGGCCACGACGAGAGCAACCACAATGTGGTGTACGAAAACGGCCAGGCACGGGAGCGCACCAAGATACTCATGGATCTCGCAAATGCTGAAAACGGCATGGTAATAGGCACAGGAGACCTTTCGGAGCTTGCGCTCGGCTGGGCTACCTACAACGGCGACCACATGTCTATGTACGGCGTGAACGCTTCCGTTCCGAAAACGCTTGTTCGTTACATCGTGAAGTACTACGCGGGAACTGTCGGCGGCGCAGACCTCCGCGAGGTCCTGATGAGCATTTACGATACTCCGGTAAGCCCGGAGCTTCTCCCGGCGGACGAAAACGGCGACATCGCCCAGATAACCGAGGATCTGGTAGGTCCGTACGAGCTGCACGATTTCTTCCTGTACAACGGGATACGCTGGTGCTTCCCGCCCAGCAAGGTTTTCCGCCTGGCGGAGTACGCGTTTGATGGAAGCTACGACCGGGAAACTATTCTCAAGTGGCTCAGGACGTTCTACCGCAGGTTCTTCTCGCAGCAGTTCAAGCGGAGCTGCCTGCCGGACGGCGTGAAGGTGGGTTCTGTCACACTCTCGCCCCGGGGCGACTGGAGAATGCCCAGCGACGCTTCCGCGGCGCTGTGGCTGGAGGAAGTCAACAGGCTCTGAGCCTTATAATTTCTGGAGGTAATTATGCTGGACGGGATAAAAAAGCGGCTCATACATTTTGAATCCGACGGAAAGAGCGTGGTCTCCGACTTTGTTTCTGCAAGGCAGAGGAGGGTCGGCGCGCTCCGGAGGACTGTGCATGCGTGCTTTTATATTCAGTGTGCGGCGGCGTTAGTGTGCGCTGTGTGCGGCTTCGCCATGGGCGGAATTTTCACCGGGCTGGCGCTTGCGATAGGCGCGGCGGCTTCCGTTGCG
>OAWP01001650.1_pt1 | contig 12725 bp, 8 predicted proteins | sample 1517081 | NCBI WGS metagenome assembly OAWP01 (sample SAMEA2580167, study PRJEB22360) | human gut metagenome | biome: human gut; feature: human-associated habitat; material: faeces | place: Denmark | collected 2008/2010 | reverse complement strand
CAGCAGACGGCATGGCAGAGCGGACACGGTCGCCGCTTTCCCGCACGGCGGAATCCGGCAGGCCCACCAGCGAAAAGGCGGGCAGGCCGCCGGAAACATCGGCTTCCACGGCCACGGCAAAGCCGTTCAGGCCGTTCAGACCATAACTTTTCAGAACGGAATACATGGGGCCTCCTCACGCCGCGTCTGCGGCCCGACGGGGAAATGACCGGGAAAATGTCCGGCCTCGGCAAAATATTCTATTGTCCCAATTATAGTGTCGGGCAGGGGGCTTGTCAATGCACGGGCACTGCCGCAGGCTCTGCGGACAGCACGAAAGCCCCAAATGATGGAAAAGGCTGAAATCTTTGTGGCATTTGTATGATTTGCGGAGCAAAAATTCTTACATAATATGGAATTGACACAGTACCAAGAAATGGTTTATAGTATAAGTAGGTTTGGAAAAACTATCCCTGTGCGAAATACGAATTAAAGGTAAGGTGTGCAATATGTATCTGGATGAGTATAAGCGCTGGCTGGCTGCGGATCTGGAGGACGCGGATCTGAAACCGGAGCTGCGCAAGATTGAGGGCAATGACGAGGAGATCAAGGACCGCTTTGCCGTGGCCCTGAAGTTTGGCACCGCCGGTCTGCGCGGTGTGCTGGGTGCCGGTACCAACCGCATGAACATCTATGTTGTCCGTCAGGCCACCCAGGGCCTGGCAAACTGGGTCAAGACCCAGGGCGGCAGCCAGACTGTCGCCATCAGCTACGATAGCCGCCTGAAGAGCGATGTCTTTGCCAAGACCGCCGCCGGTGTTCTGGCCGCCAACGGCATCAAGGTGCGCATCTATGATGCCCTGATGCCTGTGCCTGCCCTGAGCTTTGCCACCCGTTACTACGAGTGCAACGCCGGTATCATGGTTACCGCTTCCCACAACCCCGCCAAGTACAACGGCTACAAGGCCTACGGCCCGGATGGCTGCCAGATGACCGATGATGCCGCCGCCATCGTCTATGATGAGATCCAGAAGACCGATGTTCTGACCGGCGCAAAGTACATCTCCTTTGCCGCTGGCGTGGAGCAGGGCCTGATCCGCTTTGTGGGCGATGACTGCAAGAAGGCCCTGTACGATGCCATCGAGGCCCGTCAGGTGCGCCCCGGCCTTTGCCGGACTGCCGGCCTGAAGCTGGTGTACAGCCCCCTGAACGGTTCCGGTCTGGTGCCCGTGACCCATGTGCTGAACGATATGGGCATCACCGATATCACCATCGTGCCCGAGCAGGAGTACCCCAACGGCTACTTTACCACCTGCTCCTACCCCAACCCTGAGATCTTTGAGGCCCTGAAGCTGGGTCTGGAGCTGGCCACCAAGACCGGTGCTGACCTGATGCTGGCCACCGACCCCGATGCAGACCGCGTGGGCATTGCCATGAAGTGCCCGGACGGCAGCTATGAGCTGGTCTCCGGCAATGAAATGGGCGTTCTGCTGCTGGATTACATCTGCGCCGGACGCATTGAAAAGGGTACCATGCCCGCAAACCCCGTGGCGGTCAAGTCCATCGTTTCCACCCCGCTGGCCGACGCTGTGGCAAAGCACTACGGCGTGGAGATGCGCAACGTTCTGACCGGCTTCAAGTGGATCGGCGATCAGATCGCCAATCTGGAAGCTGCCGGTGAAGTGGACCGCTTCATCTTCGGCTTTGAGGAGAGCTACGGCTACCTGGCAGGCCCCTATGTCCGCGATAAGGATGCCGTTATCGGCTCCATGCTGATCTGCGAGATGGCCGCTTACTACCGCAGCATCGGTTCCTCCATCAAGCAGCGTCTGGAAGAGATCTACGCGCAGTACGGCCGCTACCTGAACAAGGTGGACAGCTTTGAGTTCCCCGGCCTGACCGGCATGGAGAAGATGGCTTCCATCATGCAGAAGCTGCGTGACGAGCCCCTGACCGAGATCGGCGGTCACAAGGTCGTCAAGGTCATGGACTACAAGAAGCCCGAGGAAACCGGCCTGCCCGCCGCCAATGTCCTGATCTACACGCTGGAAAATGGCGCGACCGTTGTGGTGCGTCCCTCCGGCACCGAGCCAAAGATCAAGACCTACTTCACCACCCTGGGCAAGACCCTGGAGGAAGCCCAGGCACAGAAGGATGCTCTGGCTGCCGCCATCGAGCCCATCCTGAAGTGATCTCCTGAAAAAAGAAGCGTTTTTGCCCCTCTGCCCTGCCGCAGAGGGGCATTTTTGCTGTATAAAATCGGTTGCAGTTTGCCGGGCGATACGGTATAATAAAACATGGTTTATTCTATCTGTGCCCCGGGTGGCATTTCCCGGGAGAATAAGAGCAGGGCAGGTGCAGAAATTGGAAAAGAAAGTATCAGCCGTTCTGGTGGCGGCAGGGTCTTCCACCCGCATGGGGTTTGACAAGCTCAGCTTTGATCTGGGCGGGGAGACCGTGGTGCAGCGGAGCATCCGCGCCTTTGCGGAGTGTCCGCTGGTCAGCGAGATCGTTCTGGTGGCCGGAAAGAACCGGGCATTTCTGGAACAGCAGGCCGCGGCCTGCACAAAGCCGGTGCAGGTGGTACAGGGTGGTGCGACCCGTGCCGAGAGCGCAAAGAACGGCGTGCTGGCCGCCCACGGAGAGCTGGTGGCTGTCCATGATGCCGCCCGTCCCTTTGTCAGTCAGGCTGTCATCACGGCGGCGCTGGAAGCAGCCGCTGCCTGCGGTGCTGCCGCCCCCGCCGTGCCGGTAAAGGATACCGTCAAGCGGGCTGTGCGGGGCGACGGCAAGACCGTGCCGGAGCATTGCATGGTCACTGATACCCCTGACCGCAGCACCCTGTATGCGGTGCAGACCCCCCAGTGCTTCGACCGCGCGGCGTATCTGGCCGCGCTGGACGAGCTGGATGCGGAAAAAGCCCGCCTGGTTACCGATGACTGCAGCCTGTTTGAACTGACCGGCCGCCCGGTGCAGCTGACCCAGGGGGATTACGCCAATCTGAAGATCACAACGCGGGAGGATCTGCCCCGCGCCGAACAGAAAGAAGGAAATGATATGCGCATTGGTCATGGTTATGATGTTCACCGTCTGGTCGAGGACCGCAAGCTGATCCTGGGCGGCGTGGAGGTGCCTTATGAAAAGGGCCTGCTGGGCCACTCGGATGCCGATGTGCTGGCCCACGCTGTGATGGACGCTGTGCTGGGTGCCGCCGCGCTGGGCGACATCGGCAAGCACTTCCCGGATACCGACCCCGCCTACGCCGGTGCCGACAGCCTGCAGCTGGCGCAGCATGTGGCACGCATCATGCGGGAGAAGGGCTGGAAGATCGTGAACATCGATTCCACCCTGCTCTGCCAGAAGCCCAAGCTGGCCCCCTACATCCCCGCCATGCGGGAGAATCTGGCCGCCGCCTTCGGGATGCCGGTGGATGCTGTGAGCGTCAAGGCCACCACCGAGGAGCATCTGGGCTTTACCGGCGAGGGCCTGGGCATTGCCGCCCATGCTGTCGCCCTGATCGAGAAGCTGTAACGGGAGAGACACTCTGATGACTCTGAATTCGATCATCGCCAATTTCCAGACCTTCAAGCTGGCCGATCTGCTGGATATCGTCATCATTGCTTTTCTGATCTACCAGCTGCTGGGCATCATCAACCGCACCCGCGCCGGGCAGCTGGCCAAGGGCGCGCTGCTGGTGCTGGCGGTCTATCTGGTGGCCAACGTGCTGAACATGCGCACCGTCACCTGGCTGCTGAACTCGCTGCTGCAGGTCGGCCTGCTGACGCTGGTGGTCCTGTTCCAGCCGGAGATCCGCCGCGCATTGGAGCGGATGGGCCAGACCGACCAGTGGGCGGGCAAGCTCTTCAACATCAAGGGCCGCTACAATGACCCCAGCTTCAAGGGGGCCTGGCGCAGTGCCATCATTGCCATCTGCGATGCCGCCGAGCGCTTTTCCGAGACCAAGACCGGTGCCCTGATCGTGCTGGAGCGCAACACCAACCTCTCTGAGATCGTGCGCACCGGCACACCCGTGAACAGTGCCGTCAATCTGGAGGTGCTGGGCACCATCTTCTACGAGGGTACCCCTCTGCACGACGGTGCCGCCATCATTGAGAATGGCCGCATCAAGGCGGCGGGCTGTGTGCTGCCCCTGTCCAACAACCTGGATCTGGGCAAGGATATGGGCACCCGCCACCGCGCCTGCCTGGGCATTGCGGAGAATTCGGATGCCATTGCCGTTGTGGTCAGTGAGGAGACCGGCATCATCTCCATGGCAAAGAACGGTGTGCTGATCCGCCACTTTGACCGCCAGACCCTGTACACCCGGCTGGTGGATGAGATGATCCCCAAGGAGACCGCCAGCGAAAAGGCAGCTGCCGACGGCTGGCGCGGCAAGGTCAAGAGCCTGCTGAACTGGATGAACCAGAAAGAGGAGGATGAGCAGCAGTGAGCAGCAATCGTACCAACGGCACAAAGCCTGCCATCCAGCACACCAAGAGCATTCTGGACGACCGCCGCATCCGGCTGCTGCTGGCCATCGTGGGTGCCATTGTGGCATGGATGGTGGTCACCATCGTCGTCCAGCCCGGCACCACCCGTACCATCAACAACGTGCCGGTGGATTTTACCTATGATTCCGCCGCGTACACCTCCCGGGGCCTGAGCATCGTCAGCGCGCCGGAAAAGTACGTCAGCCTGAAGCTCTCGGGCGATGGCTACACCATCGGCAGCCTGACTTCCTCTGATTTTGTGGTCTACCCGGACTGGTCCGGCGTGCGGGACAGCGGCGAAAAGACCCTGCACCTGCAGGTGCGGGGCGTGAACACCCTGCTCAATGGCGTGTCCGTTTCCATTGAGGGCGGCGACAACAGTGTGGACGTGGTGTTTGACGTGGTGGAGGAGAAAACGGTGCCCATCACCGTGACCACCAACTACCTGACCATTGCGGACGGCTATATCCTCTATGGCACCGAGCTCTCCAAGGAGACGGTGACCCTCTCCGGCCCCAGCACTGAGATCGATAAGGTGGAGACCTGCACCGCCGAGGTGACCCACAAGGGGGAGCTCACCGATTCTGTCACGCTGGACACCGCCCTGCGCTTTTATACCAAGAGCGGCAGTGAGGTCAAGTTTGAATACACGAATCTGGAGGAGTCCAGTGTGGAGGTCACGCTGGAGGTCTACAAGATGGCCACCCTGCCCGTGTCGGTCAGCTTTATCAACGCGCCCCGGAATTTTGATCCCTCGGTGCTGGTCTACTCCCTGAGCAAGCAGACCCTGAATGTCGCCGGGCCCGAGAGCCAGATCGAAAAGCTCTCCACCCTGTCTGTGGGCACCATCGATCTTTCCACCTTTGCGCTGAACAAGGTGTATGAGCTGCCCATCGAGCTGCCGGGCAACATCCGCCTGCTGGACAACATTTCCAGCATCACGGTCAGTTTCGACAGCTCCAAGCTCGAGACCAAGACCATGAACCTGCCCGCCAGCTGCGTGCAGGTGGTCAATCTGCCCTCCACCTATACCCTGACCGTGCAGACAGAGCGGCTGATGAACGTGACCCTCTGCGGCCCGGCGGGTCTGCTGGATACGCTGGTGCCCGAGCAGGTGGTCATTGAGATCGATGCGGATGATTTCTATGTGGCCGCAGGGCAGCAGAACATTGCCTGCCGCCTGTATGTGCCCTCCAATGGTAAGATCTTTGCGCTGGGGAGCTATGTTATCCAGTGCAAGATAGAAAGTAACTGAGCTGGCTCACCCTCTCAGTCTCGCTTCGCTCGCCAGCTCTCCCGAAGGGAGAACCCTTGGCATAAAGATGAAGTTTGCAAATACTGCCAAGGCCTCCCACTTTGGGGGAGGTGGCATTGCGTTAGCAATGACGGAGAGGGTGAGGAGGCTGAAAATAGAAAGCGAAACCTGATAGATGATACTAGTAAGAGATATCCGCCTGCCGCTCTCTGCCGGGGAGCCGCAGGCATTCGAGAAAGCGCTGCATCTGGCGCGCATCCCCCGCAGCAAAGCGGCCCATCTGGGCGTAGCCAGGCTGTCGGTGGATGCCCGCCACGGGCAGCCAAAGCTGGTGTATACCATAGCGGTAACGCTCAAGGACGAGGGTGAGGAATCTGCGTATGCAGGGGCCTCGCCCTGCGTTGCTATCCGCGGCAAAACGGATCTCAGCGTTCAGAACGGCACCCAGCGCCTGCCCCACCGGCCTGTGGTCTGCGGGCTGGGCCCGGCGGGCCTGTTTGCGGCGCTGCTGCTGGCCCGGCAGGGCTACAAGCCCATCGTGCTGGAGCGCGGCCCGGCGCTGGACGAGCGTGTGAAGGCGGTGGAGCACTTCTCAGCCACCGGCGAGCTGGACCCCAACGCCAACATCCAGTTTGGCGAGGGCGGCGCAGGCACCTTTTCGGACGGCAAGCTGACCACCCGCATCGGGGATGAGCTCTGCGGCTTTGTCACCGAGGTGTTTCTGCAGCACGGTGCCCCGGCGGAGATCGCCTGGAAGCAGAAGCCCCATGTGGGCACCGACCTGCTCCGGGGCGTTATCACCTCCATCCGCAGGGAGATCGAAGCTCTGGGCGGCGAGGTGCACTTCAACACGGCCCTCACCGGTTTTGAGCAGAAAAACGGCCGGCTGACCGGCATCTTTACCACCGGCGGGACCTTCCCCTGTGAAGCGCTGGTGTTTGCCGTGGGCCACTCGGCCCGGGACACCTTCGGGATGCTGATGGACAGCGGTCTTGTGCTGGAGTGCAAGCCCTTCAGCGTGGGCTTCCGGGCAGAGCACCTGCAGAGTGAAATCGAAAAGAGCCTGTACCACGAGGCCGCCGGGCATCCGGCCCTGCCGCGCGGTGAGTATCAGCTGTCCCAGCATGTGGGAGACCGGTGCGTGTACACCTTCTGCATGTGCCCCGGCGGTCAGGTGGTGGCTTCGGCCAGCGAGACCGGCCATGTGGTCACCAACGGCATGAGCTACCACGCCCGGGACGGCAAAAACGCCAACGCGGCGGTGGTGGTCAGCGTGGGAGCTGAGGATTTTGCGGGCGACCCGCGCAGGGCCATCGCTTTCCAGCGGGAACTGGAGGCAAAAGCCTACGCTGCAGGCCGCCGGGGCGGGGCGTATGCGGCCCCGGCTGAGAACGTGCAGAGCTTTCTGGAGGGCAAAGGCCAGCTGAACATCGGCCGGGTGGAGCCTACCTATGACCGGGGCGTTGTGGCTGCGGATCTGGGAGCTTTGCTGCCTGGGGAGCTGGCTGATACCCTGCGGGCGGGCCTGCGCGCCTACGAGCGTAAAATTGCGGGCTACACCGCACCGGAAGCCATCCTCACGGGCCTTGAGACCCGCACCAGCAGCCCAGTGCGGCTGAAACGGGAGGAGACCTTGGAATCGGCCCAGCTGGCGGGGTTGTACCCCTGCGGCGAGGGGGCCGGATATGCGGGCGGCATTATGAGCGCCGCCGTGGACGGCCTGCGGGTCGCCCGTGCGATCATCGGCCGGTATGCACCGGCAGAAGGGTGAGAAATACTGATGAACCATCGTGAAAACGATACAACACAAGAAAACGAGGGAAAACAGGTGCAGCAGGAGCTGGAAGAGCAGCTGCGCGCCTTTGGCGACACCATGTCCGATGCCTTTGCCCACGGATTTGAGGGCCGGGGCATGGACATCGGCGACCGCGCCTTTGATGTGGGCAAGGCCGCTGTTCATGCGGCCAATTACGGCATCTCGGAGGCGGGCAAGGCCATGCGGCAGGCCCGGGACAGCTACTACCAGAGCCAGCGGCAGGCCCATGCCAATGGCGGCACGGCAGAGCAGTACGCCGGGATGCCCCAGTGGGCCAGAAATTTCTTTGCATCGCGCCCGGAGCTGACCCCGGTGGAAAAGCTGCGGAAATGCGCCAAAAAGCGGTACAGCGCAGGCTGCACGCTGCTGACGGTGGGCATCATCTTTGCGGTGCTTTTCGGGCTGGGCGCAGTGGGCTGCCTGACGGCGCTGGGCTTCATTTCGCCGAGCGTTGTCACCGATGTGATCGTACAGGATGGCACCGTGCTGATGCAGGGCGCGGATCTGTTTGCCAATGCGGCTTACAACACATTGGGCATCATCAGCAGTGCACTGGCTCTTGTCACGGCCTGCTTTGGCTGGATGGCGGCCTGCGGCGTTTCCCAGAGGGAAGCGGGCAGGCAGATGGGCCAGCTGGCCGACCTTGCCGACAGCATGGACGGCGGCAATGGCCTGCCGGTGGAGATGCTGGCCGACCTGACCCACCAGAAAAAGAAAAAAACGCTCAAGCGGCTGAAAAAAAGCATCCGCAAGGGCTGGCTGAATGCATGGCTGGATGAGAAAACGGAGACTGTGTACCTGACGGCGGAGGATTACCGCGCCGCGCAGGAGCGCCCGGAGCCTCAGCCCGCCCCCGCACAGCCTGAGCAGGGGGAAAACACCGAAACGCCCCTCAACCTCGAAACGGCCCGCCGCTTTGCGCAGGTGCTGGAACAGGAACAGCAGCTCATGCAGGACGCGCAAGGCCGGGAAGAGCTGGAAACGATGCAAAAGACCACCACCGCCATCTGCGAGTGGCTGGAAGCGCACCCGGAAAGCCTGCCCAAGGCCCGCCGCTTTGCGGAATACTATATCCCCACCACCCTGAAGCTGCTGCACACCTACAACGATGTGCAGGGCCAGCAGGGCGAAAATGCAGAGACCATCCGCCGGGACATCGCGGGCATCCTGCACACCCTGAATCAGGCTTATAGCAACCTGTATGATAACCTGCTTTCTGACGTTGCCATGGATGTTTCCAGCGAGATCGCCGCGCTGCAGGGAATGCTGGCCAATGACGGCCTGACCGGGGAGGGACTGTTATGACGACCTACCGGGCCTGGAACCTGAAGCCGCTGGACCGCTCTGCCCTGAAGGAGCTGACCGCGGCCATTGCCCAGCAGAGCACCGAGGAGCTGGAAAGCCGCGCCATGGAAACGATGGATGGGGAGCCGTGGAGCGAGGAAAAATATCAGATGACGCTGGCCGCCCAGCAGAAGGAGGCGGGGCTGCTGGCGGGCATTCTGGCCGCCCGCGGCATCACCGACCCCGCCGAGGCCCTGACCCTGCTGTCGGGCGAGGAAGAACTGACCGACCCCATGCTCCTGACCGACATGGACAAGGCCTGTGCCCGCATTCTCGATGCCATTGACCGGGAAGAGACCATTGTTGTCTTTGGCGACTACGATGTGGACGGCGTGACCGCCACCGCCCTGCTCTACCAGCACCTCAAGGGGATGGGAGCCAACGTCAAGTGTATGCTGCCCAGCCGTGAAGGGGATGGCTATGGCCTTTCCAAAAATGCCATCCAGTCCATCCACGATAAGGGCTGCCAGCTCATCGTGACGGTGGACAACGGCATCTCTGCACTGGAGGAAGCCGAGTTTGCGGCTTCACTGGGGGTGGACCTGATCGTCACCGATCACCATCTGCCCCATGATACCCTGCCCAAGGCCGTTGCCGTGGTGGACCCCCGCCGCGCCGATGATACCAGCCCCTTCAAGGGCCTGTGCGGCGCAGGCGTGGCCTTCAAGCTCTGTGCCGCGCTGGATGGCTGCCCGCCCGAGGAGATGCTGGATTACTGCGGCGACCTTGCCGCCGTGGGCACCGTGGCAGACGTGATGCCCCTGACCGGCGAAAACCGTACTCTGGTCAAAGCGGGCCTGCACCTGCTGCAGCACTCTGACCGGCCCGGCCTTCTGGCCCTGCTGGGTGAGGTGGGGCTGGGCGGCAAGCCCGTGACCGCCGAGAATGTCAGCTATGCCATTGCCCCCCGCATCAATGCGGCGGGCCGGATGGACAGCGCTGTGACTGCCCTGCAGCTGGTGCTGTGTGAGGATGAGGAACGCGCTGTCGAGCTGGCACATAAACTGAACGAGATCAACGCCGCCCGGCAGGAGACCGAGGGCGAGATCGCCAAGGCTGCGCAGGCCCAGCTGGAGGCCGAGCCCGCCATTCTGGAGGACCGGGTCATCCTGATCTGGGGCCGGGACTGGCACCCCGGTGTCATTGGCATCGTGGCATCCCGGCTGGTGGAAAAGACCGGCCGCCCTGTCATCGTGGTGTCCATTGATGAACACGGCGAGGGCAAGGGCAGCGGACGCAGTGTGCAGGGCTTCAACCTGCACGCCTGCATTGCCTCCTGCGAGGATCTTCTCCTCCGCTTCGGCGGCCACGCCATGGCGGCGGGCCTTTCGGTGCGGGAGGAGAACCTGCCGGAGCTGCGCCGCCGCCTGAACGAGTGGGCCGCCCGGGAGTGCCCGGTGCTGGTGACCCCGCCGCTGGAATGCGACCTGTCCATCCATCTCGACCGCATCACCGTGGAATCTGTCCGGCGGCTGGACCAGCTGGCTCCCTACGGTGCCGAGAACCCCGCCCCGGTGTTCCTGCTGGAAAAGGCCGTGGTGGAGGGAGTCTACCCTGTCTCGGAGGGGCGGCGCGGCGTCAGCGGGCCGCCTGCGCCTGCGGCAGGGCAATGCCTGCATCTATGCGGTCCGGTTCGGGATGCACCCGGAGCAGCTGCCCTATGCCACCGGCGATGTGGTGGACGCGGCCCTGAGCCTCTCGGTTTACGAGGCCGCCCGGGGCGCGCAGCTTTCGGGACGCATTCTGGAGCTGCACCCGGCGGGCTTTGGCAACGCCGCCGCCCAGCAGACCGCGCTGGTGCAGGCCTTGCGCCGCGGCAGCCCGCTGACTGCCCAGCAGCGCGCCCTGATCGCACCGGAGCGCAGTGATATCATTACCGTTTACCGGGAACTGCAGGCCCGGCGCTGGCACGCCGAGGATATGCAGCCCCTGTTTGCAAAGCTGGGGGAGGAGCACAGCGGTAAAACGCTGGTGGCCCTGACGGCCCTGGAACAGGTGGGCCTGATCGCCGCCGTGGAGCGCGGCGGGGCAAAGTTCTGGGAGCTGGTTCCCACGGCAGGCAAGAAAAACCTGGCCGATGCCCCCATCCTGAAATGTCTGGAGGAGTAAAAATATGCCAGAGGGAAAGAAACCGGCGGAGGATCTTTACTCCGCAAAAACGCATCTGCATCAGCCGGTGCCGGAGGTGTCTACCGTGAACGCCACGGCCCTGCCGGCCGATGCGCCCGAGGGTGCTCTGCCCAGCGAGGTGCGGCCTGAGATCGTTACCTGGGAGAAGCTCTGCGAGGCCATCAAGGCCAGCGGCAAGGCCTACAACATGGAGATGATCACCAAAGCCTACGACCTTGCCAACAAGGCGCACAACGGGGTCTGCCGCCGCAGCGGCGAGCCCTACATCTGCCACCCGCTGGCCGTGGCCCGCCTGGTGCTGGATCTGGGCATGGATTCGGAGAGCATTGCCGCCGCCCTGCTCCATGACGTGGTGGAGGACACCCCCACCACGCTGGAGGACCTGACCGCCGCCTTTGGCGAGGAAGTGGCCCTGCTGGTGGACGGCGTGACCAAGCTGACCAAGATCCAGTTCTCCAACATCGAGGAGCTGCAGGCCGAGAACCTGCGCAAGATGCTGCTGGCCATGAGCCGGGATGTCCGCGTGATGATCATCAAGCTCTGCGACCGGCTCCACAATATGCGCACCGGCGATGCCTGGCCTGAGCAGAAGCGCCGCGACAAGGCCCGTGAGACGATGGAGGTCTATGCCCCCATCGCCAACCGTCTGGGCATCCTGAACGTCAAGGAGGAGCTGGAGGACCGCAGCCTGCACTACCTTGACCCTGTGGGCTACGAGGAGATCAGCAAGATGCTGAGCGAGCGCGCGGGGGAGGAGTTCCTTGCCAGAGTGTCCGGTGTCATCGAGCTGCGGCTGAAGGAGAGCGGCATCGAGGGTGCCACCATCAAGCGCCGGGTCAAGAGCATCTACGGCATCTACCGCAAGACCATCATGCAGAACAAGTCCTTCGATGAAATTTACGACATCTACGCGGTGCGCATCATCCTGGACACCCTGGCTGAGTGCTACAGCACCCTGGGCCTCATCCACGATATGTACCACCCGCTGCCCAACCGCTTCAAGGATTATATCTCCACCCCCAAGCCCAACGGCTACCAGAGCCTGCACACCACCGTCATCGGCCACGAGGGCATCCCCTTTGAGGTGCAGATCCGCACCCGCAAGATGGATGAACAGGCAGAGTATGGCGTTGCCGCCCACTGGAAGTACAAGGAAGGGCTGGATGGCCACGATAAGCTGGACGAGCGCCTGGCCTGGGTCAGCCAGCTGCTGGAAAACCAGCGCGTCAGCGAGGACTCCGGCAACCTGCTCCATGACCTGAAGAGCGACCTGCTGCCCGAGGAGGTCTTTGCCTTTACCCCCAAGGGCGATGTCATCAACCTGCCCACGGGTGCCACCTGCATCGACTTTGCCTATGCCATCCACTCCGCCGTCGGCAACCGGATGGTGGGCTGCAAGGTCAACAACCGGATGGTGCCCATTGACCACGTTGTTTCCACCGGAGAGATCATTGAAGTCATCCTCGGCCCGGCGGACAAGGGCCCCAGCCGCGACTGGCTGAAGATCGTGCGTACCAGCGAGGCCAAGAGCAAGATCCGCAACTGGTTCAAGAAGATGCGCCGGGAGGAAAACATCCAGGAGGGCCGCGACACGCTGGCCCGGGAGCTGCGCCGGGAGATGATCTTCATCCCCGACGACGAGCTGGATGAATTTATCGGCAGCTGCTGCCGCCGCCTGCGCCAGAACAACGCCGAGGAGCTGTATGCCGCC
>OAWP01001642.1_pt1 | contig 12765 bp, 8 predicted proteins | sample 1517081 | NCBI WGS metagenome assembly OAWP01 (sample SAMEA2580167, study PRJEB22360) | human gut metagenome | biome: human gut; feature: human-associated habitat; material: faeces | place: Denmark | collected 2008/2010 | reverse complement strand
ACCGTGGACGAGACGACGCTGGCCGATGTGAGCCGCCAGCTCACCCTGCGGCTGCTCTCCGGCGACGGCGAGAGTCTGGACAGCGTAGATACCTCCTCGGCGGAATATCAGACCCAGTATCAGACCGTGCATGATGCGCTGGCCAAGAACGGCTCGTCCTATCAGGTGCTGGCCACCAAGGTGAACAATGCCGTCAAGCTCTCCATCGAGAAATACATCAGCGAATATAATAAAGATCACGCCAAAGCCAAGACTCTGGAAGACGGCACCGTCATCAAGAAGGGCCGTGTCTCCGTCTCTTCGTCCAAGAGCTTCCAGCGCGACTACCCCTACGGCGCGTTCGCCGCATCGGTGCTGGGCTTCTGCAACGGCGACGGCGAGGGCTTCTACGGCCTCGAAAAATCCTACAATGACACCCTCGCGGGCGTCAATGGCCGCACCATCACCCTCCGCAATGCCTACGGCAACGCCATCGCCGACGCCAACGCCACCACTTACGCCGCCAAGGACGGCTCCAATCTGGTGCTGTCGCTGGACGTCAATGTGCAGGAGGTCGTGGAGCGCTACCTCAACGAGGCTATCTACGCCAACACGGTCGAGAACCGCGGCGCAGCCATCGTCATGAACGTCAAGACCGGTGCCATCCTTGCCATGGCCTCGAAGCCTGACTTCGACCCCAACGCTCCGCTGGATTTCAGCGAGAACCTGGCCTATCTGAATGAGCAGGTGAACGCCGAGCCGGAGATCTACACCATCTACAAGAAAGACGCCAATGGCAACTATCTCCGGGATGAGCAGGGCAAGAAGATACCGGAAGAAGACCCCGACTACACCGGCACCTACCGCGACATCCAGTGGAAGAACAAGACCATCACCGAGCTGTACTACCCCGGAAGCGTCTTCAAGGTCATCACGGCCGCCATGGGTGTGGACTCGGGCAAGGCCACCTATTACACCACCTTCAACTGCTCCGGTGCCTACGGCGTGGCAAAAGAGACGTATCACTGCGCCGGTAAGAAGGCCCACGGCGTCCAGAACCTCGCCGAGGCCCTCCGGAACAGCTGCAACATCTACTTCATCCAGCTGGGTCAGCGGCTGGGTCCCAGCGTCTTCTACGACTACTTCGACGCTTTCGGCTTCACCGAGCGCACCGGCGTGGACCTGCCCAACGAGACGGGCATGATGAAGTATTACACCAAGAGCCAGCTGGGCGAGGTCGAGCTTTCGTCTTCCTCCTTCGGTCAGGCAATGGCTGTGACCCCGCTGCAGGTCTGCACCGCCATCTCGGCAGCCGTCAACGGCGGCTACCTCGTCACCCCTCATGTGGTGGATAAGATAACCGACCAGAACGGCAACGTCGTCGAGGAGATCGGCGCGAACGTCCGCCGTCAGGTCATCAGCAAGAGCGCCAGCGAGACCATCCGCCAGATCATGGAATATGAGGTGGGCGACGGCACTACCACCGGCGGCGGCGCCAACGCCTACGTCGCGGGCTACCGCATCGGCGGCAAGTCCGGTACGTCTGAGCAGCTGAACATGGAGCGCCGCGCCGACGGCGACTACAAGAAGGTCGCCTCCTTTGCCGCCGTCCTGCCCGCCAACGACCCCGAAATTCTGGTCTACGTCATGCTGGACGACCCCAACAACGCCCACACCGACTATTCGTCCATCCTGGCTGCGCCTGTGGTCGGCAACATCATCAGTGAGATAGCCCCCTATCTGGGCATTGCCACCGACGGCATCGACCGCAGCCAGAACACCGTCAAGGTGCCGAACCTCGTGGGCAAGGAGTGGAGCAATGCGCAGGTCTCCCTGAATACCAAGGGCCTCAAGCATCAGCTCGTGGAGAGCGAGAGCGACCAGACCGCCGCCGTCGTCACCTACCAGTACCCCCACGCGGGCGCAGCGGTGGCCAGCGGCACCACCATCTATCTTTACACCGATACCTATTCCGGCAGCCACACGGAAGTGCCGGACGTCAGCGGCAAGAGTGCCGACTTTGCCCGCCAGATGCTGACCGCCGCCGGCCTGAACTGTCAGGTGGCGGGGGACAGCGCCGGTACCGTGCAGAGCCAGAGCGAGGCCGCCGGCTCCAGCGTCCAGAAAGGCACTGTCGTTACAATTACCTGTGGGTAATGCATTAGGCTCTCCCTTTGGGAGAGCTGGCGCGTCAGCGCCTGAGAGGGCAAGGCCGGTCAAAAAATGGAATCGGCTTGGATAACATTTATATGAGGGAGAATGATTTATGGAAAAAATCGCAGCAGACCTGCTTTTGAAGGGCCTTGCCCCCGAGGGCTTCGCCGACAGCCAGCCCATCGGCCTCGTGACCACCGACAGCCGCGAGGTCTGCCCCGGCTGCATCTTTGTGGCTTTCCCCGGTGAGCGCTTCGACGGCCACGATTTCGCGGCCAAGGCGCTGGAAGAGGGCGCGGCCTATGTCGTCCTCAACCATCCGGTGGAGGGCGTCCCGGCTGAACGGGCGGTTATCAGCCCCGACAGCTACCACGCCATGATGGTCATGGGCGCGAACTACCGCAGCCAGTTCCACCCGAAGGTGGTGGGCGTCACCGGCAGTGTGGGCAAGACCACCACCAAGCAGATGACCTACGCCGCCATCGCGGGCTTTGGCAATACAATCAAGACCGAGGGCAACCAGAACAATGAGCTGGGCCTGCCCCGCACCATGTTCCGCATCGGCAGGGATACGGAGTACGCTGTCGTGGAGATGGGCATGAGCCACGCCGGTGAGATCGAGCGTCTGGCAAAGTGCGCCCGCCCCGATGTGGGCATCATCACCTGCATCGGCGTGTCCCACATCGGCAATCTGGGCAGTCAGGAGAACATCTGCAAGGCGAAGCTGGAGATCTGCGCCGGCCTTGCCGAGGGTTCGCCCCTCGTGCTCAACGGCGACGACCCCTTCCTGCGCAAAGCCGCTCTGCCCGCCCATGTCCGGCCCGTGTGGTTCAGCCTCGGCGACGAGAACGCCGACGTCTGCGCCCTCGATGTCCGGCAGGAGGGCGACGGCATGGCCTTCACCCTCTGCGACAAGGCCGCAGGCCGCTATGAGGTGACGATTCCTGCGATGGGACGTCACAATGTGGCGAACGCGCTGGCTGCTTACGCCGCCGCCACCCGTCTGGGCCTCGCGCCCGAGGGCGTCATCGCGGGTCTGGCCGATTTCGAGCAGACCGGTATGCGCCAGAAGGTGGTCCACGCAGGCAGCATGGACGTCATCGAGGACTGCTACAACGCCAACCCCGACAGCATGAAGGCTGCGCTGGCGATGTTCAAAGAGTACCCCTGCAAGCGCCGCTTCGCTCTGCTGGGCGATATGCTGGAACTGGGCGGGATGAGCGCGCCCGCTCATGAAGAGCTGGGCCGTCAGGCCGCAGAGGCCGGGCTGACCGCCCTTGTCACCTACGGCCCCGAGGCCGCACGGACGGCCCGGGCCGCAAAGGACGCGGGCCTCGCCGACGTCGTCCACGCCGAGGATTACCAGCAGGCCGCAGACGCTCTGCTGGCCCGGATGGCCCCGGGCGACGCTCTGCTGGTGAAGGCCAGCCGGGGCATGGCACTGGAAAAGGCGCTGGCCCTGTTTTATCCCCTCTGCACAAAGTAAAACACTTGGAGTATCGTTATTATGATTCGTTTTGCCTTGATCGTCGCCTCAACGCTGGGGTTCGTCCTCACGGCGGCGCTCGGGAATTTGATGACGCCGCTGCTGCGGGCGTTCCGCGTCCGGCAGGAGGAAAATGAGCCGCCCACGATGGGTGGGCTCTGCCTGATGGTGGGGACGCTGGCGGCGGTGGGCGTCGGCTGGACAGCGGCCTGTGTCGCCCAGCCGGAGCTGCTGGGGACCGAGAGCCTGCTGACCACCCGGCTGCTCATCGCCCTGTTCGGGGCGCTCTGCTTCGGGGCCGTGGGCCTGGCGGACGATCTGGTCCGGCTGAGGCATCGGTCGCCGCTGGGGCTGCGCCGCCCGGTGCGGCTGGCGCTGGAAGCGGCCTCCGGCACGCTGGTGCTGGCCCTGCTGGGGCTGAACCACTGCCTGCCCGACGGGCTGGCCCTGCCGGGCGTCGGCTACTGCACCCTCGGGCCGCTGGCCCCGGTGGTCTGGCTGGCGATTTTAGTGGCGCTGGCCGAGAGCGCCCGCACCGCCGACGGCATGGACGGCACGGTCTGCGGCTGCGCCTTCATCGCCATGCTGGGTCTCATGACGGCTATGACCCTCCTGGGCTGGTTCCCGCTGGGGGTCCTCCCGGCGGCGCTGGCCGGAGCATTGATGGCCTTCCTGCTCTGGAATTTCTACCCCGCAAAGCTCCGCCCCGGTGCGGTGGGGTGCCAGTTTTTAGCCGGTGCGCTGGGCTGTGTGCCGCTGAGCGTCGGCTGGCCCGGGCTGGCGCTCCCGCTGGCTCTGCCCTACTGGCTGGAGGGCGGCATGGTGGCTCTGCAGATCATCGTCTGGAAAGCCTCCGGCGGGCGGCGGCAGCTGTTCGGCACCGCGCCGCTCCACCGCTGGCTGGAAAAGCGGGGCTTTGACCCGGTGAATATCTTTTATATTTTTGGAGTCCTGGCAATGCTGGGCCTTGCGCTGACCTTGCAGGCGGCGCGGGCCAGCTGAGCCGGGACCCGATAAGGAGGGAATGCGGATGGCGACCATCCGGAGAAAAAAGCCTGAGTCCTTTGCCATCTTGTCGAGCCCCGGCCCCTGGCCGCAGGTGCTCATCAACTGGCTGGCGACGCTGGCAGTCATCATCGTGTTCGGTCTCATCATGCTGTTCAGTGCCAGCTACACCACGGGCTACCTGCGGATGGGCGACAGCTTCTACTACATCAAGTCGCAGATGCTCTGCCTGGGTCTGGGTCTCGCGGTCATGCTGCTCTTCTCCCGCATCGACCACCGCTTTCTACGCAGGATGGTCTGGCCGGGCTATGTTGTCTGCATCGTGATGCTCATTGCGGTGCTGTTCAGTGCGCCCCTCAACGGTTGCCGCCGCTGGCTGCGCATCGGCTTTACCATTCAGGTATCGGAGATCGCAAAGTTTGAGATGATACTGCTCACGGCCCATCTGGCCGCGAAAGCGCCCCATCTGGAAAAGCTGGACCCCGCCTCCGGGCGGCGCGTCCCGGCAGGCCAGTGGCTCTATCAGCGCATCGTGCGGGAACTCATCGTCCCGCTGCTGCCCCTCATCCCGGTGGTTATCCTGCTCATGCTTGAGCCGCATATGTCCGGCATCGTCCTGACGACGGCCATCTGCGGCACCATCCTGCTGCTGGGCGGCAGCGGCGGCATCATCACCTGGGCGGGCGGCGCGTCCGCTGTGCTGCTGCTCCGCACCGTGCTGGAGCACATCGACTCCATCCCGTACTTACAGAGCCGTCTGGACGGCTGGACCCACGACCTGAGCAAGATGACCGACCAGACCCTGCAGAGCCTCTACGCCATCGGCTCAGGAGGAGTCACCGGCCTCGGCCTCGGCAACAGCATCGAAAAACAGCTCTGGCTCCCCGAGAGCACCAACGACTTCATCTTCAGCGTCGTGTGCGAGGAGCTGGGCTTCGTGGGTGCCGTCATCGTCATCCTGCTCTTCGTGCTCTTCCTCGTGCAGGGGCTGTGGCTGGCCTTCCACGCCGAGAACCGCTACTGCACACTGGTGGGTATCGGCATCATGGCCCAAATTGCGTGGCAGGTGTTCTGCAACATCGCGGTCGTCACCAACACCCTGCCCAACACCGGCATCTCGCTGCCCTTCTTCTCCTCCGGCGGCACCAGCCTCATCCTGCTGCTGGCCGAGATGGGCGTGATGATAAACATCGGCCGGGGCGGCGAGCGCGCCCGCCTCGAGCGAGAGAATCTCCGCGCCCTGCGGGAACAGCGGGAAAAAGAAAAGTCCGACAACACCATCCGGCTCGACCCCAACATGGGATATTGAGCACATCCAGATAAGGAGGAAATCACCATGCGTGTACTGATCGCAGCCGGCGGCACCGCCGGACATATCAACCCGGCTCTGGCCATCGCGGGAGCCATCAAAAAGGCCGACCCGTCCGCCGAGATACACTTTGCAGGTCGGAAAGAGGGGATGGAATACCGTCTCGTGACCCAGGCGGGCTACCCCTTCCACCACATCGAGATCACCGGTTTCCAGCGCAGGCTCTCCCTGAACAACATCAAGCGGAACATCATCACCCTCTGGAACCTGGCCCTCTCCGGCCCGAAAGCCCGGGCCATGATGAAGGAAGTGCAGCCCGACCTCGTCATCGGCTGCGGCGGCTATGTCTCCGGCCCGGTGGTGCGTTGCGCCGCCAAGAAGGGCATCAAGACCGCCATCCATGAGCAGAACGCTTTCCCCGGCGTGACCAACAAGCTGCTGGCCCCGGACGTGGACATCGTGTTCGCCGCCGTGCCTGCCGCTGTGGAAAAGCTGGGTGCGCCCGAAAAGACGCAGGTCGTGGGCAACCCGGTGCGGCCTGAAGTGTTCGAGAAGGCAGGGGAGCGGGACGCCATCCGCGCCCAGCTGGGTGCCGGTGACCGCACCGTCATCCTCTCCTTCGGCGGAAGCCTCGGCGCCCGCCGTGTCAACGAGGTGGTGGCCGACCTCTGCGCATGGGAGCAGAAAGAGCACAAGCCTGTGCTCCACATCCACGCCACCGGACAGTACGGCGTGGAGCTGTTTCAAAATCTCGAAAAGGAAAAAGGCTTTGCTCCCGGCGAGAGCCTCGTGGTGAAGGAATATATCAACAATATGCCTGAGCTGCTGGCCGCTGCCGACCTCGTCATCAGCCGCGCCGGTGCGCTGACGCTGGCCGAACTGGAAGCCGAGGGCCGCGCAGCCATCCTCATCCCCAGCCCCAATGTGGCGGAGAACCACCAGTATTACAACGCCATGGAGCTGCAGAAGGCCGGTGCCGCTGTGGTCATCGAGGAAAAGGATCTGACCGGCGAGAAGCTGGTCTCGACCGTCTCCGGCCTGCGGGCGGAGCCGGGCAGGCTGGCTGCCATGGGCAGGAACGCCCGCACCCTCTCGGTGGACGACAGCCTCGACCGCATCGCCGATGCCCTGATGAAACTGGTCAAGACGCCGTGATTGATTCGGCAGCACTCTTGTGATAAAATAATCAGACGGAAAGGAGGCGACGCCGCACCATGCAGCAGGATCGGAACAAGAGCCGACGCCCCAGCAGTTCGATCCAGCAGAACAGCGCCCAGCGGAAGAGAAAGCCCCGCAAAGCCTACGACTGGACGCAGGACCGGCGTCCCTCGAATCAGGACCGCCGCCGGACGCAGGGCTATCAGGAGCAGACGCTGGATTTCTCGGGCGGCAATGTGACGTTCGAAAACCACAGCTCGGGATATGCGGACAACAGCATCCAGTTTCCCCAGCAGACGGCGCGACGGCCCAATAACCAGAACCAGAGCCGCCGTCAGGGCCAGCAGAGAAGCCAGCGGCCCCGTCAGAACACGACCGCCTACCCCACAAATGGGAGCCGCCCCCGCAATGGCCAGCGGCCCCAGAATGTCCAGAGCGCCCGGAGGCCCCAGAGCGGCGGGCGCTACCGCCCCACGGAGGCGAACCTCCGCAGCCCGGCCCGGCGGGAGGGCAGAAAAAAGCGCCGTCTGACCCGGGCCGCTGTCCGCCGCCGCAGGGCCATCCGCCGCCTGACGGCGCTGGCGCTGCTGCTCTGCGTCATCGGGGTGGGCGTCTACCTCACCGTGACCATGCTCTTCAAGATAAACACCTTAGAAGTGGCGGTCGATGGAGAGGTGGTGCAGGAGGTGGGCGGCTATTCCAGCGCTGAGATCCTGCAGGCGCTGGGCGTCCACGCGGAGGAGAACATCTTCAGCTTCGACCCCGCCGAAAAGGCCGCTGCGCTGGAAAAGCAGTTCCCGCTGCTGGAAAATATCCGGGTGGAGCGGGATTACCCTAACACCGTAGTGGTGCGGACCAACGCGGCCACTGCCGTCTACGCCATGCAGACGTCCGACGGCTGGCTGAGCCTTTCTGCGGGGCTGAAGATACTGGATCAGGATTCGGCCCAGCCGGACCTTATCATCCTCTGCGGCGGCGAGCCGGTGTCCACGACGCCGGGTACACAGCTGGAATTTGAGACAGGACCGTCCGGCCCGTCTTCGGGCAGCGCGGCGTCTGACAGCGCCGCATCCAGCGAGGCCGGACCGCCCACGGATAAGCGGCTCGAGTCCCTGAACACTCTGCTGACCGCACTGGACAGCAGTGAGCTGGGGGCGGATGTCACCCGCATCGAGTTCGAGGACCCGGAGCAGATGGCGTTTCTGTATCAGGGCCGCATCAGCGTGCTTCTGGGTACCCTGAATGAGCTGGACTACAAACTCCGGCTGGCAAAGTATGTCCTGCTCAACGAGGACGGCAAGGGCTGCTCGCCCACCGACACCGGTATGCTGGATCTGAGCCACCTGAGCGCCTCTTCCAGCCGCAAATTCCGCTTTGCACAGGGCGAGCCGACCCTGCCCTCGGGCTGGACGGCCCCGGAAGAGCCTGCCGCCCCGGCGGAGGTAGAGGCCGAGAACCAGCCGGAGGAAGCCTCCGGCACCGAACCCGATACCGAGGGCGCGGAAGCCGCGCCCGCCGAAGACCCCACTGCCGCAGCGGCAGAACAGCAATAAGGAGCATTTGAACGATGAAACTGGAACAACTGTTGGAGGGCGTGTCCTATACGCTGGTGCAGGGCAGCCTTGAGCTTGACATCGAGGACATCATCTACGACAGCCGCAAGGCGGCCCCGGGCCGGCTTTTCGTCTGCATCGTGGGTACCCAGCGGGACAGCCACGACTACGCCGCCCAGTGCGTGGCCGACGGCGTGACGGCGCTGGTGGTCCAGCATGACATCGACCTTTCCACCGTCCCCGGTGCTGTCGTGCTGAAGGTGGAGAGCAGCCGCTATGCGCTGGCGCTCATGAGCGGCAACCTGTTCGGCAACCCCTCCCGCCGGATGACCATGATCGGCGTCACCGGAACCAAGGGCAAGACTACTACTACCCACATGATAAAGAGCGTGCTGGAAGCCGCAGGCCGCAAAGTGGGCATGATCGGCACCAACGGCATCTACTTCCTCGGCCACCATCAGGAGACGGCCAACACCACCCCTGAGAGCTATGAGCTGCAGAAGACGTTCCGGGAGTTTCTGGACGCCGGCTGCGACACGGCGCTGATGGAAGTGTCCAGTCAGGGCCTCATGATGGACCGCGTGGCGGGCATCCATTACGACATCGGCGTCTTCACCAACCTCTCGCCCGACCACATCGGCCCCGGCGAGCACAAGACCTTTGAAGAATACCGCAGCTGGAAGGGTCAGCTTTTCAAGCGCTGCACCATCGGCGTCGTGAACATCGACGACGAGAACACTGAGGCCCTGCTGGAAGGCCACACCTGCAAGCTTGTGACCTACGGCTGCAGCGAGAAGGCCGACTACCGCGCCGGTACTTATCAGCTGCTCCGCACCCACGACTTCCTCGGCGTCCAGTTCCATGTCTCCGGCAAGGACGATATGGACGTCAAGGTGAATATGCCCGGCGAGTTCAGCGTCTACAATGCGCTGGCTGCTCTCACTGTGGGCAAGGTGCTGGGCCTGCCCGATGAGGCCATCCACGAAGGTCTGGGCCGCTGTGTGGTCAAGGGCCGCGTGGAGCTGGTCCCCATCAGCAGGAAGTTCACCATCCTGCTGGACTACGCCCACAACGAAGTCTCCACCGAGAGCCTGCTCACCACTCTGCGGGCCTACGCCCCCCACCGCCTCGTGGTGGTGTTCGGCTGCGGCGGCAACCGCTCCAAGCTGCGCCGCTACGGCATGGGCGAGATCTGTGCCAGGATGGCCGATTTCTCCATCCTCACGGAGGACAACAACCGCTTTGAGAAGGTGGAGGACATCATCGCGGACATCCGCGTGGGGATGAACAAGGGCAACCCCGATGCAAAGTTCGTGGAGATCCCCGACCGCCTCGACGCCCTGCATTATGCTGTGGACCACGCACAGGAGGGCGACCTCATCGCCGTCATCGGCAAGGGTCATGAGACTTACCGTGACCGCGAGGGCGTCAAGACCCCCTTCCTCGAGCGGGAGCTGCTGGAAGAATACGCCCAGCAGATCGGCCTTGAGTAAATCGTAATATCAGAACCGGAAGCCGTCGGCTGTGCATCGCACAGTCGGCGGCTTTTTTCGTCATAATGCCGGAAATCCGGCCCAGAAGCTGTGCTATCCGCCAAAATTTTGCGAATTTACGAAAATCTATTGCAGAGCAGACAGGGGGGGGGGGGATAATTAAGCAAAATAAAGCCTCCGTACCCTGCGGGGGCCGGATGATGATACAGGAGGAATCAAAATGAAGTGGGTCAAAAGATTTGCCGCCGGTGCGCTGGCGGCGGCACTGTCCCTTGCGCTGCTGTGCGGGTGCAGCGGGAGCTCCAAATTGGATAACGTGTCGGAGATTGATTATAAGGACAGTATCCTCTATTCGCGTAGCCGCTGGAACCCTGCTGTTCATGGAGCGGGCTGGGCAATGGAGTGTAGAGATCAGTCCACCGGCCAAACTTATATCTTTGCAGAGAAAGACCAGAACCGAGTCTATTTGGGCAAAGAGCAGAGCGGTGTCGTGAGAGTGCTGTATGATTCCTCGTCATACGGCGTGTACAACAAAAACGATGAGGAGGTGACATCGGGTGTTTATCAAGTCAACTCCGGGTCAGGCACCTATAAGAAAGAAGGAAGTCTGAACGTAGTGGAACAGGTAATCAGTGACTTGCTCCTGAGCTGGGGACAAGATGTAACCTACTATGAGAATCCGGACGCTGGCCGTGCCCCGCGCAAAGTGGAAGCCGCCTCCGGTGTCCGCAACGGCAAGACCTATTATGTAGAGCGTGCTGAATATGCCAGCGGCACGGCGGTCGTCTATTACGAGATGCTTGGTTCGACGGCTGCAAATGCGCGGGCAAAATATCTTGAGATTTATCTTCCGGGTCAGAAGAATCCTCAGGCACGGTATAAGGTGAACGCAGAAGAGACATATGGTAAAATGGTAGACAAATATGGCGATGTGCTGCGGAGCCTGACCGAGGCAGAGTGACCGATCGACCAGAATGCGAAACAAGGAGGCAGAACGATGAAAATGCTGAAACGCGTTGCCGCAGGACTGATGGCGGCAGTGATGGCGCTGGGAATGCTGACGGCCTGCAGCAGCGATAAGGGTACGCCCCAGAACTGGGGGGACAGCACCCTTGCGAAGATGGTCGCCAACGCGGCCGGGTCGAACAGCTCTGTGCAAAGTCGCTCCATAGCAATGACTTACACTGTGGTAGGCGGCGATGGAACGGAAAAATACTTGGTGGGTCCGTACTACGATACTAGCGGTGAGGGCTTTATCGGTACGATGGAGCACGGCTGGCTGTCCGGCGGAAACTTCGATGTGATGACGTATGGAAAAGGAAAAATCGTTGATCACACGAAGAGAAGCTATAAGGAATACAGCATCAATGGACGGGGCTCCACCGGCGAGCCTTATGATGGCACCTTTGATGAAAAAGGTGTTTGGGCGTTGTTCTTCGATGGCAACGCTCTATGGTCACCCGGCAGTATCAAGGTCGTTGTGAGCAACGATAAGAAATATAAGGGGCAGATGTATCATACCGAGACGATCAGTGTGTCGATCGGTGACGTTTATGTCTCAAAAATGAGAAAATACGACTACACCTTCTATTTTGAGTCGAATGGTACAGACGTGGCAGAAGTGCCGGCCTATATCGGCTTCGAAAGCGAAGGCGAGAAGTGTATGGTCAAGGTCAAGGAGTACATCAGCGGCGGGAATCTGCCGCAGAAGTATACGAGTCTGCTGACCATTGATAACAGCTACGCGAAAGAGTCCTGATTTATAAAGCTATCCCCTCTCCGCCCCGGGCGTTCCGCATCGCCCGGGGCGGTTTTTGTTTGCACACAAAAAATCCCCCTGTCCGCACAGCTGTTGTGCGGGCAGGGGGATTCAGCAGTTGCTTTAGTTCTTTTCTGCCAGAGCCTTCTGAGCCGTTTCCTCGGGGATGAGGTTGGTCATGCTCTTGAGGCTGATGCCGATGGTGGAGAGGTTGTGCAGCATGGCAGAGGACGCAGGCTGCAGGATGCCCATTGCCCCCAGCGCGATGAGGGCGGAGTTGAAGGTCAGCACGAAGCGGTAGTTGGCGCTGACACGGCGCTGCAGGGAGTTGGCGATGGTCTTGAGGACGACCAGCTCCTCGAGGCTGTCGGCCTTGATGGTCACGTCTGCGATCTCGCGGGCGATGGCAGCGCCGGAGTTGATGGCGATGCCGACGTCAGCGGCAGAGAGGGCGGGGGAGTCGTTGATGCCGTCGCCGATCATCACGACGGTGTGGCCCTCGCTCTTGGCCTTCTGGACGAAAGCAGCCTTGTTCTCGGGCAGGACTTCGGCGAAGAACTGGTCCACGCCCACCTGCTTTGCGATGGCGGCGGCGGTGCGCTCGCTGTCGCCGGTCATCATGACCGTGTTGGTGATGCCGAGGCCGCGCAGAGCGCGCAGCACGCGGGAAGCTTCCGGACGCAGCGGGTCGGCGATGCAGATGACGCCGGCCAGACGGCCCGAAGCGGCCAGATAGAGGTGAGAGTACTCCGGCTCAAGGTTATCGAACTTCTCGCGCTCGTCCTCGGGGATGGTGCAGTGCTCGTCCTCAAAGACGAAGTGGTGGCTGCCGATGAAGACCCGCCCCACCCCTTCGCGGTCGAGACCCT
>OAWP01001628.1_pt1 | contig 12862 bp, 10 predicted proteins | sample 1517081 | NCBI WGS metagenome assembly OAWP01 (sample SAMEA2580167, study PRJEB22360) | human gut metagenome | biome: human gut; feature: human-associated habitat; material: faeces | place: Denmark | collected 2008/2010 | reverse complement strand
CCGGCCATCACGGGGGCCCCCCGCGCTGTCCGTCGACCACCCCCAGCGGCAGCTCAGTCATCACGGCCAGTCCCAGCGCCTCGCTCTTGAGCGACAGGCCGGGGCCCGAGGTGGTCGTCACGGCGAAGTTGCCGGCGAAAGCTGCGCCGATGGCGGTGCAGATGCCCGCGATTTCGTCTTCGGCCTGGACGGTCTTCACCCCGAGGTCTTTGCGCTTGGCCAGCTCTTCGAGGATTACGGTGGCCGGGGTGATCGGGTACGAGCCGCAGAAGAGCGGCAACCCGGCCTTTTCGGCTGCGGCGCACAGTCCCCATGCCGTGGCGACGTTGCCGCTGATCGAGCGGTAGGTGCCCTTTTCGAGCGGTGCGGGCGCTACGGTATAGGTGTTTGCGAACTGGTGCGTATTGGCTGCGTAGTTGTATCCCGCCTGGATGGCCAGCTTGTTGGCTTCGGCTATGGCGGGGTTCTTCTTTGCGAATTTGGTTTCGATGTATTTGAATGCGTAAGCCTCCGGCCGGTCGAACAGGTAGAAGCAGATACCCAGTGCGAACATGTTTTTGCACTTGGTCACGCTCTTGTTGTCGAGGCCGGTTTCCCGGAGCGCGTCGCGCGTCATCGTGGTGATGCCGGGGATTACTACGTTGTACTCGTCGAGTTTCAGCTCGGCGATGGGGTCGAGCGTGGCGAAGCACGCCTTTTTGAGGTGGTCTTCGGTGATCGAATCGCCGTCGATGATGACCGTCGCTCCCGGTTTGAGCCATTTGCGGTTGGCCTTGAGCGCTGCGGGGTTCATCGCTACCAGCACGTCGCAGTAGTCGCCGGGATTCAGTTCCCGGTGGCTGCCGAAGTGAACCTGGAATCCCGATACGCCCGCTACGGTACCCTGCGGCGCGCGGATTTCGGCGGGGTAGTCGGGGAAGGTCGAGATCCCGTTCCCGAGCAGCGCCGAGGTGTCTGAGAAAAGCGTGCCCGTAAGCTGCATGCCGTCGCCCGAGTCGCCGGAAAAGCGGATCACGACATCCTGCAACTCCCGTACATTGGTTTTGTCCATGTCTTGTTTCGGATTAGTAGGGTTTTGAAAACAATATCACAAATATATAAATTTATTGTCAAATTGTTCACGACGGGTGACTTTTTTGCAGCCCGTATCCGCCGGGTTTTTCTCTTTGCGCCTCCGTGTTGCTGATAATCCTGCTTTCGGGGGCTCGTTTTGCGTTTTATTTGTTACCGGATTTGTGAATTTGGTTGCGATTTGATAGCGGCCTTATTATTAAAATTTTTTGCGAATGCTGCTTCCGGATTGTAAGTACTGCTCCGGATTTTTCGCTGTAATTTGCCTTCTTCCGTTCTCCCTGCTGTTGCTTCCGCCGCTGTTCCCGTCTTGCCCCGCCGCTGTTCCTGCCGTTGTTCTTTCTGCTGTTTCGGCTGGTCTTGCATTGTTCCCGTGGCTCTTCCCGCCGCTTTTATGTCGCTTCCTTCGCCGAACTTCCCGTGCCGTCCCATGCGCCCTGTCCCGCCCTGTCCCGCCCTGTCCTGTCCTGTCCTGTCCCGGGCAGCCCCCGTTCCGGGCACGCAACCCGCATTGGGAGTTATACGAAAGGCCGCTGCAAAATTGCGTTGCAGCGGCCTCGTTGCCGTAACGTGCTTGTTATGCCGCATCCGGCCGGGGAATCCTGCAGGGATGTTAACCCGGGAAATCCTGCAGGGATAGTGGCCCGGAAAATCTTGCGGGGGGGCCTGTCCGGCGTATTTTGCATGGGCGCCCGTGATCCCCGCGTGGTTCGGTTGCCGGGGCGGGCAGGCTTGGACGTCTACCGGATACGGTTTCGGACGTAAACGAGTTTCAGCTCCTTATTTTCCGACGGGCGCTCTTCGATCTCGACTATTTTCGAAAGGGATTTTACCAGCAGCGACAGTTTTTTGTACCCGTAATTGCGGGGGTCGAAATCCGGCATCTTCTTGGTGAGTACCCCGCCTACGATTCCGAGGAAGGCCCAACCGCTGTCGTCGGCGGCGTCTTCGATCGTGTTTGCGAGCAGTGTTTTGAAATCCTCGTCGATCGGACGAATGATCGGCTGGGGCTGTGCCGTATCCGGAGCCGGGGCGGCCTTCTTCTCCGCAGCGGCGGGTTCTGCGGGGGCAGCCTCCGCAGCAACGTGTTCCGCGACGGCTGCTTCCGGCATGTCTGTTTCGGGTGCATTGCGCCCCTGATGTTTTTTCGCGGGCTTTTTCGGTGCCGCAGCTTTGGCTGCCGGCGCCGTTGCCGGCGTAACGGCCGTTGTCGGTGCCGGTGCGGGCTGTCCGAGTATCTCTACATAGATGAATTTGTCGCACGATTTGATGAACGGCTTGGGGGGTTTCTTTTCTCCGAAACCGAGCACCTCCCGTCCCGATTCTCGGATGCGGCTTGCCAGGCGGGTGTAGTCGCTGTCGCTCGACACGATGCAGAATCCGTTGACCGACTCTTTGTGCAGGATGTCCATCGCGTCGATTATCAGCGCCGAATCCGTCGCGTTCTTGCCTGTCGTGTAGGCGTATTGCTGGATCGGGGTGATCGAATTCTCGAGCAGCACGCTTTTCCATGCCGCGAACTTCGGGTCGGTGAAATCGCCGTAGATACGCTTGATCGTCGGCGTGCCGTAGTTGGCGATTTCGTCGAGTATGTCCTTGATTTTCCGGTGCGAGATGTTGTCGGCGTCGATCAGCACCGCGAATTTTTTATCGGATAGTTCCATGTCGGGTCTGTTTTATTTCCGAAAGATACGAATTTTTTTGGATTCGGGATGCCGATCCATCTTCTTTCGTGGCAGGCTCCCGGCTCCGGGTTCCGCCCTTCCCGCTTCTGCTGTGCCGTTTTTGCAGTACGGCGTCCGGCATTGCCCGCATTGCATGATAAAGGCGCAAGCAGGCGTGCGCGTTCGTCGTGCCTGCTTCCGCCTCTGTTTCGGGGCTTGTCCGCCCCTGTCCGGGCCCGCTACCGGATCGAGTTCATCCTGATGCTGGCCTTGACCAGCGCGATTGCCCTTATGCGGTTGATCGCCACGTCCTTGTCTGCGTGGTGCGGGTTCTGGCTCACGAGTTTCACATACCCCTCGCGGTCGGATTTCTGAATGTATTTCACCGTCACGTACTCCTCGCCGTCGATGTCGATCGACAGCAGATACATGTCGCCCCAGAAGATGTCGTTGATGTCGCCCAGTTGTTTGTAAAGTACGATGTCGCCGCTTTTGAGCAGCGGGTACATCGAATCCCCAACGATATATATGGCGCCGTCGCATTTGGGCAGGTTGGGAATGTGGATGAAATTCACGGGTTTGGCCTGCGCCTGGTCGGCGAACAGCGGTACCAGCCCCGCCGTGCCCTCGATCGAGTAGAGAGGCACGCTCTGCAACGGCAGCGAATTGTCCGTGCGGTGCATGTAAGCTGTCAGGTCGGGTTCGGCGTTGAACATGTTGCCCTTGCCGCCTTCGAGCCATTCAGGATTTACGTTCAATTCCTGAACCAGGATGTTCCGGTTGCGTGCCGAGAGACCCGCCTTCCCGGTCTCGATCATCGAGAGGGCCGCCTTGCCGATGCCAAGCCGCTGTGCCAGTTGTTCTTGCGTCATCCCCAACTGTTTCCGTATCAGTTTTACCCGTTCGTTCATAGCTTTTAATCGGAAAATTTTATATTAAAAAATTGAATATTTTATTTGGAAATTCAATATTTGAACCTATCTTTGTCCTGCAAAGTTAAACAATTTATTTCTGCCTGCAAATTTATTTGCAAAAATCTTGCTAATTATCAACTATGTATTCGGTTTCATCTGAACTTTACCATGAGGCGGCGGCACGGTTGTCGGACGCCATCGACGGCGGGAACTATTTTTCGGGTTCGCTTGCGTTCCGCTTCGGCGATACGGACTGCTGCCTCACGGCGTCGGTCATCGTCTACCGCGGCCGCGTTTCGCTGCCCGAAGGGGTACGGCACCCCGTTACGGATCTCGTGCCTGTCTGGTGGGAATTCCACACCACGCAAGCCGGGGGCGAAGTGCTCAACGACTTCGATTTCTCCGAGCTGAAGCGCTACGTGTAGTCCGTCCCAACCGTTCCGGCCATCCCTCCGGGCCCGGCGCAGCCGCCGGAACGTCATTTTCTTCCGAACCTCCCGCCGCGGCGCCGCGCATAGGGTTCAAAAACCAAACCAATGTCTGTTAAAACCGACCCGGCCTCTGCGGAAATTCCTTCCGCAGAGGTTTTCGTACCTGCCGCCATCCTCGATCCCGATTTCCCCTGCCTTCGCGCCGTGCCCGGCCAGCCCCTTTCCAGCGTCCAGTTTGTCGCATCCGACCAGTCAGTTCCCACCGGATCTTCCGTTCCCAGTGACCAATCGGTTCCCTGCGATCAGTCCGTTCCCGGCGATATTTCCGTCGCACCCGACATTTCCGTCGCACCCGACATTTCCGCTGTGCCCGGCCTTCGCGCCGTGCCCGGCCAGCCCCTTTCCAGCGTCCAGTTTGTCGCATCCGACCAGTCAGTTCCCACCGGATCTTCCGTTCCCAGTGACCAATCGGTTCCCTGCGATCAGTCCGTTCCCGGCGATATTTCCGTCGCACCCGACATTTCCGCTGTGCCCGGCCTTCGCGCCGCGCCCGTCCAGCCCCTTTCCTGCGTTCAGTCTGTACTCTCCGGTCAGCCCGTCGCGCCCGATATTTCCGCCGCGCCTGTCCGGCCTGTTTCCCCCGCCCAAGGTGCTATTGCCGGCCGGCCCGCCGTGCCCGGATGCGGGGCGGTCTGCACGGATGGAGCCGGGTCGTCCGGGGCTCCCTCCTCCGCTGCGGGTGTGCCCCCTTCGCTGGGCGCATTCGCGCTGGCGGTCTATCCCTTCCTCGAGCTGCAACCCTTCCACCGGGCGTATTACCGTGTGCTGGAGGCTTTTGCCGCCGGGCGCATCCGGCGTCTGATCGTCACCATGCCGCCCCAGCACGGCAAGAGCGTCGGCGCGACGACACTGCTTCCGGCCTACGTGCTGGGGCTCGATCCCGACCTGCGCGTTGCGATCGCCTCCTATTCCGGGGCGCTGGCTTCGAAATTCAACCGCCGCGTGCAACGTATCATCGAATCGCGCGAATATGCCGCGCTTTTTCCCGCCACGACCATCAAGCAGGGGGCGAAGCCGCCCGGTTATATCCGTACGGCCGACGAAGTGGAGGTCATCGGCCGCCGCGGCGGACTGCTCTCCGTCGGGCGCGAAGGGGCGCTCACGGGTAACCGCGTCGACTGCTTCATCCTCGACGACCTCTACAAGGATGCCCTCGAAGCCAATTCGCCCATCGTCCGCGCCAATTGCTGGGAGTGGTATACCTCGGTCGTGCGGACGCGCATGCACAACGCCTCGCGCGAACTGATCGTCTTCACACGCTGGCACGAAGAAGACCTTATCGGCACGCTCGCCGCGCGTGAACCCGTCGTCGAATTCACCCGCTGGGCGCAGCTCGACGGGCTGTCCTCCGACACGTGGCTGCATCTGAATTTCGAGGCGCTGAAAACCTCGCCGCCTACCGAGGTCGACCCCCGTGTCCCTGGCGAGGCGTTGTGGGAAGGGCAGCAGGGGCGTGCGTTGCTCGAAGCCAAACGGCGGCTCGACCCGCTGCAATTCGAAAGTATGTACCAGGGGCATCCCTCGTCCCGCGAGGGTTTGCTCTACGGGCTGAACTTCGCCGAGTACGACCAGCTGCCGCACGAGATCGTCCGCCGCGCCAACTATACCGATACGGCCGATACGGGCGACGACTACCTCTGCTCGCTCTCGTATGCGGTCGATGCCGACGGGGTGGTCTACATTACCGATGCCGTCTATTCGCGCGAACCGATGGAGGTCACCGAGCCGCTCGTGGCCGGGATGCTCCTGCGCTCCGATACGCGGCAGGCGGCCATCGAAAGCAATAACGGCGGCCGTGGTTTTGCACGCTCGGTGCAGGCTTTGGCACCCTCCGTGCGCATCGAATGGTTCCACCAGGGCGCCAACAAGGAGGCGCGTATCCTCTCCAATTCGGCCACGGCGCTGCACCTCGTGCGCTTTCCCCGGGGCTGGAACCTGCGCTGGCCGGAGCTATACGCCCACCTGACGACTTATCGCCGCCGGTTCCGCGCCAATCGTTGGCACGATGCCGCCGACGTGGTGACCGGTATCGTCGAGCGCGAAGCTCCCGGCCGCAACCGCGCCCGGGTGAGAGGTGTCCGGTTCCTGTAGGCAGGGATCGGGTTTTTGCGGTCTAAAAGTAATATTTGAAACCGACCGTCGGGCTGATTCCGAGCTGGAAAGAGACCCCGTTCACACCCGTTCCCGAATACGACAGATAGCTGTAGTCCAATGTCAGGAGACCGATCGACAATCCGATATGGGATGACGGCCTGATTTCGAACGCTCCGAGCGACAACCCTGCATCGAAGCCGTATCCACTGGTTCCGTCCGTCGATGCGAACGCGAATCCCACCGCCAGCTGCGGCGTGTAGTAGAAGCGGTCGCATAGTCTGACGTAATAGGCAAGGCTGGGGCCTGCCGTCAGCCCGTGCGTCGTTTCGCCGTTGGCTGAAATCAGTTGGTATCCGATCGAGCCGCCGATACGCAGCTTGTCGGATGCGAAATAACCGAATTCGGGCGCAAATCCGAATGTCGTCTGCGATGCGGAGGAGCCGTCGATGCTGATCGACGTCGTCGTTATTCCGATTATTCCGCCGACATATTTGTCTCCCTTGCTTTGGGCAGAGAGGGTCGGAATACATAGCATTAGGGCCAGAACCGGAAAGAGAAGTTTTTTCATACTTGTCGATTTGAAGGTTAGTGGTTTTGTGGTGTTTGCGGTTCTAAGTTAGAAAAAAAAGCAAAAATCCGCGTTTTTTTGGCTGTAAAAAAAGCCGTTTCTCACTTCTGGACGACCGCCCGACCGGAACTCCTCGCCCCGAAAAGACTGCCGTTGCGGCTGCGTAATGTGAAGCCTGCGTTAAATTATCTTCCCGTGCGGAACCAATCGCCCCGATTTTTCGTACCTTTGGCTCCATGGTTATTTAGTTTGCACTAATCCCAATTTAACATGAAAGCATTGAAAATCGGAAATTTGCTCGCTCCCGTCCCCATCGTGCAGGGCGGTATGGGCGTAGGCATATCGCTCGCAGGGCTGGCTTCGGCCGTCGCCGACCAGGGCGGCATCGGCGTCATTTCGTCGGCCGGCCTGGGAGTGATTTACAAAGACTATTCGAAAGATTACCGTACGGCCTCGATCTGGGGGCTGAAACAGGAACTGAAAAAGGCCCGCGAGGCCACGAAAGGCATCGTCGGCGTGAATGTCATGGTCGCCATGTCCAATTTCGCCGACATGGTCAGAACCGCCATCGCCGAGAAGGCGGACATCATCTTCTCGGGCGCCGGGCTGCCGCTCAACTTGCCGTCGTTCCTTACCGAAGGAGCCAAAACCAAACTGGCACCCATCGTATCGTCGGCGCGCGCCGCGAAACTGCTGTGCCAGAAATGGTTTGCAGAATATAAGTACATTCCCGACGCCATCGTGGTCGAAGGCCCCAAGGCGGGCGGCCACCTCGGCTATAAGGAGGAGCAGCTTGTCGACGAGCACTATGCGCTCGAGAGCATCGTTCCCGAAATCGTCGCCGAAGTACATGCGTTCGAGGCCGAGCACGGCTGCCATATCCCCGTCATCGCCGGCGGCGGTATCTATACCGGCGAGGATATCTACCGCATCATGTCGCTGGGCGCCGAGGGCGTGCAGATGGGCACCCGCTTCGTCACGACCGACGAGTGCGATGCCGACCCGGCCTTCAAGCAGAGCTACCTCGACGCCACGCAGCAGGATATCGAGATCATCAAGAGCCCCGTGGGCATGCCGGGCCGGGCCATCCACAGCTCGTTCCTCGACCGGGTGAAGGAGGGCCTGAAACGCCCCCGAAACTGTCCGTTCGACTGCATCAAGACGTGCGACGTGACGCACAGCCCCTACTGCATCATGCTGGCGCTCTACAACGCCTTCAAGGGGAAATTGCAGAACGGCTATGCCTTCTGCGGCGCCAACGCATGGCGGGCCGAAAAGATCCAGTCGGTACGCGACCTGATGGCTTCGCTCAAGGCCGAGTATGACAATTTTTCGCTGAAAGGGAAACTCTTCGGCGTAAAATAATCCGCTTCCCGGGAAAGCCCTCCCTTCCGACTTTTTCAGGGGTGGGGCGAAAAGATGTGACGACCTGATAAATCGGGTCGTCACATCTTTTTTTGAAGGAGAATGGGGGACGGGGGCAACGGTTTTGTTTCCGGTTTCCTGCACGAAAAAACACGCTTCAATTCGACCCGCAGCGAGTTGTGTGCGCTGCGGTCGTGTTGTATATTAGGTGCAGGGCTGCCGATTCGGCAGCCCTGCTTTTTTACGCTTGATCCTGCCCTGCCACCCCGATCAGCCTGGAGCAAAGCTTAACAGATCCAATTTTGGTTGTTATGATAAGGAATGCTGTCTGAACCGTATGCGGTAACGCAGACTGCATACCGGCGCCGCACAAGGCCGCACAAGGCCGCACGAAGCCGCACAAGGCCGGGCGAGGCAGCGCGCCCGGAAGCCGGGATTTTCGCTTTGCCGGGACAGCCTAAAAGGTGCCGAACCGGAAGACGATCTTCTGGCAATAGAGTTCGCCGGGTCTGAGCAGCGGCGACGGGAAATCGGGGTGGTTCACGGCGTCGGGATAGTTCTGGCATTCGATCGCCACGCCGTCGTAGTCGTCGTAACGTCCGCCGGTCTTGGTTTCGGGGCATCCGCCTGCGAGCCAGTTGCCGGTGTAGACCATCACGCTGGGCTGCGACGAAAGTACCTTTACGCAGCGCCCCGAACTTTTTTCGCGCAGTTCGCCGACCTCGCCCAGGATGTTGGGCTGCCACCCGTCGATGACGAAAGGATGGTCGTACCCCTTGAAATCGCGGATGTGGTTGAACTCCGAGCCGATGCCGGGGCGGAAGGGCCTGAATTGGCGGAAGTCCTGCGGGGTGCCCGCTGCGTCGAGCAATTTCCCGGTCGGGATTTGCTTGTCGTTCATTTCGAGCACCTTCGAGCTGTTCAGGCGCAGTTCGTGGTCGAGGATCGAACCGCTTCCGTCGCCCGCGAGATTGAAATAGACGTGGTTCGTGAGGTTCACGACCGTCGTTTTGTCCGTCTTGGCGAGGTAGGTGATCTCCAGGGCATTGTCGTCGTCGAAATCGAATACGGCTTCGACGTTCAGCTCGCCGGGGTAATTCTGGTCGCCGTCCTCCGACAGGAGCGACATGACGACGCGGTTGGTCTCGACACGGCTTTCCCAAAGACGGTTGGCGAAATTCTTCGTGCCGCCGTGCAGGTGGTTGGGGCCGTTGTTGACCTCCAGCGAGTATTCTTTGCCTTCGATGGTCATGCGTCCCGATGCGATGCGGTTGGCGCAGCGGCCGACGCTCTTGCCCGAGGCGGCCCCGTCGAAGAAGTAGCCTTCGGGGTGTTTGTAACCGAGCACCACGTCGGCCATGCGGCCTTCGCGGTCGGGCATCGTCACGGAGACGATCGCCGCCCCGAAATTCGAGATCTTCACTTCGGCGCCCTTGTCGTTGCGCATCGTGTAGAGGATGATCGCCTCTCCTTCGGGCGTCATGCCCCATACGTGTTGTTCGATAGTTACCATATTATTCTGCGGGTTTTAAGGTTGCCAGGATATGGTCGATGCGGCGCAGGGTCTCCTCCTTGCCGATGAACGACGTCACGTCGTACATGCCGGGGCCCTTGCCGGCGCCGACCAGGGCCAGGCGTAGCGTGTTCATCACCTGCCCCATGCCGTAGCCTTTCTGCTCGATCCAGCCGTGTACGATCCGCTCGGTATTTTCCAGCGAGAAATCGTCGATCGCGGCCAGTACGCTGCGCAGTTCGCGCAGGATTTCAGGGTTCTGCCCCTTCCAGTATTTCCTGGTCTGCTTCTCCTCGTATTCGGCTGGGGCCACGAAAAAGAACGACGTTAGATCCCACAGGTCGGTGATGAACGTGGCGCGCTCCTTCATGATGCCGGCGGCGCGGCCTGCGACCTCGTCCGCGACCTCGATGCCGTGCCCGCGCAGGATCGGCTGGTAGAGCGCGGCCAGTTCGGCGTCGCTCTTATGGTGCATGTACTGTGCATTGAACCATTTTGCCTTGTCGGGCTGGAAGCGTGCGCCCGACTTGGAAACGCGTTCCAGCGAGAAATTGTCGATCAGCTCCTGCATCGAGAAAATCTCCTGCTCGGTGCCGGGGTTCCACCCCAGCAGCGCCAGCATGTTGATAAATGCCTCGGGGAAATAGCCGTCCTCGCGGTATCCGTGCGCGGTCTCGCCCGTCGTGGGGGATTTCCAGAAGAGCGGGAATACGGGGAATCCCATCTTGTCGCCGTCGCGTTTCGAGAGCTTGCCGCCGCCCGTGGGTTTGAGCAGCAGGGGCAGGTGGGCGAACGCGGGCTGCGTCGCCGTCCATCCGAATGCTTTGTATAGCAGGTAGTGCAGTGGCAGCGAAGGAAGCCACTCCTCGCCGCGGATGACGTGCGAGACCTCCATCAGGTGGTCGTCGACGATGTTGGCGAGGTGGTAGGTGGGCAGTGCGTCGGACGATTTGTAGAGCACCTTGTCGTCGAGCGTCGAGGTGTTGACCTCCACGTGGCCGCGGATCAGGTCGTCCATTTCGACGACTTCGTTTTCAGGCATCCTGAAACGGATCACCCACTGGTCGCCGCGGTCGATACGCGCCCTGACCTCTTCGGCGGGCAGCGCCAGCGAGGTGGCCAGCTTTTCGCGCACGGTGTAATTGTAGGCGAATGCCTCGCCGCGTCCTTCGGCCTCCCTGCGCAGGGCGTCCAGCTCTTCGGCCGTGTCGAACGCATAGTACGCCCATCCGGCTTCGACCAGCTGCAGGGCGTATTTGAGGTAGATTTCACGCCGTTCGCTCTGGCGGTAGGGGGCGTGGGGGCCGCCCGCGCCTACGCCTTCGTCGATCCGGATGCCGCACCACTCGAGCGATTCGAGGATATACTCTTCGGCGCCCGGTACGAAACGCTGCGAGTCGGTGTCCTCGATGCGGAGGATCATTGTGCCGCCCATCTTGCGGGCGAATAGGTAGTTGTAAAGGGCCGTGCGGACGCCGCCGATATGCAGCGGCCCCGTGGGGCTCGGCGCAAAGCGCACTCTTACGGGTCTTGCCATGTTATTACGTGCTGTTTTTGTGTTTGTCTATTTTAACTGCACCCGATTCCGGCCGGGTTGCGGCCATGTGTCAGACGTTGAACAGGAAGTGCATGATGTCGCCGTCCTGCACGACGTATTCCTTGCCCTCGATGCCTATTTTACCGGCATCGCGGCACGCCTTCTCCGAACCCAGCGCCACATAGTCGTCGTACTTGATGACCTCGGCGCGGATGAATCCTTTTTCGAAGTCGGTGTGGATGATACCTGCCGTCTGCGGGGCTTTCATGCCGCGCACGTATGTCCAGGCCCGCGACTCGTCGGCGCCCGTGGTGAAGAACGTTTCGAGGTTCAGCAATTTGTAGGCCGATTTTATCAGGCGAGCCACGCCCGATTCCTCAAGGCCGAGGTCTTCGAGGAACATCTGCCGCTCCTCGTAGCTTTCCAGTTCGGCGATGTCGGCCTCCGTCGCTGCTGCGACGACGAGCATTTCGGCTTTCTCGCCCGCGATGGCCGCCTTCACCGCTTCGGTATAGGCATTGCCCGTCACGGCGCTTTTCTCGTCCACGTTGCAGACGTAGAGCACCGGTTTGTCGGTCAGCAGGTTGAGGTCGGCGACCAGCTTGCGGTCTTCCTTCTCCAGTTCCACCGTGCGGGCGCTGTTCCCCTGTTCGAGTGCGGCTTTGTATTGCAGGAGCAGCTCCACGGCACGCCTGGCGTTCTTGTCGCCGCCCGAGGTGGCCTGCTTCTGCGTTTTGGCGAGGCGGTTTTCGACGGTTTCGAGGTCTTTGAGCTGCAACTCCGTGTCGATGATGCCCTTGTCGCGCACGGGGTCGATCGAACCGTCCACATGGGTGATGTTGCCGTTGTCGAAGCAGCGCAATACATGGATGATGGCGTGCGTGTTGCGGATGTTGGCCAGGAATTTGTTGCCGAGCCCTTCGCCTTTCGACGCCCCTTTCACCAGCCCGGCGATGTCCACGATCTCGATCGTGGTCGGGATCACCCGTTTGGGATTGTCGATCTCCGCCAGTTTGACAAGCCGCTGGTCGGGAACCGTGATGACGCCCACATTGGGCTCGATGGTACAGAAAGGAAAGTTCGCCGCCTGCGCCTTCGCATTGGACAGGCAGTTGAAAAGGGTCGATTTACCCACGTTGGGCAAACCTACGATGCCGCATTGTAAAGCCATTCTATTTATTTGTCGTTAGATTTCAATAACGCCTGCAAAGATACGAAATTCTTTTCATATTGTCATCGCAGGCAGGGGCTTTCGCACGGTTCCGCCTGCGATTTCCCGCTTTGCAGGGCATCGCCGGACGGATCGCTCGCAATGAAAAGGCAGCGGCCTGCGCAGGCCGCTGCCTTTTGGGGGCAGGCTGGTTTATCGTGCGTAGATGCGGGCCGCATAGCCTCCGCCCGGGGCCATCCGGATCTTCAGCCTGCGATCCTGCGGCAGCTCCGATACGGTCTTCCTGAAGTCGCGGGCTGCCCGGTCGGCGTTGATGCCGTCGGCGAAACTCTCGATGTCGTAGTTGCCGTTGCCGATGAACGACAGATCCAGCTCCAGTTCGCGGGGTGTCCAGTCGGTCATGGCGCCGATGTACCACGTGTCGCCCGAGCGGCGGGGGGGTGCGGGAAATTGTGCCCCCCCACCGTTCATCCG
>OAWP01001613.1_pt1 | contig 12968 bp, 14 predicted proteins | sample 1517081 | NCBI WGS metagenome assembly OAWP01 (sample SAMEA2580167, study PRJEB22360) | human gut metagenome | biome: human gut; feature: human-associated habitat; material: faeces | place: Denmark | collected 2008/2010 | reverse complement strand
ACTGTCGAACACATACTGCCATGCGTGTTTAAGATTGGTGATTTTCAAGATGTCTTCAACATCAACGCCGTTGACTCTTGATTTTTCTATGATAGCATAAGTCTGTGGAAAAGTAACGTTTATGCCCTCAAGCCGTGCCGACTTCCAGATATAATCTACAATGTTACGCTTCGCCACAAATATGTTCTGCTCGACTGTCATGTGAAACTTTGGTTTATATTCCACGGAATCACTCCTTTCAATAATCATATTGTAAACAATTTTTGATGGTTTGTCAAGTAATAGAATATAATAAAAGCTGGTTTATTTCTATGAACCATCTTAGATGTTTTGGAGGTGCCTCACCGTGAGGCACCTCATACTATTTCAAAGTCATACCTTGCAAATCCTTTTTCGGATATGATGGAACAAATTCCTCCACGTCTGCATTGGCAAGCCGATATGCGTTTGCATTTGTCACAGCAGCGAATTGCCTGTGGATTCTTCTTGACGCATTTTCTGGCAAGTCTGTAATCCATTCTGCCCAGCAACGGCTTCAGCTCCCGGAGCGTCCGGTTCTTCAGTTCCTTGACCGGGCAGATCAACTTTATCTTGCCGTCAGCTATAGCCCTTTCCATGACGCGTTTGTAATGCGTTGTCACTCTATAATGAATACCAGGCTGAAGCTTATCAAAAAGCTCGTTAAAATCTGCTTCAAAAAGGCGACCATATTCCGCTATTTGTTCTCGAATGGGCATATTTCTGTATTTTTCATGTATTTCCTCAACTACACTTTTATTGCATATCCGCTGGCTGATTTTTGTGTATTTACCAAACCAATCGCATACACAAAGATAATCTGTTATATTGTGAGTATGTTTCATGATATAACATAAGCGGTATAACTCAAAAATGCTGATCGAAAAGAAAATTACAGCAATAAAATTCAGTATTATGTCCATGGGAACCTCTATTCTTTTGGAATTCTAACAAGAGACAGCATTGCTGCTATACCAGGAATATTGACTAGCAAAAAAGGCAGCCACATATAATATTCATAATAATTCAGCAGGTAAAAATTATAGAAGAAAAAGCATACTGAAAACAAAAAAATTACAATTACATTTATAATGAAATCTTTGTCTATGCTCGGTTTCACGATGGAAGATTGAATAGCAAGTCCGAACTTTTCAGACACGCTATAATTTCCGTATTTCAATTCGTGCTTAACCTCATACATCTTTATGCGCCTGAGAATAAAGAAAGTTGGCTGTGTATACATAATACATAATACCACAACGGAGTAAAATTGTAAACCCCCGCCAAGCAGAATCAGTCCTGCTATTGCCGCACCGCCGATAAGCAGCGAGATAGAATAATGAAGAAAAAAGATATGTGTAAGTCTTAACTCACGCAGCTTTTTGAAACAGTATATCATTTCGTCCTCCAAACAAACAGGTGCCTCACGGTGAGGCAGGTGATTATATTTCTGGTGTGAAGCTCACGCCTGCTCGACGATCGTGACGTATTCTTCAAGCTCGGTGAGTTCATATTCCACTAGCAGAGCTTTCATTGCTTCAGTGCTGCCTGAATTACGGTACTCATCAAAAGCTTCGCAGTATCTTTGCTTATCGGTACATTTTATATCGACAGGACGGTAGCCGCCTTTTAACAGTTCGAGATTAAGAACAAGCCTGCCTGTTCGCCCGTTACCGTTACCAAACGGGTAGAGCGTTTCAAAGCCAAGATGGAACTGTGCCATTCTAGCAAAGAAATCAATATCCGCTTTGCCGTAGTCACTGAGCAGCTCCATCATCTGGCGCTCAATATCATAAAGCTTTGATGTAGCCCTTGTGCTTCCTACCGCTGTTAAGGCATTGCGCCTGAACAAATCAGTTTTAAATCGGTCGTCTGTAAGAAAGTGAAGCATACTGATTTCAAATGTATCCAGCAATCTTTTATTATATTGCGACTGCGACATTTCAACAATATAATAAAAAGCGTCTTTGTGTCCGATGACTTCAAGCTGTTCTTTCAAAGAATGACCGGCGATTGCAATGCCATCTTTGATAATCAGAGCAGTTTCCTGGAGAGTGAGTGTACATCCCTCGAGTGCATTGGAATTGTATGTGTTCCGAATCGCAAATACCTCAAGAAGTCTTTTTTCCTCACCATAATTCAGTGGCTGGAGCTGCGACAGCTTTTGGGGGAGGTCTTCCATTTTGTAAAGCTCTTCAATTCTGCTAAGCTGGCTATATAAATCCATAAGAGTTTTCTCACTTTCATTAACTGGTGCCTCACCGTGAGACACCTCACATTTCGGCAGTGTTTTCCTTATCCTGCTTCTTCAGAATAAGTTCTCGTATCTGTTCCTTGCTCAGATCACCATGACCGAATACTGCCGCAGAGCATTCCGCCATTGCAGCACGGCTGTTTTCCAGATTTTCTGACAGCAAACGCCCGACAGAACCGACCAGCTTTACAACACACCCTTGCTCCCAGAAAGTCCGAGAATCAAGATAATTCTGTGCGTATTCATTCCCGGAGTTGGCAGCTCTCGTCAAATATTCAGTGCCGGCTTCCGTGTCCCTTTCTGTGCCGGTCCCATTGCATAACATTTTTCCGACTACAAATTCCGAAAGATGATTACCTTCGTCGGCGGCTTTTTTCAGCCACTTGAATGCTTTTTCGTAATCTATATCCGTTCCATAGCCGTCATAAAACATTCTGCCTATCCGGTAGTGAACATATGCCTTTTGTCTGGTTCGTGGTTCGATCTCCAAAAAGCCGTTCAGTGCTTCACGGTAGATTTCAAAATTGTGTCCCTGACATAGATTCCTGCGGTAGAGGTCTGCAATTTCATACTTGGCAAGGATATTCCCTTTGTCGGCTTCTTTGGAGAATAGCTCCAGTGCTCTGTCGTAATCCTTATCCTTTACAGCATTTCTGGCTTCTCTTATTGCAAATGAGCTGATATACAGCTTTCGTGATACAGGTGCCTCACCGTGAGGCAGGTCATTATTGGGACCAGGCGTAGCGTTTCTATCAATGTTCTGGTCTGAATCAGGCTTATCATTGAAAAACGGAGGTGCCTCATCGTGAGGCAGCTCTGTATCATTGTGAGCCTGGAACGAGTTATCAGCCGAAGTGTTCCAGTGTCCGGCTTTCTGCTCTTTCATTATTAGCTTTAATATTGCGTTACCGATGGAGCTTTCGATTTCGTCATTGATTTTACCCATGAATGTAGCTAATTGCAGCTTGCCGTAATTGGTTTCATCGCTATGAAGCATTTCGTTATACAACCGACGAAGCTCGCATATTTCTTCATAGGTTGACCTGAAATCGGGATTGTTATCTATGATGAAATGGGATAATATATCAATCTCTTTCTTGACTTCGGCTGGCATATATTTATATGCAGTGCGTCCCTTTTTAGGAATTATGTCGTGGATATGCTCTATCCCAGCGATAATTTTTCGCGAGTAAACATCTGATGGAATTTCAGCAAGTGAACTAGCAGCGTAATCGGCTATGTCGCTTCGAAGTTTCCTTATCAGCTTATCTTCATTATTATGGAGTGCAACGAACTGATCGTGATACGTGCTCCTTATTGCGTCAATTCGTATCTTGTCGCAAATAAGAGGATCAACTTTGTTTATAAGAACCTGCTGCTGTTTATCCCACCATATGATATGTACATGAGGCTGTCCCTCTTTAAGGTGGACTGCGGCAAGATATTCAATGTTTTCAATTTTCATATTCATGCAGTTGGCAATATCACTAATGTGATATTTTACCCAGTTTTCCCAATCGTCCAGAGTGTTTAAGCCGGCTTCAACTGCACTTTCGGGAGTAAAGGAGAACACACTGTGAAACACATTGCGATGTGGTGTGGATATTTTGCGGACGTATTTCTGCATTTCAGACGTACTGTACTTGTCCGAGAACTTCCCGTTTATATATCCAAAAAGTCCGTTATTATATTCAGCCATGTTGTCAGCAGCGTGCTTTCCAGTAATGTCATAATCAATGGTATGGTCAGCATTATCAAACTTAGCAGCGTGCTCACGTTCACCCATGTATTTAACAAGATTGGTTTCGTGAGATGTTTTTAGGACGTGCTCACGCTCACCGATATACTTGACATAATGCGAGTTGCGTGACGCAGAGAATTTGCGCCCGTTATCACCAACGTGTTGTTGCTTGTAAATTATCTTTGGCATGATATCATCTCACTTTCATTAGGTGCCTCACGGTGAGGCATCTAAACATAGACCGCAGCAGGCTACCGATGCGGTCAAAGAGCTACCTTTTCCGGGTTAGTTAAAAGGGAACAATATTTTGCGAAAAAGATAAAAATATGTTGTCAGCGTTCCAAAGGAACCTACAAGAAATGCAACTGGGCGAAGGTAATTTGCTATTTCAATAAGAGTAGAATATAGCTCTATTCCTACTTCTGATTCATTTGTAAGCGATTCTATGATTGTAGGAAGAAAATTCCCCAAAGTTGCAAAGGCTGCAAATCCCAGACCAATCAGAAAAATATAAACTATGTCTTTTGAAGGTGCAAATTCATGTCTTTTCATAGACCTTTTTTTCTTTTTGGCAGCTTTCAGAAATTCGTTCATGAACTTTTCTCGCGTATCGGCGTCCGCATTTTCTATTCCCTCAAGCAGTTCGGTCATGCAAATGTTGAGGTCTGGCTTTGCAACGACAGCGGGAGCATTTTCAGCATGAACGACAGCTACATCGATGTCAGCCGCTTGATTCGGAGCAGGAGGTTCGTAAGCTATGTGTTCGGGAGTGTAGCTAGGCAATTTTTCAGACGAAGCAGTAAGTGAGCTGCGCTGAATACTATCTTCTTCATCCATCAGGTGGACAGGGGTGTATTCACGCCCCTGAAAAGGTTTTGTGAGATTAACAGCCATATAGTTTTGTTCCTTTCAGCATTATTAGGTGCCTCACCGTGATGCAGCAGCCTGTTTATTAGTAGGAATCCATGACTAATATTTTATGCATGGATAATATCGTGTGTATGCAGTTAAATGAATCAAAAGTAAACGTCGTACAGAACGTGCATGAGGAAAAGATAGAATATCGTTTTCCAACAGCTCAATAAGCTGATTGAATTCAGGTATAGTTTTGATTCTCTTAAAAGCTTCTAAATAAATGCACGAACTGAATACCCGAATTTGAGGAGGGATATCTTTGATTTTGATATCTAAAGAATCAAAATAAAGCTCCTCGTATTTTTGACACAATGCATATTGGGATTCTTTTCGTTTATTAACCGAATACATATTTATTTCTTCACTCTTTCAATAATTTTTGTTTAGGTGCCTCACCGTGATGCACCTGTTCATTTTATTTATCGCTCGGGGTATCCAAATCAGCATTGAGCCATTCATGAGCTTCCGCAAGATACTCGGCGTCAGACTTGGGTTTAGTTCGAGTTATGCGGCAAGATTGTCGGAGTGCGTTGGCGAGTATTTCTTCCGGAGTAGCCTGGTCAATGTAATTCTCGGCGAGTACTGCCACATTACACTGTAACGCTGCGGACGATACTCTGGTGGCAACTGCCTGCATTTTTATCAGTCGTTCCATATACGGCTTTATTACTATCGGAAGGACTGTTTCGATTTCCTCGCGAATGTATTTTCGGATTTCAGTCTGGTGTTGCTCATAGCTTTCGATGGATAATCCCTTTTCGATAAACTGCCTGATAGCCTGAGATGTAGTTATCCTTTTCTTGGACGAATACACATCAAGTGCTTCCGCCATGTCCTGTGGGAGGACAACCGAGCGTTCTGGATTTCTTCTTGCCATTTTATTTCCTTTCGTAATACCATATTTTGGGTGACACTAAAGTGAGTGTTACAGATTTCACGGTACACCGCCGGCAACGCCTTTGGCGTTGCGCTGTTAAGTAGTGCGGTACACCGCACTATTCCTGCCGCACGGAGTGCGGACGCCGCCTGCGGCGGCGCGATTACCGAAAAAAGAATTTTTTCGGCGCTGCCTCACCGTGAGGCACTCATTCTGCTGGATTATGGTGCATCACGGTGAGGCACCTGCATACTACATTTCCGGTTCATATTCATCATCAGCTTCTTCATCGCTGCTTTCCTCAGCGATATCTTCACGGGCTTCATTTGCCCATTCAGGTATGTGTTCCTCACGCATTGCACCGAGGAAACAATCATTGGTGAGGGAAGCTTCTTCACGTTCGTAAAGGAATATTCCCTTTATCTCGCTTCCGTAATCCTCGGGGTTGCAGCCAGGTCCCTCCTGCGCAAGGAAAAGCTGATTCTCCGGAATAACGTCACGGGAGTTGATGTGTTCGGGGCGAACGATCATTATTCTTCCGGTAAAGTCGGAAATATTGCCCTTGTCAACATAGATATCGCCATACAGATATTTATCTGTAATTTCTTTGATTTCATCTTCGTGATCATCTATGTATCCTTGCATATCTTCATCATAGCCGTACCCGAAATCATCTCGGTACTTTTCAGCCATATCTGTGATTATGCTTTCCATGCCCGACCAATCCGGAAGAACGCCGCGTTCGCTAAGCAGTTCTTTAAAGTGACTCTCGACATTCTGCTGCTCGACCATGTTCCATACGCCGTTGCGTTCCTCGTCGGTCAGTTCAAATTGCATATTCTGACCGTTGACGGTTCGGATGATCGAGCCTATTTTCGGCGTAGGCTCTTCAAAGTGGGTGTGCTGATTTACGTCAGAGAGCGCACGGGAATAAAGATCGTGGTATGCGGACAGAAGATTGCTTTGTGAATCATTTGATGTGAAATAGTGCCCCTGTATCGTTGATAGACCGCCGTCATGATTGCCGTTGTACCATGTAGCATAATAGCTCGGCATATTCTTGTTCTGACCGAGGAGGAATTCAGCGTAAGGGGTTTTAACCGTCTGAATTATGCGGTAGCCTTCGACCTCGCGTTCTTTACTCCTGTTCATTTTCATGAAAGTGAATCTAACCTCTTCCGCTACACTATCAAGAAGAGCAGGGTGAGCATTTTCAAATACTCGGTCAGCAATTTTTCTGAGTTCCTCTGCATTGGGATAATTAACGAGTAATTTTTTTGCCCATTCCTTATTAGCGATATCAACGCGCCCGTCATTTTTAAGGCTATCGACTCTGAGTGCAAGCATAAGCATAGTTCGCTCAAAGCCGTATTTTTCGGTAACTTCTGCGGTGATTGTCTTGACGTCAAGATATTTAGTGGTGAAATTGAAATTTACGGCAATAGAATGACGTATAAATGCCCCACATTTATCACACAACTCCAGGTTCTGAAGATACTGTTCGCGCTCACCATTCTTTTTGGCGTACTCAAGATTGTTCTTGTAAATTTCCATTGTGAATTCCTTTCCATTATAATTGTCATGTCAACAAACTAACAGTTCATCCTATTTCCATTTCACATTCATCGTCCGGCTGTTCCTCCTGTGCGGTTTGAACGTGAAATGTCGAAAGATATTCTCCGGTATAGGAGTAGAGTTCATTTTCTCCGGGAAGACAGAGCTGATTGGATTCGATGCAGCGGAAAATATCAGCGTTCTTACCGGTAGTGTTTGCTCTGATAAAATCCGCATATGAAAATTCATCGTTATAGCCCATTTCGGGAAGCGAGGATATATCCTGTGCAATGTCACTCAGAGTGTTTCCGGGAGGAAGAATTCCAACCGGCTGAAAATGAAAGCCATGATACGAGAAATACGAATTGCTGTCACTGCTGACATATTCACGAACACTCATTCCTTCGGGCTCAACCTGCCGGAACTGCTGGAGATCCTCGTTCCAGTCCTTCCCGTGAGTCGGATAACATATATGAACTTTGAGCTGGCGATCAGGAAAATCGTGCAGGAGCTTTTCCTTAGAAGCTGCTGCGCCATTACGTCCGCCTTCATCGTTGTCAAAAGAAAACCACACCGATGATATTTCGGGGTGGTTGTCCATGTATTTCTTTATGCTTTCATAGCTTCCGCAGCCGTTAGTGCTCAGACGGTGGTCTGCTGTCCAATCCTTACCGAGCAGCTTTGAAAAGGTGGCGTGGGACATTGCGTCAATGGGACTTTCAAAGAGTCTAAGAACGTTACTCTTTCCATTCATTGCAAAGGTGTATGCCTTATCTCCGCCGGATACCTCGCCGCGAAATTGAACCTGTGTCGTGCCTCTCTGAGCGCAGGAGCGGATGTTACCTTTTTCATCACGCCCGAAGAAAAGGCAGTTGTGATGCGCGCTGTCCTCAGCAATCATCTTGCGCTGCAGCATACCCTTGACGATTTCCGGATCAATGCCTCTTGTCTTTATAAGGTATGCCATTACCCGACTTGGCTTAACATCATGGGCAGGGACAGTAAATATTTTTTCTTTCGGTAATTCTTTCTTTACATTTGCAGGCGCTTTATGGTCAAGATGAACCTGTTCTGACACTCCGTTCACAACGTTCTTGGCGATGAAGTCCAGCGCCTGTTCTCTGCTGCAGCCCAGCTTATCTGTTACAAGGTCGATTGAAAAACCGTGCCTCCCGTCCGAGAACCTATACCAGTTGTTGCCCTCGCGGTAAATGCACAGTCCCTGTTCGTCTTTCATTTTCCAGGCTTTCTGGTCGCTGGCTCTTTCGTTTATCTCCATTCCGAGTGCAAGAGCCACATCAATGCATGGCGCATTGGTCAGACGGTAGTAATCATCTCTGGAGTACTTGTACTGTGCCATATGTATCATCCTTTCATAGTCGTAGTCGGTGTCTCACCGTGAGGCACCTATGCTCAATCGTGTTTGTTTCGATCTTCCAAGAAAGCTGCTTTCATTTCGTCAAGGCTTACACCAAGAACCTGGGATATGTCGATGATGATTTCAAAGCGGGGATTCTGGTTATCTCCGTTTTCGATACCATGCAGTGAGGAAACCGGGTGTCCAGACAACTTTGCCAGTTTGGCTAACGACAATCCTAATTCTTTCCTCTTCTGGGCAATAAAATTTCCAAACATGTTGACACCCCTTTCGTTTTGTGGTACAATGTGTTTATTGGAACAGTTTGACATTTCGTTTTCTTTATTTTGCTTGATAAGTTCACCTATCAGACGTTTGTAAACACGAAAATTGTCTATTAAAGTGTTATTTCCCCTGACTATCTCCAGGAAGCATCTGGTTAGTTTAACGACAATTATTATAAACAGAACAACTGATGCAATGATTAAGATTATCTGCTTTATATCAGTAGGTTCAGAATTGGAGTAGGCTCCTATCTGAAAAAGCGCTGACAAAATAAGTAGTCCTATCAATGAAGCAGAAACCCAGTACATAAATGCAATGCACAATAACTTTGCCCATTTAAAACGAATAGTTCGGGGCAATGTGTCAAATTCAATCATGCACCAAATTGCAGAATGTAATATGCCTATAATCAGAATGATATGACTCCAAAAGACACCATCCACTGAAATATTAATTCCGGCTGTATTATAAATTGAAAAATTCATTGTTTCACCTCAAAAATTGCTTGTATATGGAGGAACTTATATGACTACTAACTTAACAGAAGCAAATGAAACGTCCATCAATAATGGGAAGAACGCTAAATCGTTTTTTTGCAAATTGAATAAACTTGTGAAAAAATACAAGGAATTTGGAATAACAATATGTGCAATTGTCGGTACACTGGCAACATTTTATTGGAACCTGTTATGTGAAATGTATTACAACGGGTATGCTAAAGGTTTGGGAATTGATACCCGCTTCATTGAGAAAGATAGCCAGGGTTTATTTATTTCAATACTGATATATCTGAGCAGCTCTTTATTGCTGTTACCTGCAATAAAAAAGATTGATGACCAATTAGATAAGAATATGAACAAACCTGGTAAAGCATTTTTATCGTTCCTTGCATCTGTGGGTTTAGCAATTATACCTTTGGGGGGATTTTTGCTAATGATAATACTGACCCAAGGAGTATTTTTAACAGAACTTCTCTTCTTGCCATTTGTCATATTGGCACTCCTCTTAAATTCGGCCGTTGTATTTTTCATCCAATTTATCTGTTTGTTTTTTGAATTTATTATAAAACAATTAAAGAAACTTAAAAAATCGGAATGCGATAATAGTCAACAACAGAATAATGACGAGTCTAATACTACTATAGCTCCTCCAAATATAAGTCAGCCTCGCAATAATTGGGGTAAACTGCTTTTAGCAGCACTCCTTATTTCTATAATATTTATGCCTATCTCATATTTGTTTGGCTGGCACCAAGCTTCACAAAAAGAATATTTCGATTTTATCGTTGATAAATATACTGACGAAATTAGCGTCAACAATTCACCCGGTTACAATCTTATCTTATCACAGAATTCTGAATACTATTGCCTCTCAGGATACACAATATCAAAAGTCGATGGAAAAGAAGTTATAAAGATTTTACCAGACTATCAAACCATAGTTCCGAAAAGCGATGATGAAAGTGTCATAATAATCAGAAAGCATTTTGTGAATGCTGGAAAGGAATCGTGTGTGACATATACATAATTTGCTTCTTACATTTCACATTCCGGCTCATCTTCCTCGTCCTCTTCGTTTTCCGGGACAGAAACATCATACACATCTATATCTGGAAGCGGACGTCCGGCAGACGAGCAGCTGAATTGGAAGAAGCCTTCATCAAGCTGCTTGCCATCCGTAAGCTCATAGAAGTTGTGCTCAAGATAAGCCCTGGCTTCGTCCAGGCTGTTTGCATAAAGCAGAACAGCCACAGGATTGCTGCTGCGTGGACGGTAAAATTCATCGGATCTGCTGTGCAGACAGTGATAAAAAATATCAGCCGGGTCATGCTCAGGTGTCCGGCTGAACTTATATAATTCCTCAAGCTGCCGATTAAAGAGCGTTATATCATCGAATGCACCGGACTGGTACAAAATAGACACGTTGCCGGGGAGAGCAATTATCGTTTCCTGATATTTTTCTTTCGGTACTTCTCTTGGAGTAAGCCCCAGCTCCCGCATTTTCTCAGCACGGTCGAGCGTACTCTGCCATGCTTCTTCCTTATCGGCGCACATTATCGCCATCTCAACACGGTATCCCTTTTCTTTAAGATCGCCGCAGGTTTTCAATGGAACATCAGCGCGGCGGCAGGTTCCCTCAATCACAAGGTTGTATCCTTCATCGCTGAGCTTTTCAATCATTGCATTTGTAATGTTGTTTGCAAAGGACTGGGTGATGTTTGCAGCGTCTTTCCCGTAAATCTTCTGGATCATCTCATAGTTGGGATGTTCACGGCGGAACTGATCGCCGTCAATCGAAACAATGTTACCGATTTCAGAGGACAGGTACTCATGTATTGATGATTTTCCGGACCCACCCTGACCTCCTAATAAAAAAGCAGTCGGCGATTTGACCGGCTGCTTTCCGTATGTGAGAGCTTCATAAAACCTCATAAAAGCTCTGTTAAAGTCCTCAACAGAATATTCTGAATAATCTTTCATAAATCCTCCGAAAAAGAAAAAGGACAAATGAAATTCACTTGTCCCTGTACTATTCATATGAGCAGTGTTATCTGTGCGGCAGCGGTGTAGCGTCCTTTATGATACTGTCAATTTCTACAAGCCGAACCTCATGCTTGTTCAGTACCTCACGAGTATCGGAGAGCGAGAAACTCCTCTTTATCTCCTGAGCTTCGTCCTCCAGCTTCTTTATTTCTTCGGGAATTGCCTTATCCGTGTACACATAGTTTCTTGTGACAAAGCTGCTTATATGCGATACAAACTCCTTCAGGACCTCGTGAGTCTGGGTAATCTGATATCGCATAAGAGGCAGGTTATTTCTTGAGGAATCATACGGATTGTCTGTTAACATTGGTTAGCCCTCCTTGTATTAAGTGATGTACTGTCTATATTTTACTTCGAATAATGCCGTTTGTCAAGGTCAATTCAGAAACAAATTACTGCCTCACAGTGAGGCACCTATGGAGCAGCCATCAAGTAGTTACCTCTCTTGCTGCGTATAAGCGGTTTGATAAACTCAAACCGCAATAATCTTATCACATTTCACATTCGTCTTCGTCAGAATTTTCTGATTCAGCTTCAGACTGGGAATACTGTTCCGGGAGAATCTGGCGCATTCTCTCAGCGGCACGTTCAAACATATCAAGTCGCGCCTGCTGTTCGGTACTTATGTCATAATGTCCCCAGTAATAATTGTTGCCGTCTGAGCACTCCCATGTCGCGTAATTGATTCCATAGAAACTTTCGCGGCGTCCCATGACTATTTCTGTCTTGTTACTGAGGCGCACTGAATCAATCACGGTAAAACCACCGTCAACTGTTCTTGGCGTCAAGCTGCTCATCGTTCAAACCTCCATCTCATAATCATTGAAATCAACCATGACAGTCCGTTCTTCAAGCTGGTCTGCATATTCAAGCGCCGCACTGAGGTGCGCCATGATGTCGCCGCAGAATTCGTCCGGGAGCCGTTCAGAATCAGCGTCCGACTGCCCGATGACATAATAGCTTATCTCGGCACGGACGGTATCGTCATGGCTGAAGTCATCGTCAAACTGACTGAGTATTTCCAGTTCCTCCAGTTCGTCAGCACTTTCAATATACGCCCCAGTGACATAATTCTCCGAATCTAACGTGACAACGCTGAAAGTGTAGGAATGATTTTTAAGTCCGAGCTTTTCGATAAGCTCAGTGAGTTCGGTATTGTCCATGCTTACATCTCCATTTCTTCGTTTTCGCCGTCGGAATAATCGCTCATGACCGCTTCATCATGCGGTTTGTCGGCAACCTCCAGTTCGGCGTTTATCTGAGCCTGGCGTTCCAGACCGGCACGGAGCTGTTCCTCATACTGGAACGGCTTTCCGTACTGTTCCTTTGCGTTTGCAAGCTGCTTTTTAGCCTGTTCAAGCTCGGCGGCAAGCCCGTGAATCTGCTCCGGAATGCGCTCATACAGATTGCACAGCCTGGTCACA
>OAWP01001611.1_pt1 | contig 12970 bp, 10 predicted proteins | sample 1517081 | NCBI WGS metagenome assembly OAWP01 (sample SAMEA2580167, study PRJEB22360) | human gut metagenome | biome: human gut; feature: human-associated habitat; material: faeces | place: Denmark | collected 2008/2010 | reverse complement strand
AAGACAAGCTGGTCGTATCCCGTGCCCGTAAGATCCAGAGATTCCTGTCCCAGCCCTTCTTCGTGGCAGGACAGTTCACCGGTCTGGAAGGAAAATACGTACCGATCAGCGAGACCATCCGCGGATTCCGTGAGATCCTGGATGGCAAGCATGATGATATTCCGGAGAGCTACTTTCTGAATGCCGGAAGCATCGATGATGTACTGGCAAAGGTTCATGCATAGCATGAGAGGGGAGTTCAGATATGGCAGATAAAGATTTTCAACTTCGTATCATAACCCCGGAAAGAGTATTCTATGAGGGAACTGTGGATATGGTAGAATTCAATACCACGGAAGGACAGATCGGTGTCCTTCCGGGACACATTCCCCTGACGGTGATCGTGAAGCCGGGTATCCTGCATATTACGGAGAAGGACGGAGAGAAGGAGGCAGCACTGCATTCCGGATTCGCCGAGATCCTTCCCGAGGGAGTTACCATTCTGGCAGAGATCATCGAATGGCCCAATGAGATCGATGAGAACCGTGCGGAGGCAGCACTGCACCGTGCGGAAGAGAGACTGCGCAGCAAGACGCCGGAGACGGATATTGCCAGAGCAGAGACGGCATTGCAGAGAGCAATGGCGAGAATTCAGGTGTTGCGATAATTTTCGCAGCACCTGTTTTTCACTTTATAGAGAGAAAATGCATATGCTATAAAAAAGCATGAGGCATTTTAAAATGGTAGCAAGACCGTTTTTTATGACATTGCCCGGATATCCCGGAAGAATGGATGAAAAAGAAATATTAAATGACTTGGAATATCTGCAGCAGACCTATCCCGGAGAAGTCAGACGCTGTCAGCGCAGGATTGCGGAAATATTGGACAAATACGATTACGAAGGAAGTATGATCTATGACGAATATCCGGACCGCTTCAGCCTCTACCGGATCGCTGATACCATTGGTAAGATCCTGGAGCGGGAATCGGGAAAAGTCTCCGGAGATCTGATCCAGGTACTGGTGTGTGATGAGATCTACAAGAGAAGACACGGCGGAAAACGCGGAATGATTGCATTTTTATAGCAAAGAGGAAGCATTTATGTTACAATGAACACTGTGAATTCATCAGGCATGAAGCGTATGGAAGCAGGATAAACTATGGAAGAATTGAGAATACTTTTACAGAAAATTTTGAATAAAGATCTGCAACAGATCATTCTAAGCAACAGTCGTAATCCGGAACAGATACAGAAAGTAAAGATCCGACCGGTATTGATCCGGGACGAATTATTGTTTCAGGAGACGAGATACAAAGGAACGCAGGTATTTCATGAGAATTATACAGCGGCGCAGATGACGGACGGAATCTGTGCCGCATTGCAGGAACAGTTCCGGCAGGGAGAATTTACGGCAAAAAGCTTACAGGCTACGGCGTTAGTCAGTAAAAAAGGAAAGCTGACTCTGAAGGTGAAAAATAACGGTGCATCAAAAGCGGGGAAAAGTACCGCTCCCGAACAGGAGGATCTGCAGGTACTTTCGCATAACCGTACCAAGCATTATATCTTAGAGGAAGGAAAGCCTGTGGATTTTCTGGTGGGACTGGGTGTGCAGACGCCGGACGGCCGTGTGACGAAGGCGAGATTCGATAAGTTCCGCCAGATCAACCGCTATCTGGAATTCATCGAGGATGTGATCAATGAACTGCCGACAGACCGGACGATCCGGATCATTGATTTCGGCTGCGGCAAATCTTATCTTACTTTTGCCATGTATTACTATCTGCACGAATTACAGCATAGAGATATTCAGGTGACCGGACTGGATCTGAAGACTGATGTGATCAAACATTGCAATGAACTGGCGGAGAAGCTGGGCTATGACAGATTAAAATTTGAACGGGGAGACATCAGCACCTATGAGGGAACGGATGTGGCTGATATGGTGGTGACACTGCATGCCTGTGACCTGGCTACGGATTATGCCCTGGACAAAGCGGTAAAATGGGGAGCCAGAGTTATCCTGGCGGTACCCTGCTGTCAGCACGAACTGAACAGACAGATTAAGTGTGATTCTCTGAAGCCGGTATTGAAATATGGGATCATCAAGGAACGTATCGCGGCACTGCTTACAGATGCCCTCAGAGCGAATCTCCTGGAACAGCAGGGGTACGAGACACAGATACTGGAATTCATCGACATGGAACATACTCCGAAGAATCTGTTGATCCGTGCGGTGAAAAAGGGCAGCATGCGCCCGAAGCACAGTACGGATATCCGTACTGTGGAGGAACTGCTGCATGTGATGCCGACACTGGACAAACTGCTGAATAATAAATGAGTGAAGAAGCAAGAATGAAGAAAACGATTATTAAAATTGCCGTGTGCGTTGTGGTGTTTATAGCATCAGCGTTTATCATCGGCGGCATTATGAATCAGGGACATAATAACATGACCATGGAAATGGCTCCGGCGACACTTCCCGTGATCACCATGGAGAGCGGCGGTGTGGCATGCAACGAGCTGCATGGCAACACAGTGGAAATGGATGTCGCATACCAGAAAGATACCGTGACTATGCTGGGTGCGGGCAGACAGGCAAATTTTACCGTGGATACCTATGGCAGAGAAATCACGGGAATTTCCATGGAAGTCCGCAGCATTGACGGTTCCCGACTTATAGAGAACGGAGAAGTCACCGGATGGAAGGCGGGAGGTAAAAGCTTTCCGGTCACGCTGACTTTAAAAGACCTGATCGATACCAATACACAGTACAGCCTGACCCTGATCCTGGAATTGGAAGGGGAACAGAAGGTCTACTATTATACGACGATTCTGTGGAACGACGACCTGCATATCGCAGAGATCCTGGAGTTCGCATCGGATTTCCATGGGAAACTGTATGACAAAGAAGCGGCAAAGGAACTGACTAAATACCTGGAACCGAATTCGAAACTGACGGATAACGGTACTTTTCACAAAGTGAACATCCACAGCAATTTCCAACAGATTACCTGGGGGAACCTGGAGCCTGCCCAGGAGGGAGCAGCTTCCCTGCGCCTGGTACAGGTGAATGGGAACATTGCTTCCCTGCTGATGGATTTTGTAGTGTCTACCGGTGAGGGGAAAAATAAGATATATTATAGCGTGGAAGAATACTATCGCGTCAGATATACCTCGGAGAGAATGTATCTGCTGGATTATGAGCGGACCATGACGCAGATCCCGGATACCGGGCGGATGTATGCCAATGATAAGATTCTTCTGGGGATCACGGATGAAAATGTGGACATGATGGAGAGCACCGATGGAAATACCGTGGTATTTTCCGATAGGGGACAGCTGCTTTGCTATAACGCGGTGACCAATGGGCTCACGGTGATCTTCTCTTTCTATGACAAGGACAATGCGGACTGTCGTACGCTGTATGACCATCACGGTATCAAGATCCTCGATGTGGACGAGGGCGGCAATGTAAAATTTGCCGTATACGGCTACATGAACCGCGGAAGACATGAGGGCGAGACCGGCATTCAGATCTTAAGTTACGACAATTCGCTGAACACCATCGAGGAAGAGGTCTATATTCCATATTCCAAGAGTTATGCGGTGCTGAAAGACGAGATGGGCCAGCTTTTGTACCGGAACAGGCAGCAGCATCTGTACTTTTTCCTCGAAAACGGTGTCTATGATGTGGATCTGGAGAACCGAAGCGCAGAGCAGCTGGTAAGCATCCGGCAGGATGACAGTCTTCAGGTATCGGAGAATCATGAGATCATCGTATGGCAGGAAGGGGACGATATCAATCACAGTGATCAGCTGAATGTGAGGAACCTGAATACCGGAGAACAGACCGTGATCCGGGCTGAGGATGGGGATGCCATCCGTCCTCTTGGCTTTATGGGAGAGGACATCATCTACGGAGTGGCAAGGGAGAGCGATATCCGCACGGAGAATTCCGGACAGATCTTCTATCCTATGTATAAGGTATGTATCAGTAATTCTTCCGGTGCCAGCCTGAAAGAATACGGGCAGGAAGGAATCTATGTCGTGGGATGTACGATCGAGAGCAACCAGATCACACTGTCCCGCCTGCAGCGGACAGAGAACGGCAGCTACCAGGAGATCCTGGATGACCAGATCATGAACAATGTGGAAGAAGAAGCCGGACAGAATAAAGTGGTCACGGCAAATATCGATATTTATGAGCGCTATGTGCAGATTCAGACGAAATCTTCCATTGATGCGAAGACCATCAAGGTGCTGAACCCCAAGGAGGTTGTATTCGAGGGCGGCAGAGAGTTGGAACTGGATGCGGTCAGTGAAGTGCCCCGGTATTATGTTTGCAATGCGTATGGCGTATGCGGTATCTACAGTGCTCCGGGCACGGCGGTGAAGGAAGCCTATGACACGTCCGGCATTGTGACCAATGACCGCGGAGTTACGGTATGGCTCAAAGGAAACCGTGTCAGCAGGAATCAGATCATGGCCATCAAGGAAGAGAGCGTCACGGAGCAGAAGAACAGCCTGGCCGTATGCCTGGATAACATTCTCAGACATGCCGGAATTACCCGTAACACCGAGTACGATCTGGCGCAGGGCAAGACTGCTACTACGATCCTGTCGGAAAATATGACTGGAGTACAGGTACTGGATTTAAGTGGGTGTACGCTGGATGCGGTGCTGTATTACGTGAATCAGGATATTCCGGTACTGGCGATCCTGGAGGATGGGGAAGCAGTGCTGGTGACAGGATTTAATGAATTCAATGTGGTCATTATGGAACCTGCCACCGGCAAGCTGTATAAGAAGGGAATGAATGATGCCACAGCGTGGTTTGCTGAGAATGGCAATCATTTCATCACGTACATGAGAATAGAGAATTAAATTGCTTATTTCTGTACGTCAAAAATGTATTTGCGATATTTCTGAAGCACGGTGCGAAGCAGCATGCCCAGGATGCCGCAGGAGATCACTTCCCCGATGCCTACGGTCAGCATGAAATAAGGAATGCCACCCTCTAAATGATACACATAAGCCAGCACGAAAGGAACGATGATGGTGTTGGCGATGATGGGAGGCAGAGGAGCCAGCCATTTGTTCTTATCACGCAGCAGATAAGTGCCAAATGCACCGATCAGCGTTGCCAGGCTGCCGAAGATAATGTCAAGCAGCATGCAGCCGGTCATGGTATTGCTGATGATACATCCCAGGAAAAGTCCCGGTATGGCAGCAGGGGTAAATACGGGAAGAATCGTCAGGGCTTCCGAGAAGCGGACCTGAATGGGATAATTAGCCAGTCCCAGAGCGTTGGCTAACATGGTCAGCACAACATAGAGAGCAGCGATCACCGCTCCGTGTACGAGGTACAGTACTTTTTTGTTCATTTGTTTTCTCCTTTAGTTTTGTTTTACGAGTGGAAGGTCACGAACACTCGATTCATTTTACGCCGGGAATCGGCGAGCCCTGTAAGACCTTGTTTTTATGGGCTGTACAACTGTTTTAGTATAACAATAATCTGGGAAAAGTCAAGCCCTGTGTCAAAATATCCAATAGTTGCATTTTCTGCGTAAAAATGCGAAAATATAAGATAACGCATTGATTGCAAGAAAGTAAGGAGAAGTATATGTATATTATCGCAGGGCTGGGGAATCCCGGCAAAGAATATGAAAATACGAGACATAATATCGGTTTTGATGTCATAGACAGATTAGCAGAGGAAGAAAATATTGCTGTCATGGAGAGCAAACACAAGGCGTTGATCGGCAAAGGCTACGTGGCAGGGCAGAAGGTGATCCTGGCGAAGCCCCAGACCTTCATGAACTTAAGCGGAGAGAGCATCCGTGAGATCGTGGATTATTATAAGGTGGACGATACCTCGGAGCTGATCGTGATCTCCGATGATATCAGCCTGGATGTGGGACAGATCCGCATCCGCAAAAAGGGCAGCGCCGGCGGACATAATGGACTCAAGAATATCATCAAGATGTTAGGGCATGATACTTTTACCCGTGTCCGCATGGGCGTAGGTGAGAAACCGAAGAATTATGATCTGGCAGATTATGTATTGGGACATTTCCCGGTGGAAGAACGTAAGGTTATGGATGATGCTACGAAGACCGCCGCAGAAGCGATCCGTATGATCATCACCGAGAGCGCGGATGCTGCCATGAACCATTTTAACAGTAAGAAAGCGTGAAAAAATGCAGGCACTACTTGCGCCATTGAAAGAACTGGCGGAATATGATGAGGTCCGTAAGATCGTCAGACAGGGAAAGGGAACGGTTGCCCTGTCCGGATGCGTGGACTCACAGAAACTTCATATGATCTACGGACTCAGCGATGGCCTGAAATACAAGGTCATCGTTACTTATAATGACTTAAAAGCCAAGGAGATCTACGAGGAATACCGCTTTTATGACAGAAATGTCATGCTGTATCCGGCGAAGGACCTGATCTTTTTCCAGGCAGATATTCACGGTAATCAGCTGGTACAGGAGAGGATCAAGACCTTGCGCAGAGTCGTGGAGGGCAAGCCTGTCACCATCGTCACCACCTATGCGGCATTGATGACACCCCAGGTGCTGTGGGAGGAGAAAGACATCATCCACACCGAGCGGGGCGGAAGCCTGGATGAGAGCAAACTGGCATCCCGGCTGGTAGCTATGGGATACGAGAAAGCCTATCAGGTGGAAAGCCCAGGGCAATTCTCCGTGCGTGGCGGTATTGTGGATATTTTTGACCTGACGGAGGAGAATCCCTACCGTATCGAACTGTGGGGGGATGAAGTGGAATCCATCCGCAGCTTCGATATCTTAAGCCAGCGTTCCATTGAGAAGCTGGAGAGTATCACGGTCTACCCGGCGACGGAGTTCGTGCTGTCTGAGGAGCAGATTCGCAAGGGAATCGCCAGACTGGAGAAGGAAGCCGCCAAACAGGAGAAAATTTTCCGGGATGCCCACCAGCCGGAGGAAGCCCACAGGATCGCCACCCAGGTAAGCGAGTTGAAGGAACAGCTGTTGGAATTTCAGAGCAAAGCGAACCTGGAAGGATATATCCGATATTTTTATGAAAATACGGTGACTATGCCGGAGCTGCTGGCGGATATGGCGGGACGATCTCTGGTCTTCTATATTGATGAACCGGCGCGGGTGAAAGAGCAGGCTGATGCTATAGAACTGGAATTCCGGGAGAGCATGGAGCAGCGTGCGAGAAAAGGCTATGTGCTACCGGGACAGATGAATATTCTCTACAGCGGAGAACAGGTTGCGGCCACATTGGAGAAAAATGCCGTGGTGACACTGGCTACCATGGAGACCAAGTACGGCTATTTCCGGACGGAAAAACATGTGGATATTGCAGCCCGCAACATTGCCCCCTATAACAACAGCTTTGAATCCCTGGTAAAAGACCTGAAAAAATATAAAAAAAGCGGATATCGGGTGCTGTTACTGTCCGGCTCCCGTACTCGCGCAAGACGTCTGGCAGAGGATCTGCGGAATGCGGAAGACGGCGGTGCGGGACTCACGGCAGTATATACGGAAGACCCCATGCGGGAAGTACAGCCCGGAGAGATCCTGACCTATTACGGTCATGTAAATAAAGGATTCGAATACCCATGGCTGAAATTCGTAGTGCTGTCCGAGAGTGATATTTTCGGGTCGGAGAAACGTAAGAAGAAAAAGAAAAAACTCTACCAGGGGCAGAAGATCAACGATTTCAATGACCTGAAGATCGGTGATTATGTGGTGCATGAGACTCATGGACTGGGGATATACAAAGGCATCGAGAAGGTAGAGGTGGAAAACATTGTCAAGGACTACCTGAAGATCGAGTACCGGGACGGCGGCAATCTGTACATTCTCGCCACCGGACTGGATGTGATCCAGAAATATGCCTCTGCGGATGCGGCGAAGAAGCCGAAGCTGAATAAGCTGGGTGGCAAAGAATGGGAACATACCAAGACCAAGGTCCGCAGTGCGGTCAGCGCCGTGGCAAAGGATCTCGTGGAGCTGTATGCGGTGCGCCAGCAGAGTGAGGGCTATGCCTTTGGAAAAGACACGGTATGGCAGCGGGAGTTTGAGGAAATGTTTCCCTTCGAGGAGACGGAGGATCAGCTGAGTGCTATCGCGGACACCAAGGCCGACATGGAAAGCCATCGGATCATGGATCGTCTGATCTGCGGAGATGTGGGATATGGTAAGACAGAGATCGCGATCCGCGCTGCCTTCAAAGCAGTACAGGAGGGCAAACAGGTGGTATATCTGGTGCCTACCACCATTTTAGCACAGCAGCATTACAACACTTTTGTGCAGCGAATGAAGGATTTCCCGGTCAATATTGCCCTGATGAGCCGGTTTCGCACATCTTCGGAGATCAAAAAGACAGTAAAAGATCTGGAAAAGGGAATGGTGGATATCGTCATTGGTACTCACAGAGTATTGTCGGCGGATGTGAAGTTCAAGGATCTGGGGCTTTTGATCATCGATGAGGAGCAGCGTTTTGGCGTGGCTCATAAGGAGAAGATCAAGAAACTAAAAGAGAACGTGGATGTGCTGACCCTGACGGCAACACCGATTCCCCGTACCCTGCACATGAGCCTCATCGGTATCCGGGATATGAGCGTGCTGGAGGAGGCTCCCAACGACAGGCTGCCGATTCAGACTTTTGTCTGCGAATACAACGACGAACTGGTCAGAGAGGCTATTGTCCGGGAGATGGCCCGGGGCGGACAGGTCTACTATGTCTATAACCGTGTGAATAATATTGCGGATATTGCGGCACAGATCGCGAAACTGGTGCCGGAAGCAAATGTGGCCTATGCCCATGGACAGATGAAGGAGCATGAACTGGAACGGATCATGTTTGATTTCATCAACGGAGAGATCGATGTGCTGGTGTCCACTACTATTATAGAGACCGGGCTGGATATCTCTAATGTAAACACCATGATCATTCATGACTCGGATAATCTGGGGCTGTCCCAGTTGTACCAGCTCAGAGGCCGCGTGGGACGCTCCAACCGGAATGCCTATGCGTTTCTGATGTACAAGCGGGACAAAATGTTAAAGGAAGTAGCGGAGAAACGGCTGGCGGCGATCAAGGAATTCACAGATCTGGGCAGCGGTTTCAAAATTGCCATGCGGGACCTGGAGATCCGTGGAGCCGGGAATCTGCTGGGGATGAGCCAACATGGCCACATGGAAGCCGTAGGATACGACCTCTACTGCAAAATGTTGAATGAGGCGGTGCAGAATCTGAAGGGAATCCATACGACGGTGGATTTCACCACGGTGATCGACCTGGATGTGGATGCATATATTCCGGCGGAATATATTGTGAATGAAACGCAGAAACTGGATATTTATAAGCGCATCGCCGGCATTGAGACGCTGAAAGAGCGGGATGAGATGAAGGATGAGCTGTTAGACCGGTTTGGCAATATCCCCAAGGCAGTGGATAATCTGCTGCGGATCGCACTGATCCGCATGGCGGCACATGCACTGGATATGACGGAGATCAAGGGCAAAAACGGCCGGATCACCTTTAATTTCCGACCGGATGCAGCCATAGACCCACTGAAGATCCCCGCGTTTCTGAAAAAGCATGGAGAGGAAATGAGCTTCACCGCATACGGCAATCCTTTTTTTACCTATAAATACAAAAAAACGGGACTGGTAGAGACCGATGCGGAACTCCTGATGGGGAAAACCGAGGAATTATTGGAAGATATGAAAGAACTGGTGCTGGAAAAATTGCCGGCTCAGGAAAATTAAGAGACTTTTATGGGACATTAAAAAAGATACCTTCTTATCAGAACAGCAAACAAAAGGCTTCTGATAAGGAGGTATTTTACTATGAAGGGATATGTAACAGCCAGCGGATACATGGGATATGTGGAGAACGAATATATCTTATTTGCCAGCGAAGATGACTATTTTGATTACATGGAGGCTATTTAGGGACAGCAACATACCAGTCATAAAAAGGTGTCAGGGTGAACCTGTCTTTGAACAGATCGACCTCTGTGTAGTAAATAATATAAATACTGTCAGTGGATATGGTATCGTAATTGATGCGCGTATTGACCCGGATTCCGTCAGCGGTGGTAAAGGCAGCCGGAGCCGGGGCAACATCATAGGTAACGGTAGCCAGGTACTGGGAAGGCAATGTCCGTGTATACAGAAGCAGTCTGGGCCATTGCGTTGCCTTTTCCGCGCTGATCGTAGTCAGGCCAAGCGTCTTGCACTGTTTCATCGAATACGCAACACAGTCTTCTACACCTTTGGAAAAATAAGCGTTTGTAGTTTCCGCATACTTGGTGTAATAGTCCTTTTGAAACAGAACCAGACAGATGAGGAAGAATGCAGTGGTGCAGCCTGTAAAAATCCTGCCGAGAGATTGAGACTTCCCCTTCAGGAAGCAGGAACATTTCCAGATACCATATGCCTCGCATAAGACAAGCGGGATATAGAGATCATTGATCTGATGCATCCTGGCGGTGACCAGCAGCGAGGTGATTCCACCTCCCATCAGCTGGGCAAACAGGAAGAATTCCCAGCAAAACACATGCTGCCGCACAGAACGAATCAGCCGGTACAGCATACAGCCGATTCCGATCAGGATAAAGACGCGGCCGATATCGTAAAATAATCCCCAGGGCAGTAGAAAGTCATAGGGACTTCCGGTATCCTGCAATAACAATAAATGCGCTGTGTTTTTGAAATTCGCATAAACAGAACTTAGGGAAAAAGCAATCTCTCCGCCGCGATACCCCTGTGTTTTGGGAATAGTGATCCAGGGTAAGGCGATCTCCGGCAACAGTCCCTGATTGACCAGGACAAATAAAAGCAACGGTAATGCCAGGACAAACAGGAGCAGAACAGACAGAACGCTGTAACGGTTGCAATGGATTTTATGATAGCGGATCCCGTAACATACCTGCAGAGCCAGCAGGATGGGAAGCATCGGCCAGATCACTGCGTAGCAATAGAGGGAGAGACCGTAAAAAAGTGCCGCGAGCAACAGATAACGGTTGTCATTCATGCCCCGTACGAAAAAGTACAGACCAAACATGAGAAAACCGGGGGCCATATTGGCATCCAATGCCCAACGACAGGCCATGATGTGCCAGGGACAGACGCTTAAGGCGAATAAGGTCCAGAGACCCGCAGTGTGGCCGAACATTTCCTTTACCAGACAATAGACGCACCAAAGCGTTAGAATACCTACCAGTGCCTGAGGAAGCCTTCCGAGAAAAGTAGTGGGAATCCCTTTGTTCAACAGTAGGAGAGGAGTGAGAAGCCAGGAGTACATGGCACTCTGCCCGTCTCCCCAGCTGGACATATAGATGGGGAATGCATAGCCTGCGGAATCCCGGCCTTCGTGTAAAAGGTCATAGGAGTTCAGCAGGACAAAAGCCTCATCCTGATGTAGGCCACCGGGCACCCGGGACAGGTATAACAGACGCAGAAGTGCTCCCAGTAACAGAATCAGAACCGGACAATAACGTCTGTAAAAAGTGTTACTATCGGAAAGGAATTTTGAATGCATAAAAATACCTCAATTCTTAGAATGATAATACAGATTGATTATAGCAGATATTGACGGCAAATTCAGTATTTTCGTTAAATTTTTAATTTATGTCTGGCACCTTTACCGACGCCATATATTTGTGTTATAGTACAAATGTAAAGAGAAAATGTAAGGGGTTTCAATGGCACACTGTGAGGAACACCGGAGAGATTCCGATACAACATTTGGCAAAAATGCAGATGGGAGTTTATATTATGGAACTGACTGAGAAAAAGGAATTTGACCTGCTCTCCCTGGGAGAGATCATGCTGAGATTATCACCGCCCGATAATGAGCGTATCACCAGAGGCGACAGCTTCAGCAAGCAGGCCGGAGGTGCAGAACTGAATGCCATCACCGGTGCGGCAATGCTCGGATTGCGCTGCGGTATCATCTCCAAGCTGCCGGCCAATGACCTGGGTGTATATATTAAGAACCGTGTACGTCTCTGCGGCGTCAGCGATGACTATCTGGTATACGACGATGATAAGGATGCGAGACTGGGTGTGTACTATTATGAGAATGGCGCTTATCCGAGAAAACCCCGTATCGTCTATGACCGTAAGAATACTTCTATCAATAAACTGAGTGTTGCGGACTATGATGACAGCCTGTATAGTGATACCCGCTGCTTCCATACCAGCGGTATTACACTGGCGCTGAGCCCCGAGCTGAGAGCAACCGCCATTGAGATGATCAAGCGTTTCAAGGCGCAGGGAGCCATCATCTCCTTTGATGTGAACTTCCGCGGCAATCTGTGGACCGGTGCTGAGGCGAAGGAATGCATCGAATCCATTCTGCCTTATGTAGATATCTTCTTCTGCTCTGAGGACACCGCACGCCTGACCTTCCTGAAGGAAGGCGATGCCAAGAGCATTATGAAGAGTTTCACGGAGGAGTATCCGATCTCCATCGTGGCATCCACACAGCGTATCGTACATAGCCCGAAGCGCCATACCTTCGGTTCTATCATTTACAGTGCCAAGGACGATACTTATTATGAAGAAGCGCCTTACACCGATATCGAAGTCGTAGACCGTATTGGAAGCGGTGATGCCTATATCTCCGGTGTCCTCTATGGACTGCTGGCACATCCCGGTGAATACCAGCGGGCACTGGAATACGGTAATGCCATCAGTGCACTTAAGAACACTATCCCCGGTGACCTGCTGTGCACTGACCTGAAGGAGATCCAGGGGATCATCAAGGAGCATAAGTCCACCGGACGCATTGCGGAGATGGATCGCTAAAGCATTTCCCCTTCTTATCTGATCGAACAAATAGAAAAGACAAAGCTCTGTCATGTTAATTTAAGTGCATGGCAGGGCTTTTCTGTTTATTTTTAACAAAATTAAACCTAAAACATATTAAAAAGTCTGCTATACAAGATTAAATTAGTTTGATATACTAAAGACTGAT
>OAWP01001602.1_pt1 | contig 13021 bp, 9 predicted proteins | sample 1517081 | NCBI WGS metagenome assembly OAWP01 (sample SAMEA2580167, study PRJEB22360) | human gut metagenome | biome: human gut; feature: human-associated habitat; material: faeces | place: Denmark | collected 2008/2010 | reverse complement strand
AATAGTTACTCTGCATTCGCACTTATGCTTCCGCAATGATCAGTTCTTTGGTCTCTAATGCGGTCTTCACCAGTTCGTCGATCTTCTCATCCAGATTGTGTTCATGTCTGCGGATCACCTTTACATTCGGCTTCGTCACGGGATGTTTTGCCACGAAGATGGTACAACAATCTTCATAAGGCAGAATGGAAGTCTCGTAAGTGCCTATCTTCTCGGATACTTCTACGATCTCCTGCTTGTCAAATCCGATCAGAGGACGGTATACCGGTAGTTCACATACTTCATTGGTAGCGATCAGGGAATTCATAGTCTGGGATGCCACCTGTCCGATGCTCTCACCGGTGATCAGGCCCAGGCACTCCGTCTCTTTCGCGATCTGTTCCGCGATCCGCATCATATAACGGCGCATGATGATGGTCAGTTCCTCATGCGGACATTTCTCGTAAATATATAACTGAATATCGGTAAAGTTGATCACATGCAGGTAGATCGGTCCGGTATAACGGGCAACGATCTTCGCCAGATCCACTACTTTCTGCTTCGCACGCTCGCTGGTGTAAGGCGGTGCATGGAAATATACCGCATCGATCTTGACGCCTCTCTTGGCGATCATATAACCGGCCACGGGAGAATCAATACCTCCGGAGAGAAGCAGCATTCCCTTGCCGCCGGTACCTACGGGCATTCCTCCGGGACCGGGCAGGATCACGGAATAGATATAGATTTCTTCACGGATCTCAATGTTCAGCATGATATCGGGATGATGTACATCCACCTTCATATTGGGATAAACCTTCAGGATAGCTTCTCCCATATCCATGTTGATAGTCATGGAATCCTTGGGGTAATTTTTCCGGGCACGTCTCGCTGCCACCTTGAACGTCTGATTGCAATCCGGATATACCTTTGCAATGTAATCAATCACGGTCTCACACAGCTTCTCGAAGCCCTCATCCTGTACGTGCACCACCGGACAGATCCCGGAAATGCCGAAGACTCTCTGCAGGTGCGCTACCACTTCATCATAGTCGAATTCCGACTCTGCATCCACAAAGATACGTCCCTGCGTCTTGTGCACCAGGAATTCTCCTTCACATTTTTTCAGTGCGTATTTGATCTGGCGTACCAGAGCATCCTCGAACAGATAACGGTTTTTTCCCTTAATGCCGATCTCGGCATATTTTATCAAAAATGATGTAAACACGTTCTTTTCCTTTCTCGTTTTATCTACGGCTGTATCTGCGTAACATAGGTACTATATTGTACAATGCCCGTAAGCATACGTCAATCTCTTCTTCCGTGGTAAATACGGAAAAGCTGAATCTCATGGTGGAATCCAGCAGGGATTTGTCGACACCGATGGCTTTCAGTGTAGCGGAAGGCTGCGGTTTGTGTGCGGAGCAGGCACTTCCCGCCGATACATAGATTCCCTTGTCCTCCAGTGCATGCAGGAGCACTTCACTTCTGACGCCGGCAAAAGATACGCTGACAATGTGTGCCGCCGTTCCCTCACCGTACGGTGCATCCGGCAGAAGTCCGTTGACCGTCACCTGATCCAGTTCTCTTACGCCCTCGATAAATCGTCTCTTGCAGGCACAAAGTCTCGCATGATCTTCATCGAAACGACTGTACAGCATTTCCGCTGCTTTTGCCAGTCCTGCAATCCCCGGTACATTTTCCGTACCGGAACGAAGATTCTGCTGCTGTCCGCCCCCGAATACAATGGGTTGGATCTTGACCTTGTCTCCCACATATAAAAGTCCGACACCCTTCGGTCCATGGATCTTGTGTCCACTGACCGACAATAGGTCGATGTGCATCTTTTTCGGATAGATCCTGGATTTGCCGAATCCCTGTACCGCATCCACATGGAACAGCGTATCCGGGTTCATCTGTTTGATCAGAGCTCCGGCTTCCTCAATGGGCTGCAGGGCTCCGATCTCGTTATTCGTGTGCATGATAGATACCAGGATGGTCTCCGGCGTCATAGCTTTCCTTAAGTCTTCCAGCCGGATACGTCCGCAGGGATCCACCGGCAGATAAGTGACGCGATACCCCTGGCTCTCCAGATAACGCATGGTCTGCAGGATAGCAGGATGTTCGATCTGCGTCGTGATCAGATGATTGCCTCTGCGGCAATTTGCCAGAGCGCAGCCGATCAACGCCATATTATCGGATTCTGTTCCCCCGGAAGTAAATAAAAGCTCTCTCTCCTCCACCTTCAGTATCCGCGCCAGAGTCTCCTTGGCATAGCGGAGGTACTTCTCCGCCTCCACTCCCTTCATATGCAGGCTGGAGGGATTTCCGTAATCTTCACACATGATCTTTGTCATCAATTCGGCTACTTCCGGAAAAGTTCTGGTCGTAGCGGAATTGTCCAAATAGACTTCCATTCTCTTCTTCTCCTTGCTATCTATCTGTGTAGCAGCTACTCAAAGTCCATTCGCCGGATCGCTCTTTCAAAACTTTCCGTTTACTCTGAATAGTTACTATATTCTTCTTATGATTAAAATATGCCAAAGGCAGATACTCTGTGCCGCCCATCCGCTAATTTTCCAACTGATACATCAGCCATGCGATAGTCGTAAATCCGGCTGTCTCTGTACGAAGAATCCTCTTACCCAGCGTAATGGGGTGGATTCCAGCCTCTGTGGCGGTCCGGATCTCCTCTGGATCAAAGCCGCCTTCCGGACCGATGAAAATAGCGATCCGCTGACCCGGCTTTACACTTTCGATCAGGTGCTTCGTCTGTTCCATCCCCTCTGCCAGTTCGTAGGGCACCAACTTCAGATCCATTTGTGATGCCATTTTCACTGCCTGTGCATAGCTCATTACAGGTGCCACCGTCGGGATCACACCTCGTTTGCTCTGCTTGGCGGCTGCTTCCGCAATTCCCTGCCAGCGCTTTATTTTGCTGTCCGCTTTTTTCTCATCCAATTTCACCACGCAGCGTTTCATTGCTACAGGAATCACCTGAAAAGCTCCCAGTTCCACTGCTTTTTGAATAATGAGTTCCATTTTATCCGCCTTGGGCAGCCCCTGGAACAGGTAGATCTTTGCGGGAAGCTCCACACCATCTTCCTTGATAAAACGTAGTTCCAGACGAACACAGTCTTCCTCCAACGCCAGGATCCCGCAACGGTATTCCCTGCCGTCGATTCCGTTGCTGACCGCCACTTCCTCACCGGGACGCATACGCAGTACATTTTTGATATGATTTACATCGTTCCCCCGGATGATGACGCTTTTTCCCGCCACATCGATCTGCTCCGGTTCTACAAAAAACTGATACATTGTTAAAAATCCTCTAATTTTTTCTTGCGGTCACACTGACCCATTCGCCCTGATAAGTGACTTCCAGTACTTCCAGGCCCGCTGCCTTCACTGCCTCTACCACAGTCTGCTCCTTGTCATCAATAATTCCGGAGGTAATGTAGATACCGCCCTTTTTCAATTGATGTACGATCACGGGAGTCAGTGGCACCAGCACATCTGCCAGGATATTGGCTACCACGATATCATAGCACTCATAACCCACTTTGTCCTGTACTTCTTTATCGGTAATGATGTTGCCGATCATCATGTCAAATTGTGCCGGATCAATGCCGTTCACTTCACAGTTCTGTGCCACAGCTTCCACTGCACAGATATCCAGGTCGGTTCCCACAGCATGTTTTGCGCCGAACATCAGAGATAAAATTGCCAGAATACCACTGCCGGTTCCTACGTCCAGAAGCTCCGTCTCTGGGGTAATGAACTTGCGCAGCTGACGGATACACAGCTGTGTAGTCTCATGCATCCCGGTACCGAACGCCGTGCCGGGATCGATATGGAGCACCATTTTATCGGTATCCTCAGGCTTGATATTTTCCCAGGAAGGGATGACCAGGATGTCATCAATATAGAACTGATGGAAATACTGCTTCCAGTTATTGATCCAGTCAATGTCCTCCGTCTCATCCACGACGACGGAACCTTCTCCAATATCCATAAACTGACGTAAATCTTCCAATTCCTGCTTCACATCGGCAAGCACTGCTTCGGTGGTAGTCTTCTCACCAGCTACTTCCAGACTGCCGTCTTCTTTTTCCTCTACGAAAAAGCTTAAGTATGCAATGCCATCATCCTCCGGTCCGTCCGGCAGGATATCCACGAACATCTGCTCCTTCTCCATCGCAGTCAGAGGCACCTTGTCCTCGATCTGTGCACCCTCCAGTCCCAGATCATACAGGGTACTGATAATAATATCTTCCGCGTCTGTCACGGTCTTTATTCTGAATTTCACCCACTTCATATTGTGATTCCTTTCTCGCACTCATTATATCATGATTCGCACCTACGGTGCTTACCGTTGCTTCGCAACGATCATGATCAAATTCGCCGTTCGCCAATTATGCAAGCATATTGGCTCACTTGCGCTCATTATATCATAAGCTCACGAATTCGTGCTTTCGCACTCTACATCCTGCTTCGCAGGATTATTCGTTCGCTAATGAGCCCAGAAAACCAAATGTCTGCTTCGCAGCCGCTTGGTTTTCCTTGAGGCTCATTATATCATCAGCCCTGTCTTTTCCTTGCTCTTCTCGATCCTGTGGTTCAATTTGCGGAATGGCGGTTCCAGTGCCAGACCCAGTAATAATGCGATGATCAGGAACAGTACCATTTTGCCCACATTGATCCAGTAATCCACACCGTACATTCCTGCAATACATTCTTTAAACGCTTTCATGCCAAACTGGAACGGCAGGAAAGGATAGATCCACTGAAACACCTTCGGCAGCGCCTCAATGGGGAAGGTTCCTCCGCTTCCCGCTACCTGAATGACCATGACCACGATGGCCAGTGCTTCTCCCACATTGCCGAAAGCAAACGTCACGGAATACATGAAACAGCTGAACGCCGCACTTGCCACAGCTGCTGCCAGCCAATATAGAAATTTATGCTGGCACTGGATCTCAATGTAGTAGAGATTGCCCAGGATCGTCAGCAGTGTCTGTGCCTGTCCGATGAGGAAAAACAGCAGATATCTGCCAAAGTATCTTTCATATTCTTTGTAATGATCTCTGGGATCAATAGGTTTCACACCCACATGGATGATAGCCACTAAAAACAGCGCTCCCACCCAGATCGCCAGGATCGTGTAAAACGGTGATGCTGCGGAGCCGTAGTGCTCCACCGGATAGACCGGTACCGTCTGAAGCTTCACCGGTGATGATACGAATTCCGCCACGGAAGTCGGATCGCTGGCCATGGCGTTCAAAATATCCTCATAAGAATCCGCCCCGGTGATCCGTTTTATATTATCCGCTATTTTACTTACCTTGTCCAGCAGTTCCTGTGCAATTATCAGTGAATCCTGCAGGCTTAAATTGCCTTCCCGGATGGTCTGCTCATATTCTCCCAGAATATCCGAGATCTCATCCATATTCACATCCGTTCCGTTCATCATAGCCGCGGCATTTAAAAATGCCTGCTGCATGGATTTCCCGGTATTCCGGAAAGAAGGTCTGACATTATTATTGTAATCATTCATCAGGTTGTTCAGCTGCTTATTGCAGATCTGAATCTGTTCCCGGATCTGTGCCCGCAGCGTATTCACATCCGTGTCTACCTGACCCTTGCTGTTCTGCAGCTGTTTTAAATCCGCCTCGATATTTTTCAGAGACTGGTTGATCGCCTGAATCTGCGCATCCTGTCCGGTGACCAGGCTTCCCAGCACATCCATGTTGGCCTGCATTCCCTGTACCAGACCGATCGCCATTCCCAGTCCGGTATCGGTAGTACTTCCGATATTGTTACTGCCCATCTGATCCAGCAACCCATCCGAGAACACAGACAGATACTGTAACGCTTCCGTCACCATATCCATACTGCTGCTCACCATATCGCCCATAACATCCACTGCATCTACGCTGGAATTGATCATGGTCTGCATACCGATCATGGTATTTCGTCCGTTCTCCAGTACATTGTCCATATCCGGAAGCATATTCCGGCTGGTGGCCATGATCATCTCCGCAGAACTCATAATACTCTGGAAGGACTGCAGCATTACCACATAATCCTGCAGCTGTGCCTGTACGGAATCCAGTGAACCTGTCACCCTGACCTGTCCGCTTGCATTCGCCATGGACAGTGCATTTCCGGCTTTCATGACAGCTTCTGCCACGGTGCTGACAAATGTGGCGTTCACCTGCTCCTGCACGGCATTTTTCGCTTTTCCGGTAATCTTGGGTGCGATACCGTTCTTTTTCTCGTTTTCATAATAGTAAATGGTAGGATGATCCACTTCTCCGTCCAGGAATCCCAACATCTCCTGTGTGAAGTTCTCCGGAATGATCAATGCCGCATAGTAATCACTGTTCTTAACTCCTTCCAGGGCTTCTTCGGTAGTCCCCGGGAATACCCAGCCGATAGTGGTATTGGCCCCCAAAGCCTCCAACACACTGTCTCCTACATTCAGGGAAAGTCCCATGATCTCCGCTCCGGCATCATCGGAAGCCACCGCCACCTTCAGCTGACTGGTAGCCGCAGGTTCATAGGGATCCCAGTTGGAGAAAATATTGAACCATGCATACAGTGCCGGGAGAATACTCAGTCCCATAATAATAACAACTGCCACCACATTATTGCTGATCCGACGGATGTCGGTGGTAAATATTTTCCAGATGTTACGCATATTACTCGCCTTCCTCCCCGTCTTCTGTTTCTTGTATTTCTTCTGTCTCTTTTATTTCTTCTGCTTCGTCTTTTTTCTCTTTCATTTCTGCCTGTGTCTCCGCCGGGGAGTTCAGTCCCTCACCGATCATTTCCCGGGTCTTGCGAATGATCTGTGCCGCTCTGTCAAAATCCGCAGGGGTTACTGCTTCGATCGTTCCCTCTTCCCCCTTTAGTTCCATGATCTTTTCCTGTAAGTTATGATCCATATATTCCACAACGATCAGATAGATCGACAGGGCGAACAGTGACACGATCCACAGGATCAGGAAGATCACTTTATTGCTGCCGGTCAGGAACAACAATGCCAGGAAAAACAGAGGCACGATCCAGATGCACTTCAGACCGATCTTGATTCTTTTTCTGTTTTTTTCATGAAGGGTCTGCTCATAGTCCAACACCTTCTGAAAAATCTCTTCGTAGTCTCTTTCCATGAAATTTCCTTTCTGTCCTACTTTCTGTCTTATTTTCTGCCTATTTGGTACTTCATTCGCAAAACCGCTCCTGCGGAGCTTTCCTTTTGCTCATGAAGTTACCTCGCCCTATAAACATTGCAAAATCTTCTTACGAATGCTAGCATTCGACGAATATTATGCAATGTTTACATGGCTCCGAATAAGCGTCACATGAGTTCCGTGTCTTCCATTCTCTCTTCCACAAAGTGATTCAGTTTGACGAAAGGGATCCGGATCACCAGGCCGATCAGCAGGCCCTCCAGCATAAACAGGATCAGCTTTGCCAATGCTTCCATATAGGCCGTTCCGTACATTCCCGCCAGCGCCTCACGCATTGCCGTAATGGCATAGGGGAATGGGAAAAAGATATATATTTTCTGATAAGTATCCGGCAACAGTTCAATCGGGAACGTGCCGCTGGATCCCGCGATCTGCAATACCATGACAATGACGCAGACAGCCTTACCCACATCTCCGAATGCCAGTGTCAGCGAATAGATCAACAGGGAAAATGCAGTTGCCGTAAAGCTTGCCGCCAGGAAAAACAGCCCCGGTTCCACAATGTTTACTTTTAACAGCCACAGATCTCCGGCCACAATGATGGCTGCCTGAATCTGTGCCAATAAGAAGAACAGCAAATATCTGCCGAAATACAATTGATAGCTCTGTACATTTTCAAGCCCTTTCGGAGAGGCTTTTACTTTCACCAGTGCCACCAGGATCGTAGAACCTACCCAGATCGCCAGTGTGGAATAGAACGGTGTCATGGCAGAACCATACGTAGCCACCGGATACATGGCTATGGTCTCCATGGTTACGGGAGATGCAAAATATGCCCCCAGACTATCCGGATCTCCTCCAAGGAAACGCACCAGAATATCCATCATTTCCTCTTCGGATGCACCGTCCAGCTTCTCTGTCAGATCTGTAAGTTTGGCGCTGATATTATCTACCACATCTTTGATCTGTCCCAGACTCTCACTGGTTCCGGACACAGTGTCACCGACACCTTCCATGACAACTCCGACATTTTTCACCGTATTGCTCAGGGTATTTACCAGATTAGTCACCTGATTCAGAGAATCTGACATATTTGTCAGAACCTTCTGCATCTGGGGCACCAGATTATTCTTATAGATTCCCTGCATATTACTTACAGAAGTCTCGCAGCTGTCAATGGCGCTCCTTAAATTATTCATGGCATTGTTGACATTGACCTTTGCATTCTCCGCAGCCTTGTCGTCCGTGGATTCCAGAACGCTGCCCACTACGGTATTCATCAGATCCAGTTCCTTCTGCATGGCTTTCAATGCTTCCATAGCCGCATCAGTTGCCGCTGCGTTGATATTGCTGCCGGTGCCGCCGTTCGCAGCATTACCGTCAGAGACGCTTTCCAGCTTTTGTTGGATCAGTGCCGCCAGCAGTGTATTTACTTGTCCGTTCAGCGTATTGGTATCTCTTGCCACCCGGTTCAGATCTCTCGTCATCTGGGCGGTATCCTCCGCCAGTTTGCTTTCATCCAGAGCCTTTTTGATACTTTCCAGAGAGTTATTGATATTGCTCATGGAAGTATCGATGTTGTTGCTGAAATTGCCCAGGGTGTCTCTGGTAGAAGACAGATCCTGACTGCTCTGGTTCAGACTGGCTGTGGTGCTGTCCAGTTTCTTCTGCATCGCGGGAATCTCATAGTTGACATGGGTGATGGCAGACTCCAGCCGCGCATTGCCTGCCTGAAAGGAGTCGATCATGGCACTGTATTCCTTCAGATTGTCATTCAGTTCCTCCAGTTTGGAACAGAATTCCTCTACATAACTGTCCCCCTGTACCTGATCCGACACCGTATTGCCCTCTTCAAATACCGTGGTAGCCGCCACCTTGATAAAGGTCTCATTGATGGTATTCTGCAGAGTTCCTGCCACCGTATCCGTGATTTTGGTGGCAATGGCATTGCTCTTCTGATTCTGATAATAGATCAGCGCCGGATTCTCAAAATCATCCGAAAATACATTGTACATACTATAAGTAAATTTATCGGTAATGACGACGGCTGCATAATATTTTCCGGCTTCCACGCCCTCTTTTGCTTCTTCCTCGGTATCCAGAAAGATCCATTTTACACTGGTGTTGGAATGCAGGCTTTCCAGTACGGATTCTCCCATATTTACCACCGATCCGTCTTTCAGCGTATAGTCCTGATCCAGGGATACTACCGCCACAGGAATTCCTCCGGTATTGGCATAGGGATCCCAGTTGGCAAATATATTAAACCACGCATACAGCGACGGTATCACGCACAACCCGATAATAATAACCAGCGCAAAAGGCTGCTTCACCAGTTTTTTCAGATCTCCGGTAAAAATCTTCCAAATATTTTTCATATAGCTTCTAGCAACTCCTCATCCGTATCCATTTGATTGGTTTTGGTCTTTTCTCCCCGGGCCGCCGCTTCACACAATCCCAGTATCAGGAAGAAAAGCGGCGCATTCAGCACCTGCTGAAAGCTGATCAGGGAATGTATCCCGTAGGTAAGCAGTAACAATACTGCGAGAAAATTCTTCCTGTATGTCTGCAGCGCCGTGATAAAAACAGCTGCATAGGCAGCCACACCCAGCAGTCCCATATTGACCAGTGTGGTGAGCCACTCATTATGTGCATTGGTAAAAACAGAACCTTCAAAATATCCTTTATCAAAAAGCACCGTGCCTCCCGGCAACAGTTCTCCCAGATACGATGCAAAACAATCCGGGCCTGCTCCCAACAGCTTCTGATGCAGATTTCCTTTCCGGAAACCCATCCATGCCATCTGCCACAATCTTCCCCGGCGATTGCCCCATTCCGCAAAATCGATTACCAACAACCGATGCAGATACCATGCCAGCACTACCGCTATTCCTGCCAGTGCACAACACAATACTCCCTCTTGCAATATTTTTTTCTTATTCTCCGGAATCCTGCGACAGGCTCCCCAAAGCAGCAGACACCCTGCTGCAACCGGAATCCATCCCTGCCAGGCTGCCAGTTTTTTGGCGATGCCATCCTGCAGGAGAATGTCAAACGTTCCCAGATATAACATCCATTTACCCCAACGGCACATTCCCAGCGCCACCGCTGCAAGAAAAAGGAAATATACTTCCCAATGTCCGGTTTGCTTCCGGTCGAGCCAAAAGCACACCCCCATGACTGTGCATGCCACGATCACACCGCTGTCACTTCCCTGTAAAAGCAGAAGCATCATGGCCAACATATTGCACGTTCCTGCCAGCAGTGTGGGACCTTTTTTCCCTGCTTCCACTGCCCGGTGAAACAGCGTCATGGAAAAGGGAAACATCACACTGTAATACCCGCTGAGCCAGTTGCTGTTCCCCAGCGTGGTCAACATATGGGTAAATTCCCAGTCCCCCACAACGTAACCCTTGAGAAGTCCCAGAGGATCATAGCCCAGCTTCTGCAACAGACCGATCAGGGTGACCGCCACAAAAGCCGCCTCTCCTAACCATATCGCCGTTTTACAACTACCTCCGTACTTCGCCGTCAGTAAAAAACCTCCGATCATCAAACAGATCGTGACAGCTCCCATGTACCATTCCCGCTCTCCGTTCCACGCGATACTGCCATAGGGGCTGCAGATTGCAGAGAGTAACGCACAGATTCCGTACAGGCAGACCGCCGTCGTTACCGCATGTGTTCTGCATTTATCGACCGATTTTTTCACTACTTCAGCCAGAGATCTGGCAAAAATCCGATGTTCCCCTGTCCACCGGCTGCTTACAGCAAAGACACACATTGCCAGCAATGCGATCCCCTGGCAAAGCAGTGAAACATTGCGATACAGGTAATATTTGGTATCACCCAGTTTATAATATCCATTCCAGGGAATATAATAAAGAGGCAGCACTGCCAGAATAACGATCAGATAACTCTGACATACAATTTTCAGAAATTCCTCTTTCCGGTTCTCCATCCTGCAGGCTCCTTCGTGTCACAGACAGCATAACTACTTGAATTGTAAGCGTTTCTGCCCATTCTGTCAAACCGTTCACCCTGCCTTTTGACAAAAAAACCAAACTGTATTCTATATCATTGGCCTTCAAAGATACCTTTCACTTTTTCCCAACAAACCAGTAGCCCCGGCTGGGTGTAAGAATAAGCAGTGCCGCTACGCTCTGCGATAGAGCGCGAGCGTGCCGCGTTTCTTACCCCAGCCGAGGCTACGGGGAATTTTATTTATTAACTTTTACTTCCAAAACTTTTTCTTCTTGCCGTCCCTGGAGTCATTCTCCCTGGTCTCTCCCTCTCCGCTTTCCGTTGCTTTCTTCACAGCATTCAGGGAATCTCCGGTCAGTACATCGAACTGCTTTAGCAGTTCCTTTGCTTCCGGTTTCAACTTGTCGGGAGTCTGAACCACCAGTGTTACATAATGGTCACCGCGGACATCCTTATTTCTCCAGGAAGGAACACCCTTGCCGCGCAGACGGATCTTGGTGTCGGTCTGGGTTCCGGCCTTTACATCATATACCACCTTGCCGTCTACCGTATCGATCAGCACTTCGCCGCCCAATGCCGCTACTGCAAAAGAAATAGGTACGGTAGAGAAAATATCGAAATCCTGTCTCTGGAAGATAGGATGACGACCTACGATCACTTCTACCAGCACATCGCCTCTGGGGCCACCGTTGACACCTGGCTCACCCAGTCCCGGCATACGGGTAGACTGTCCGTTGTCGATACCTGCGGGAATATCCACCGCATAACGTTTCTTCATAGGAATATATCCGGTACCACGGCAATCCGGGCATTTGTCCTTGATCACCTTACCGGTACCCTGACAGTCGGGACAGGTCTGTACATTACGCACAGTACCGAAGAAAGACTGCTGGGTAAATACCACCTGACCCTTACCACCACACTTGGTACAGGTCTCAGGGCTGGTTCCGGGCTTCGCACCGGAGCCGTTACAGGTCTTACAGGTTTCCTTTACCGTAAGATCGATCTCTTTCTTGCAGCCGAAAACTGCCTCTTCAAAAGTGATATGAACACTGGTACGGATGTTGGCACCTTTCATGGGGCCGTTATTTCTGGCACCTCTGCTTCTGCCGCCGCCAAAGATATCTCCGAAAATATCTCCGAAAATGTCTCCAAAATCAGCTCCATTGAAATCGAAACCACCGGCACCTCCTGCGCCACCGTCAAATGCCGCATGGCCATACTGATCATACTGACGTCTCTTCTCGGGATCACTCAGCACGGCATAAGCCTCGGAAGCTTCTTTAAATTTCTGTTCTGCCTCCTTGTCTCCGGGGTTCATGTCGGGATGGTATTTTTTCGCCAGTACACGGTATGCTTTTTTGATTGCAGCATCATCTGCATTCTTATCTACACCGAGGACCTCGTAATAGTCTCTCTTCTGCTCTGCCATTTTTGCACCTCTGTCATTTAAATCTAAAAACGGTTATGCACAGGGCACGCTTTCGCATACCCTGTGCCACCTGTTATTCGCAATCACTGTTACACAGCATTTACTGTTATACCACGATTTGCGTTATTTGTGAAGTTTAATTATACTTCTCTGAAATCTCCGTCGATCACATCATCGTCTGCGTTAGATCCAGCATTGCTACCGGCCTGTGCATTCATGTCAGGGCCTGCTGCACCCTGTGCACCCTGCTGTGCCTGAGCAGCCTGCTCATACATCTTGGTGAATACAGACTGAGCACTCTGGGTCAGTTTCTCTTTTGCAGCCTTCAGCTCATCTACATCGCTGTCGCTCATCTCCTGGTCTTTGGTTCTCTCCAGAATTGCCTTAACAGCTTCCAGATCAGCCTGTACCTGAGTCTTGTCACTCTCGGGTA
>OAWP01001601.1_pt1 | contig 13038 bp, 8 predicted proteins | sample 1517081 | NCBI WGS metagenome assembly OAWP01 (sample SAMEA2580167, study PRJEB22360) | human gut metagenome | biome: human gut; feature: human-associated habitat; material: faeces | place: Denmark | collected 2008/2010 | reverse complement strand
GTTACGGCGTTTTTCACTATTCTTTATGTATACAATATAAAAAATAAAAAATAAAAAGTAAAAAAGTAAAGAAAGGCGCAATGAAATGAACGACAAGAACATAATTGTGAACAAGCCGGAACCGAAACCGGGTATACTTGAGCGTAGTGATCTTTTTGCGATCGCAGTAGGAATGGTAATCGGCTCCGGAATGGTAACTCTGATCGGACCGGCAATGGTTATTCTGTATGGCTTGCTTATCTGACAGCGATTGTCATGGGATTCTTTATGGTTTTTCCGTATATTATTCTTGGTGGGACCATGCGCGTGGCAGGAGGCCCGTATTCCATCGTAACGAACCTTTCCGGAGTCAGCACCGGAGGTCTGGTAGCTTATACGAAACTGGTAACGCCGATCCTCAACAGTTCTTTTGCGTTGGCACTGGGATTGTATTTGAATAATCTCCTCCCGGGAATTACAGTGAAAGCACTGGCAATCGCAGGTGTTGTTATCCTGTTTGTTCTGAATCTTCTGGGAATGGATATTTTTGCAAAGGTAAGCAAGATATTATCAACGGTTCTTCTGATCACAATGGTTCTGTATGTTGTTTTCGGACTTACACAGATCAGACAGCCGATCTTTAATTTTTCAGGAGATAAGATGTTTACCGGCGGCTTTAAAGGCTTTATGCTGGCGGCACTTCTTCTTATCAATTCCGCAAATGGTTACTACAATGTTCTGTGGTATGGTAAAGACGCGAAAAGAGCAACGAAAGATGTTCCGTTTGCGGCAATGTCCTGCGTGCCATGTCTGCTTTTTATTTATGTGGGCCTTGCGATGGTTACAGGTGGGGTGCTTCCTCACGATGAGGTTGCAGGTGTGGAAACAATCCTTCCGGCAGCACAGGAGATCCTTCCTGGTATTGTGTATAAACTTTTTATGATCGGCGGACCGATCATGGCAATCATCACTACTTTGAATGGTGTATTTAATGATGTACGATATCCGATCGCTCAGGCTGCCAAGGATGGATGGCTGCCGAAAGGAATTCTGAAGGAAAACCGTTTCGGAGCACCGTACCTGATCTATACCTACACACTGATCGTAGTGTTGCTTCCGATCATTTTTGATATGAGTATCGTGACGATCACAAATATTTTCCAGGTGATCACATTTTTTATGAATGTTACAGTTGTGTATGCAATTTCACGTCTTCCGAAGAAATATCCGGATACCTGGAAGAAGAACAAATTTCACCTTTCCAGTGCAGGACTTTACGTATTCTGTACCATCAGTATCATCATTTACACGATTATTTTTATAAAAGGAATTTTCAGTATTAAACTTGTATATGCAGTATCTGCTGTTATAGTTATGGTTGCATTGATCTTGATTGGTGTATATCTCACCAGAAAAGGTGGAATCCGTATCGAGACATCCATATGGCAGCCTGCAGAGGAGGAAAAAAATGAATGAATTAAATCCGTTCAAGCTGGCAAAAATGCTTGAGGAACTTGAGAACACCGTAGAATTACACAGTATTTCTGTACGGTATAAAGGAGAAAAGGTTGTTGAAGGAGCCTGGGCACCTTTCTCAATGGAAGAGCCGCAGATGCTGCATTCTTTATCAAAGATCGGAACAAGTATCTGTGTTGGATTTGCGGTGGATGAGGGAAAACTTCATCTGGAGGATAAATTTCTGGATTATGTGAGAGAAGATCTTCCGGATGAATATGATGAAGCCCTGGAAAATATTACCGTATATGATCTTCTTACCATGCAGGCCGGTTCCCCGGAATGCTGTAATAATGTATGGTTTTCCAGACTGGAAAAAGACTGGGAGAAGAACTGGCTTGGACAGCCTAAGCTGAAAGAAGATATCGGAAAAGTTTTTCATTATGATTCCGGATGCAGCTATACACTTTCCAGGATCGTGACCAAAGTTATGGGTGAAAACTGTCTGTCCATTATGCAGAAACGTGTTTTTGACAAACTTGGTTTTGGAAAGATCAACTGGCTTACAAGTCCTGAGGGACATAATACCGGCGGCTGGGGCATGTATCTGACCGCAGATCAGATTTCCACACTGGCACAGCTCCTTCTCCAGAAAGGAAACTGGAAGGGTGAGCAGCTGGTGCCACAGTGGTGGATCGAAGAGATGGGACAGTCAAGAGTCGTAATTCCCGGAGATGAGAAAAAAGCACTGACTCATTATGCATATCACATCAAAGCAGGAAAAGAGATCTTTGCGGCAGAAGGAGCATTTGGACAGTATTTGGTGTGCTTCCGGGAACTTCCGGTTGCCATTGGCATTACCGCAGGTGCGAGAGAATATCTTGCGGCAGATATCTGCCTTAAATATATGAAGGAAGCAGTTTCCATACCTTGCCCGGAAGAAAAACGGGAAGAAGGAGAGAAATATCTGGAAGCAAAAATAAAAAGCCTTTCTCTGCCACAGCCGGAAGGCAGACTGAAAACTGCGGAAAAAGAACTCAGTGGATTATTTAACCGGGAGATTATTTTTACAGAAAATCCGAGAAACATTGAAAGTGCAAAGATCATTCCGGAAGGATGTAAACTGCGTCTGGAAATGATAGTCCAGGGTGAGAAAAAGATTGCTTATGCAGGATTTAAGAGCTGGAAACAGAACGATCTTTATCCGGATGATTTTACAAAGAGATATCACAGCATTGCTTATGGAATGGATCAGGAAACGTTATATCTGTCTGTGGGACTGCTCAACACTTCCTACAGGGAAGAGTATTCCTTCTGGGTCAATTCTAAAGATACCGTGATCGCGACCTGGAGACCTAACGTTACCTATCTTCCGGAACAGCCGGATATGGTATGGAAGTTTACAGGAAACTTTAAATCCTGAAGAGAAAAAACTCAAAGTATAGACCGATAAAAATATAGCAATTCCTCCAACCTTATGATAAAAGAAACGAACAACCCGCAGGATACTGACTTGCCATCAGTGGTCCGATGGGTTGTTTTTTGTTTGGAATAAGTCTACAATAGGAAACAGAAATTTTTATTATTGTGACATAGGGAAGAAAGTGTACGATGAAAATACATTACAGAATTAAAAATAATGCAATAGAGATCGTTCGGTGTTATGGTACCGATGACCGGATCGTGCTGCCGGAAGAGATCAATGGTCTTCCGGTAGTCAGTGCGGCGCCGTATGCGTTTTCTGCACATAAGGATGGAGAAGAAGATGCAGAAACCTGGGAGAGCGAAGATGTAATTTCGTTCGGAGAAGAGAGACTTCTTGCCGGAGAGGAAGTGCAGGAGATCGTTTTTCCCGATACACTGAAGGAAATCGGAAGATATATTTTTTATGGATGCAAAAAACTGGAACGGCTGGAATTTTCGGATACGCTGATGCAGGTGGGAACCGGGGCGTTTACGGGCTGCAGCGGGCTGAAGGAGCTTGTAATCCATCAGAAAAAAGGGCTCAAGTCCTGTGCAAAGGAGATCCTCGGTGAGCTGTGGCAGAAGATCGATGTGGATTTTCTGTATGAAAATGGTGAGGCAGGTGGAAAACGTGCGCATATGGTTTTTCCGGAGCATTATGATGAGGCGGTGGAGAATACGCCTGCGAGAATTCTGTTTACGGAGTATCATGGCTCAGGGACCAATTACCGGCAATGCTTCTACAGCAAAGAACTGGATTTCGCAGAGTATGACAGCCTGTTTGATATGGCAGTGGTAATGGATAAGTTGGAGGTTCTGGTTGATATGAGCTTCGGACGACTTTGTCATCCGTGGCAACTGAGTAAAAAGGCGAAGAAGCAGTATGAGGATTATATCCGGGAAAATCTTAAGGATATCGGGGAATTTCTGGTGGAAAGCGGAAGCTTAAATGGTCTGGAGCTGCTTTCTCGGGAAAAACTCTGGAATAGAGAGGGCCTGGAACATAGTATTGATGTGGCGGCCAGGAAGAAGGATATGGAGATTTCCGCATTTCTGATGAATGAGCGGAGCCGGATGATGGAGGAAGAGCAGAAGGTGGCCGGGGAGACAGAAAATGATGGGCGGCCAGCGAGACGGAGGAAGAAATTTCAGCTGTAAGTTGGAAGGAATTAATGAAAAAAGAACTGCAACAGCAGATCAGAGGAGGTGAAAATCCTGAGTGAAATAGGAGAAAACGAAAATAATAAAAATAACTTCCTGCCCGGTCAGGGATCCAATTCCCACGAAGCAGCCCAGCGTCTCCAGGACATCGGCAGCAGCATCCTCCGGGCGGCAAGAGACGAGCTGTATCTTGGCATGCGTTTTCTGGATGTGGCGCTGAGCAGCTTTATTTATCAGATGGATGGTTCGGTCAGTCCGTTTGGAACAGACGGGGCTGTGATGTACTTCCATCCGGCACAGCTTGGCGGGCTTTATAAAGAAAACAGGATTCTTGTGAATCGAGGATATCTCCATATGGTATTTCACTGCATTTTCCGGCACTTTGGGAAGCCGGGAATAGAGACGCGTTTGTGGAATTTAAGCTGCGATATTGCAGTGGAGCATATGATCGACGGGATCTATCACCGCTCAGTCCGATATTCCAGAAGTCTTCTCCGGAGGGAAACCTACCGTCTTCTGGAAAAGGAAAAGAAGACGCTGAATGCAGAGAGAATCTACAAGATTCTGAAAGAAGAATTTCTGAAGGAAAAAGAACTGGCACAGCTTGAAAAAGAGTTCTACGTGGACGACCATAAATACTGGGCAAACCAGCAGCCCGACCGGAAACCCAATCCCCTGATGAGTAAAAAATGGGGAGATATCAGCGATGGGATCGAAACAGACCTAGGGACTTTTTCCAGAGAGTCAGGAGAGCAGGACGGAGATTTTCTGGACCAGCTGAAAATAGAGAACCGGGAACGATATGATTATCGGGAATTTCTGCGGAAGTTTGCAGTATTTCGGGAAGAACTGACTGTGGATCCGGACAGCTTTGATTATAATTTTTATACCTACGGGCTTTCCCTTTACGGGAATATGCCGCTGATCGAACCCCTGGAAACCAGAGAAGTGAAAAAAGTTTCGGAATTTGTCATTGTGATCGATACCTCCATGTCCTGTTCAGGAGAACTGGTACAGAGATTTCTGGAGGAAACCTATGGGATCTTAAGCGACAGCGGGAATTTTTTCCAGAAGGTAAATATACACATTATCCAGTGTGATGAGAAGGTGCATTCGGATGTAAAGATCACCGGTGCAGAGGAATTGCAGGAGTATATGAACAGCCTGGAACTTTACGGTGATGGAGGTACAGATTTCCGTCCGGCTTTTGCTTATGTGGAAGAGCTGATGGAAAAACGTGAGTTTGAAAATCTTAAGGGCCTGGTGTATTTTACAGACGGATACGGGCTTTTTCCGGCAAAGATGCCGCCATACCGGACAGCATTTGTATTTATGGAGCAGGAGCCTGAGGATGTGGATATCCCGGCCTGGGCCATGAAGCTGGTGATCACGGAGGAAGAATTGTAAAGAATTATATCCATATCTTATGTCATGAATCTGATATTTTAATCTTTTATTTTGTATATTGCTATCTGCATATCAGTTATAGTGTAGAAAATAGGTAACAACAGACAATGTTACGGAAAATATACAGAACAGGAGATTGTATGGCATGAGATATGGGTATTTTGATGAAGAAAAAAAGGAATATGTGATTACCAGGCCGGACACACCTGCTCCGTGGGTGAATTATTTGGGATCGCCGGAATACGGAGCAATCGTTTCCAATAATGCAGGGGGATACAGCTTTGCAAAATCCGGGGCGAACGGCAGAATCCTGAGATATATTTTTAATCAGTTTGATCAGCCGGGAAGATATATTTATCTCAGGGATAATGACACAAAAGATTATTGGTCAGCATCCTGGCAGCCGGTTGGCAAAGATCTCAGTGAGTATAAAAGTGAATGTCATCATGGCACAGCCTATACTAAAATGATGGCAGATTACAGCGAGATACATTCAGAGGTGAGATACTATGTACCGCTTGGGCAGTCCTACGAGGTATGGAATCTGAAAGTTACCAACTGCTCAGACAGAAAACGTGAGATCAGTGTGACTGGATATGCAGAGTTTACAAATAACAGCAATTATGAACAGGATCAGGTGAATCTGCAGTATTCCCAGTATATTACAAGAACAGTATTCTGTGGAGATCGTGTACGTCAGATGATCCATGCGAATCTGGACGGCCTTAAGGATGGGGAAGAGGTTGATAACAAGAACGTGTTCAACCGATTCTTCGGCCTGGCTGGAGAGAAGGTTTCTTCCTGGTGTGGTGACAGGGAAAAATTCCTTGGAAGATATCACGGATACAACAATCCGGCAGGGGTTGAAGCCGGTGTATTATGTAATGAGGGAAATTATAATGAAAACAGCTGTGGAGCTCTTTCAGCTGTAATTACTCTGGAACCGGGAGAAAGTCGGGAAATGGCTTTTCTGGCAGGAATGAAGGAGGATAATGAAGCAGCGGAGATTATAGCACATTATGCAGACTGTGAAAAAACATGCGCGGTGGAGCTTGAAGAACTGATCAGTTACTGGCACGGACAGCTTGCACATTTTCAGATCAGAACACCAAGTCCGGAATTCGATACCATGATCAATACATGGAACGCATATAACTGTTTTATGACATTTATCTGGTCACGTGCAGCATCTTTTACTTATTGCGGACTTCGTAACGGATATGGATACCGTGATACTGTACAGGATATCCAGGGTGTGATCCATCTTGCACCCCAAATGGCACTGGATAAGATCCGTTTCATGTTGTCAGCACAGGTAGATAACGGCGGCGGTCTTCCACTTGTGAAATTCACACATAATCCGGGACATGAGGATACACCGGATGATGCGTCCTATGTACAGGAAACCGGTCATCCGGCATACCGCGCAGATGATGCACTCTGGCTGTTCCCTACTGTATACAAATATATTTCAGAGACAGGAAATTTTGCATTCATCGATGAAGTGATCCCGTTTGCAAACAAGGATGAAGGAACTGTATACGAGCATCTGAAAAGAGCTATTGACTTCTCCATGAACCATCTTGGCAGACATGGAATGCCGGCCGGCCTTTATGCAGACTGGAATGATTGTCTGAGACTTGGAAAGGATGGGGAATCTACTTTCGTTGCATTACAGTTCTATTATGCAATGACTATCCTGAAAGAGTTTGCAAAGTACAAAAAAGATGAAAAATATATAAAATACCTGGAAGAAAAACAAGAGCAGCTTGGAAAATTGATCCAGGAACTCTGTTGGAATGAAGATCGTTTTATCCGTGGGTTTACGGAGCGGGGAGAGGTTATCGGAAAGAGAACTGACCCGGAGGCAAATATGTGGCTGAATCCACAGAGCTGGGCTGTGATCAGCGGCCTTGCAACAGAGCGGCAGGCAGATCTGGCTCTTCAAATGGTTTATGAAAGATTGAATACAGAATACGGTGCAATCCTTATGGATCCTCCATATCATGCAAATGCTTTCGACGGAGCACTTGCGGTTATCTACAATGCAGGAACAAAGGAAAATGCGGGAATCTTTTCACAGTCACAGGGATGGCTCATTCTGGCAGAAGCACTTTGCGGACATGGTGAGCGTGCATTTAATTATTTCCTGGAGAATGCTCCGGCAGCGCAGAATGACAGGGCTGAGATCAGACAGCTGGAGCCATACTGCTATGGACAGTTTACAGAAGGAAAAGCAAGCCCGAATTTCGGACGATCTCATGTGCACTGGCTGACAGGAACAGCATCTACTGTGATGGTAGGATGTGTAGAAGGAATTCTTGGCATGCGTCCGGATTTCTATGGCTTACGTATAGCACCATCGATTCCAAAAGAATGGGAGAAGTTTGAGATAAGCAAGGATTTCCGTGGATGTCATCTCCATATCACTGTGAAGAATCCGGGACATGTGGAAGCCGGATGTAAAAAACTCTATGTAAATGGAGAAGAACTTCCGGGTAATTATATTCCGCAGGAGAAACTTACCGGTGAGACAGAAATTGAATTCTATATGTCATGACATAATGGATATAAATTGCGAGGAGATCACATTTATGAATACAAAGTAAAATGGAATATAAATACCGTTTTATTTTGGCAGGAAGGAGATCACAGAATGAAATATATAAAATTTCAGGATAAAAATGGAAGTTTTTCCATAGAAAATCCGGAGAATTACAGCGGTTTATATATACCTCTGGCCGGAGAAAACGGATTGAAATCCGCGATCACCCCTTCTCTGGGAGGAGACAGCAAACTGGATCAGAATCATTTTCTGCTGGAACCGGTAAGCATTGAGAATCTTCATAATAATCGAACCAGAAATTTCTGGTGCAAGATAAAAGGAAAAGGTTACTGGTCAGCATGCGGAGTTTCGGCAGAACAGGAATTTCAGAAATATACTGATAAACAGGATAAAAGCAGCCTGGAAGCCGGATTTATGTGGCAGAAGCTGCACAGAACTTCTGAGAAATACGGACTTCAGTCAGAGATTTTGTCTTTTGTGACAGTGAAAGGTGATGCGGAGGTCCATCTTGTAAAGATTACCAATATTGAAGAGGAAGAACAGGAGATCACACCGGTTGCTGTAATACCTGTATATGGAAGAAGTGCAGACAATCTCAGAGATCACAGGCATGTGACTTCCCTTTTGCACAGGATAAGAACAACGGAGTACGGTGTTGAAGTAAAACCGGTGCTTTCTTTTGATGAAAGAGGTCATCAGAAGAATAATACTGCATATTTTGTATATGGATCTGAAGGCGAGGGAACGGAACCGGAAAGCTTTTATCCTGATGTGGAAATGTTTATCGGAGAAGGCGGTTCTTTCCTGATTCCGGAGGTGGTCAGAGAAGAGAAAAAAGGTGTTCCGGCAGGAACAGAAATTGAAGGAAAGGAAGCTGTCGGTGGTATTCGTTTTGCATCCAGGGTTCTGAGACCACATGAAACAGCTGTATATGTTGTGACAGCGGGAATATCTGAAAAAAATCAGCTGCCGGAGGAGACTGCACGGTTTTACAGAACTGAAAAACAGGTTGCAAGAGAATTTGAACATGTAAAAAAACACTGGACAGAAAAAGTGAATGTTTCTTTTGAGACAGGTGATGAGGACAGAGATAATTATCTGAAATGGATCTGTTTCCAGCCGATATTAAGAAGAATTTACGGTTGTTCATTCCTCCCGTATCATGATTATGGAAAAGGTGGAAGAGGCTGGCGTGATCTCTGGCAAGACTGTCTGGCACTTCTGATCATGGATCCTTCTGTTGTACGTCAGATGATCGTCGATAATTACGGTGGAGTACGCATCGATGGAACCAATGCCACGATCATCGGAAACAGACAGGGTGAATTTATCGCAGACCGCAACAACATTGCCCGCGTGTGGATGGATCATGCTTTCTGGCCATTTGTGACAACGCAGCTTTATATGGATCAGACCGGGGATATGAATGTCCTTTTTGAGAAGATTCCATATTTCAAGGATCTTCAGACAAAAAGAGGAACTGCGCATGATGAAAAATGGAGCAGTGCCTATGGAGAAAATCAGAAAACAGAATCCGGTGAGATTTATTACGGAACGGTTCTGGAACACATTTTGCTGGAAAATCTCTGTGCTTTTTATGATGTAGGAGAGCACAACGAGATGAAACTTCACGGGGCAGACTGGAACGATGCCATGGATATGGCATGGGAAAATGGTGAGAGTGTGGCATTTACCTGTGCATATGCTGGAAATATGAAGAACATCGCAGAATATCTGAGAAAACTTCAGGAAAAGGAAATGTTTGACAGGATTGAAGTTGCGGAAGAAATGGAAATCCTGTTTACCGGAGACCGTGAGCTTTATGAAAGCCCGGAGAAAAAGCAGCAGCTTCTGAGACAGTACACAGAAAAATGTGCACATGATATCAGCGGAAATACTATTGTGATCCGTCTGGACCAGCTTAGCCGGAATCTGGATGAAAAGGCAGATTGGATGATGGAAAACATCCGCAGAAGAGAATGGGTAAAAGACGGAGAAAACGGCTGGTTCAACGGATATTATGATGATCATAAACGTCCTGTGGAAAGGGCAGAAAACAGCCAGGTACGTATGATGCTTACCAGTCAGGTATTTGCGATCATGAGTAAAACCGCACAGAAAGATCAGATTGAGTCTATCTGTAAAAGTGCGGATAAATATCTTTTTGACCGTCAGGCAGGAGGATATCGCCTGAATACCAATTTCCATGAAGAAAAATTTGATCTGGGAAGAATGTTCGGGTTTGCTTATGGAGAAAAGGAAAACGGAGCGGTATTTTCCCATATGGCTGTTATGTATGGCAATGCACTGTATAAAAACGGCTATGCAAAAGAAGGACATAAGGTTCTGGAAACGCTTCTGGACGCTGCCATGGATTTTGAGAACAGCAGGATGTATCCTGGAATTCCGGAATATTTTGATAATCAGGGAAGAGGATTGTATGCATATCTTACCGGTGCTGCAAGCTGGTATATGCTGACTATGATCACAGAGGTATTTGGCGTCAGAGGAGATCTTGGAGATCTGGTGATCGCGCCGGCACTGATGCCGGAGCAGTATAATGAGAATGGACAGGCATCTCTTACTATGGAATTTGCCGGAAGAAAGCTGGAGATCTGTATCTGCAATCCGGAGAAAAAACTTCCTTCAGAATATAAAATAAAAACAGTATGGTGTGATGAAAAGGAAATGAAAAACGAACAGAGTACCTGTGTACGTATAGATCGGGAACTGCTCGAAAAGCTTTCTGTAAAAGAAACACACAGGATCAAAGTGGAACTGATGTAACAGAAATCGGTTATACATAATTGTTAAATTACAGAAACAGAAGTATCAATAGGAAAACGGCATCCCACAGTTGTAAAAAGCTGCGGGATGTCGTTTTTGATGCTGATAAAAAATATCAGCCATAATAATAAGGATGTTTACCACATGGATTTGTAATATTTGTCACGGTACTTCTTTGGGGTAAGGCCGGTGAAGTTTTCAAAGATCTGGATAAAATGACTCTGTGAAGAGAAATTCAGATAATTGGCAATATCAACGACTGTTTTATCAGAGTATCGGAGCAGGTGAGTGGCTTTTTCGATTTTTTTTTCGCGGATGTAATCACTTATGGATACTCCAAGATTCTGTTTGAATACTCTGGACAGATAACTGGGAGAGAGTCCGGTATGTTCTGACAGATCCTGAATGGTGATACGCTCCTTAATGTGACCGTAAATATAGTCCACGCATTGCATGACCGGTCTGGAAAGAATAGAGCTTTTTTTCTGGAGGATCATTTTTCCGGTAAAATCTCTGGCCATAATATGATGCAGATCTGCAATCTGGCGTACAGTGGTGCAGGAATCCATTTTCAGAATGTAAAAATCGCTGAGACGATATGCCTGTTCAGGCTCCAGTCCACCGTCAATACAGTAACGGGTGAGCATGGCAGTAGTGACAACGAAATGATACTTCAGGTTGATCAGAGGATTTTTGGAGAGGATACCGGTTCCCTTCAGATGAAGAAAAGAGTCTTCCTCGCAGTTTTTGTTTACAGCTTCCATATCACCGGCTCTTACGGCATTGTAAAAAGAATATTCCACAGAGGGAGAGCGATGAAGAGCTTCCAGTTCTGTATCTTCCAGTTCATTAGTAATCCAGTCTTGGGAAATGGACATATTGATATCCTCCTTATATGTTGATGTTTAAGGAATGTATTGGTTTCTTATATTATGACATGAATCTGACATTTTGTTAAGATTAATAATATAATCGCAGATAAAAAAATGGTATACTTTTATCATCAAAGGTAAAGCATCGGGGATGCTACAGAAAAAGGAGGATTTATACTATGAAGAAAAGAGCGGTATCTATGATCCTTGCAGCAGCAATGGTTTGTGGAATGATGGCAGCAAATGTAAGCTGTGTATCTGCAAAAGGATCGGATGAGGGAAAAGTGATCAATATTTATTCCTGGAATGATGAGTTCCGTCAGAGACTGGAAGCTGTTTATCCGGAAGTAGAGTCCACTTCCAAAGATGGTACAGTTACAAAACTGAAAGATGGTACAGAGATCCACTGGATCGTAAATCCGAACCAGGATGGCGTATATCAGCAGAAACTGGATGAGGCACTTCTCAACCAGGCTGATGCAAGTGCAGATGATAAGGTAGACATATTCCTTTCTGAGACAGATTATGTATTCAAATATACAGACAAAGATGCAGATGTTGCAATGCCTCTTACTGATCTTGGCATTGATCCGGACAAGGATCTTGCAGATCAGTATGATTTCACGAAAACAACAGCTTCTGATGCGGATGGAGTACAGAGAGGCGCCACATGGCAGTGCTGCCCGGGTGTCCTTGTATATCGTCGTGACATTGCGAAAGATGTTTTCGGTACTGATGACCCGAAAGAAGTTGGCGAGAAGATGAAAGACTGGGATACAGCCAAAGAATCAGCAGCTCAGCTGAAAGAAAAAGGATATTATACATTTGCTTCTTATGCAGACACTTTTCGTTTATATGGAAACAGCATTGAGAATCCGTGGGTAGAGTCCGGTGATTCTGTGATCAAAGTAGATTCAAAGATCATGGACTGGGTAAAAGATTCCAAAGAGTGGCTGGATGCAGGTTATCTTAACAAAACTGTAAAAGGTCAGTGGAACGATGACTGGAACAAGGCAATGAGTTCTGAGTCCAAGGTATTCGCATTCCTCTTCCCGGCATGGGGTATCGACTTTACTCTGAAACCAAACTGGGATGGAGCAGAAGGTGACTGGGCTGTTACAAATCCTCCGCAGGAATACAACTGGGGTGGCTCTTACATTCAGGCTGCAACAGGAACAGATAATCCGGAACATGTCAAAGATATTATCCTGGCAATGACGGGAAATCAGGATAATCTTCTTAAGATTTCCAAAGAATACTCTGATTTTACAAATACAAAATCCGGTATGAAAGATGCAGCTACAAATGCAGATTTCGCATCTGATTTCCTTGGTGGACAGAACCCGT
>OAWP01001583.1_pt1 | contig 13183 bp, 12 predicted proteins | sample 1517081 | NCBI WGS metagenome assembly OAWP01 (sample SAMEA2580167, study PRJEB22360) | human gut metagenome | biome: human gut; feature: human-associated habitat; material: faeces | place: Denmark | collected 2008/2010 | reverse complement strand
AAATAAAACTGCGCCACAGCCTTGGCAGGCCATCGCGCAGCGATTTTGTTCAATCAGATTTTTACGGTAAGGGTAATGTTATACTTATAAATTATATAGAATCTATGAAAGATAGTGTAGTGGTAGGACTGCGCTGTCTTTTGTTTTGCAGAAAATTATTTAAGAGGGAAAAGACTGTGACAGAAAACCTTATAAAAAACTACAATATGTTCTGAAAAAACGAATTTCGCCAATTTATATATGAATTTCGCCATTTTAGAAAATTTTGCGATAAATATGTTATTATTCAAATACAAGGTAAGAAGAAATGAAATATATCCGAAGGGAGGATAACAAGAAACGAGAAAGGAATTGAAAAAAGTCATTGAAAGAATTGCATTTAAAGCTGCTGCTTCAAATGTAAATGAAACATGCTCCTGGCTTACATATCAGCCTAAAGTACCAGAAACTGCAAAAAAATTAAGAAAACATTGATATGGAAACACAAACTTTTTCAAAGGAAGAAAAAGAGGAAATTATTCGCTATGGACTTGACAGAATAAAAAGTATCTGCACTATGACATTTGTGACATTACTGATGGGATGTATCTTTCAGGTGTTTTTTCAAAGCATAATTTTTCTTGTATGCTTTATTGCTTTAAGGAAATATGCCGGTGGTTATCATGCAGATACACAAAATCGGTGCTATGTGATTTCAACAGCAATTATTGCAGTTGCATTATTGGCAATCCGCTATATGTCTGATGGTAGTGATAATGAGATTTTTATTCTTCTGCAAAGTCTGAATTTTATTCTTCTGTATTTTCTTGTTCCAGTGGACAATAAGAATCATCGTCTGGAATATTGGGAAAAAGAAAAATATGGAAAAAAGCAAGAGTGAGAATAGGGTGTATGTATGTGCTATGTATCTTTTTGAATTTTACCGCGATAAGAAGCATAGCCATTACAGTTGGAGTAACAAATCTGACTGTTGGAGGATGTGTGATTGTAGGAAAAATAAAAAATTTTGTATTAAACAGTCTGCAAATATAAAATCATAAACGGAAAGATGTATAAACGTTTATATAATTGTACAACAAAACAATGGATAGGAGACTGGATTTTAGTGTAAATATAGGAACAAGATTTGGGAATTATTTATATAATTTTGTTAAATCTTATAGATGATTAATAATAAAAAAACAGCTTCTGCTCGGAAAATATCCGGGAGAAACTGTTTGTGTAAGGAGATAAATATTATGGTAAAAAAATTGTTTTTTGTAATGTTGACAGGAATGATTTGTTTCAGTTCGTGTTTTTGTGAAACAGCTTTTGCGAAAACCAGCAAAGTAAGGGTTTACGATGTGGAAAAAGGAACCACAAGCTTCACATCTTTTACATATTCGGATAATAAAAATGATGAGTCACTGGCTCCGTCGGAGGGAGCAGAAGCGATTTCATCTGCTTCTCAGAAGGTGGTTATTTTCCATCAGGCAGATGGGTCTACGATAATAAGAAAAGCAGACAGTAATGGAAAAGTGACACTTCCAGCAATAAGAAATCAGACAGGATATACTTTTCTTGGATGGAGCACGAAGCCGGATCAGACTCAGAATCCGCAGTATCAGGCGGGACAGGTGATACAGGTAAGGAAGAAAACCCATTTATATGCAGTTATGTATAACTGGCAACAGGAGCCGGATATTCAGGTCAATAATCTGGCAGCTCAGCTGTCGGAGTATTCCGGAATTATTTTTGTGGGAGATTCCAGAACGTATTTTATGCAGAAAACTCTTCTTCGGGAATATGGAAAGGATGCAGTTGCAAAAGTATCATTTGTGTGTAAGACAGGGGAGGGACTGAGCTGGTTTGAAACAGCAGGAGAGAGAGTAATGAGAAGTGAAATTGCCCGTCTGCAGTCAGATTCAGATAAGCCCGTAGCAGTTATTTTTAATCTTGGTGTGAATGATCTTTCGAGTCATAATTCCGGGAATGGGGTTGATTATAAAGGCGAGGCAAATGCATATCTTGCGCGTATGAACACTCTTGCAGAGGAACTTGAAAGTGACTGCAGATTGTTTTATATGTCTGTGAATCCGGTAAATACAGCAATGAAACCAACTCGAAAAGAAGCGCAGTTACGTTACTTTAATGACAGATTGCAGAGCAGGTTAAATAAGAGATTTCAATGGATAGATACCTATAAATATCTGATGAAAAACGGTTACAGTACATACAATGAGTTTAAGGGAAATATAGATGACGGCGTTCACTATTCTACACGTACCTATAAAAGAATTTATAAATATTGTATGAATGCGATCAGAAAATAAGAAAGAAGAATATGGATTTAATCGAATATGGATGCAAAATTTCAGATAAGTTTTTTCGTTCAAAAATAAAATTTGTTTCTTAAAATAAAACTATCCCGAACAAGCTACAAAGAATAAAAGTCTTGTACTTGCCGGGATAGTTTTATTTGGAGCTGACGATGTTGGAAATCATTGTTAAATGACAGCCTCTTTTGTTTTGAGTAAAAGGGACCCATAGGGCTCCTTGCTTTCTCCCTCTTTTCAGGGAATTCAAACGAACAGACATCGCTGAAACCATTAGAGCAAAAAATCCTCGAAGATTTTGAATATCAGAAATTTATTTACTGCAGCGATGCAGGTCTGGGATTCGAATTTATCAGGGAATATAACCATATGTGGGAACGGACCTATATTGTGACCACGTTTATTAAAAAGCTGAAAAAAGGAGAGAAGGAATGGGTTTTAAGCCCGCAGGGATTCAAAAGGGTATCTGATGATAAAACTGTTGATATCTCAAAACTGCCCGAGGACGACAAAGGACTTTATTACAAAGATGAGCCATAGACAACTAAAAAGTTACAGCAGCGTTTTTTTTTCTTTTACAAACTGTCAAAGACGGGATTCTTCTATCTGCCACCGTCCTTCACTTACCTTCAAAATATTAGCAACATTATCATCAAGAAGATCGGTACATACTGCGTAAAGCCCATCATACAGAGTTTCTTCAGCAATTTTGTTTTCATCTAGGGAATATTTGATATCAGCCTCTTCTCCTTCTGGCGTAACTGCTGTCTTTTCAATAAAACATGCCGGATCATTAGGGTTTTTACGGCTCTTTTTTGTATTTTCTGAATCCAGCATTTTTTGTGCACGTTCCACTTGTTTATCACGGATTGTTCTTTGATAAGCTGTATATTTCGGTGAATAAGTAATGATCAGACGCTGGTGCAGCTTCTTCGTGGTATAAGGTTCATCTTTGTAATAAAGACCTTTGTCACTACTATCGAGCTTAGTGATATCAACAGGAGTGTCATCGGATACTTTTTTAAATCCCTGTGGATCTAATGCCCATTCTTTTTCTTCTTTTTTTAGTCTTTTAATGGACTGAGTTACGATATAAGCACGTTCCCCCATATGGTTGTATTCACGGATAGATTCGGAACCCAGGTCTGCATCACTGCAGTAAATAAATTTCTGGCATCCAAACTCTCCAAGTATCTTTTTTTCCAATGGTTTGAGGGATGTCTGTTCGTTTACATTTTCTGCAAAGGTAGAAAATGCAAGAGGGATGCCGTCGCCATCCATAAACATATCCATTTGAATGATCGGATTTGGTCTGTGTTCTTTGCTTTTTCCATACTTTTTGTTTCCATCTTCCTGCTTGATTTCAAAGTAGTAGAATTTAATGGCAAACTGAAAGAAATAGCAAAGAAAATTCCGGGAAATTTCATTCAGATTCATCAGTCGTATCTGATCAATTTTGATTATATCGAAGAATGTTCTTATGAATCTGTGAAAATGAAAAACGGAGATACAATTCCAATCAGTCAGCCATATAGGAAATCAGTGAGAACGCAACTGGCGGAACGTGTGTGGAGGGAAAGAGAGTAAATGTTTGCGTTGATAACTACATTAAGCACGAATCTTTTGCGTACATATATAATCTATCGCTTTATGAGGTTGTTCTTTTGGACAGATATTGAGGAAAAGAAAAAAGAAAGAGCCTGTTATGTATTGTTTTTTATTTTGACAGCAGGAGTGCATCTGATATTTTGTTCGCCAGGTATGAGTGTGATAACAAATATAGTGCTGATTTTTTTGATTACAGTGTGTTATGAAGGAGCATTGAAAAAGAAAATATTTGTGACACTACTTGTATATGGAACTAATATGGGATGTGATTTAGTAGCTGTTCATTTACTGACAGATTATTCAATAACAGGGAAAGTCGGTGAATGTGCTGCGTATATAACTGTACTATTATTGCTGATTTGCGATGTTATTTCAGAAAAAATCTTGATTAAGAATAAAGGAGAAGATAAAACTCCGCATGGGATGATACTGGCGGTTATTTCAGCACTTTGTCTGGCAGAATTGCTTATTGTTGAACAGGAACTAAAAAATCGTATCCTGCTGGTGTTATTTGGATGTTGTGTTTTGGCAGTTGTATTATTGATTTTCTATTTATATGATGTTCTGATAAGTGCGTATAAGAAACTGGAAGAACAATCTCTTATGGAAAAACAAATGCTCATTTATTCTCACCAGTTGGATGTGTTGATGCAATCGGAAGAGAAAGTAAAAGCTCTACGCCATGATATGAAAAATCATCTGGGAGAACTTGCACTTATGGCTGGAAATCAGAATAATGAAGAAATTCGGAAATATATACAGGACATGGGGGAGTATATGCAGAACCAGTCTGAACTGGTCAGCTGTGGGAATAAGAATCTTGACAGTCTGCTGAATTATCTTCTGGGACAGGCAAAAAAGAAGTTGAATCATGTAGAGTATGAGGTACGGGTACCATCTGATTTGTGTATATCAGCATTTGATCTGAATGTGATTTTGGGAAACCTGACAGAGAATGCAATAGAAGCAGCAGAGCAGACAGAAGATAAATGGATGTCAGTGAATATATACTATGAAAAAGGTATGTTTTCCATGGAAATAAAAAACAGTTTTCAACATGAATTGGATGTAGAGAAAAATAAATTATTGTCAACGAAGGAAGAAAAAGGACATGGCATTGGTCTTGCAAATGTCAGGAAGATGGTAGAGAAATATCAGGGATTTATGGATGTTTCGAATACAAATCAGATTTTTATTGTAAAGGTAATGCTGTACTTATAAATTATGTAGAATCTATAAAAGATAGTGTAGTGGAGGACTGCGCTGTCTTTTATTTTGCAGAAAATTAGTCAAGAGGGAAAATATTGTGACAGAAAACCTTATAAAAAACCACAATATGTTTTCGAAAAACGAATTTCGCCAATTTATATATGAATTTCGTCATTTTAGAAAATTTTGCAATAAATATGATATTATTCAAATACAAATGATGAAAAAAAAGATATAGAGCTATTGTAGCTTATATGATGAAGTGACTGGTATATTTTTTGCTTAATTATATAAAAAATATGGAGAAATATATTATTATGAAAAAAGTAAATAAATTTAAATTACTGGCAGCAGGGCTATTGATAGGAGTTGCTTTTTGGCTGTTAGGATCCGATTTCTTTACATTCATGATATGGTGGGAAATTTTATGGATTCTTGGATTGGTATTTATGCCGATAACGGCTCAGATATTCAAAGGTTTTGATGATAATGGATGGATGTATTCAAAGGTTATAGCAATAGTGATATGCGGATATGGAGTATGGATTTTGACTTCTATAAAAGTGGTTCACTTTACCACATTGAGTTCTGTCGTAATTACTACCTTATGTGGGGGGAGCAGTATTGCTTATGGAATATATGGAAAACAAAGAAAGGTTTTTCCGTGGAAACATATGGAACTTGTTTATTGGGAAGAAGTGATTTTCTTTGTTGTATTTCTTTTGTGGACATATATGGCAGGATTTCATCCGGCAGCTCATGGAACTGAAAAATATATGGATTTTGGTTTTATGAAGTCTATGATGCGTAGCACAACACTTCCGTCAGAAGATATGTGGTATGCTGGCAAAGCTTTTAACTACTATTATGGTGGTCAATATTTTGCGGTGTTTCTTACGAAACTTACAGGAACAAAGGTAGAGATTACATACAATCTTATGCGTACCATGATAGCTGCATTTGCGTTTGTATTGCCATTTAGTCTTGTGCGTCAGATGCTTAAGGATAAATTAGGTAAAAGGGGAAGAGCATGGATAACAGATTTTGGAGGTATTTTAGCAGGTTTATCTGTATCCATGAGTGGAAACCTTCATTATATTATATATGGAAAAATTTTTACATTACTGGGGATAAGAGAAGATTACTGGTTTCCAAGCACAACACGATTTATAGGATTTGATCCACCTGTGACAGGGGACGAGACAATTCATGAATTTCCTTCATATTCTTTTGTTCTTGGGGATTTACATGCGCATGTGATTAATGTGTTTTTTGTTTTGGCAGTATTGGGGATTTTATATGCATGGATAAAAAGAAATTCCGGTAAAAGCTGGAAACAGAAAGAGATATTTCTGCTGGGACTGTTCCTTGGAATTTTCCTGTTTTCAAATACATGGGATTTTATGATTTATTATGTTGTAATATGTGGAACACTGTTTTTTGGAAATTTGAAGAGATATCTTAATTCTACAGATATGAGAACCGGTATAAAATGGAGCGTTGTGCAATGGATAGAACTTCTGCTGACTGCTGTGTTGATTTCGTTACCATTCCATTTACAGTTTAAAAGCGTTATGGTACAGGGAATCGGAATAGTGAAAATTCATACGGCGTTTTATCAGTTTTGTGTATTATGGGCTTTTCCATTGCTTATATGTGGATTATTTGTCGTATCTACGCTGATAAAAAATAGAAATTTTACAAATAAAAAAAACAGGAATTTATTTTACAAAATTAATGTTTCTGATTTATACGGAGTTGTACTTTCTCTTTGTGCAATGGGACTAATATTGATTCCGGAAATCGTTTATGTAAGAGATATCTATGAAAAAACAGCACCAAGAGCAAATACTATGTTTAAGCTGACTTATCAGGCATATATACTTTTTGCGCTTATGATGTCGTATATTCTGGTATTTTTTGTGGCAGACAGAATAAAAATTTTGCAAGAAACTAAATTGGATAATAGATATGAGAAAAAGGTAAGATTATCAAAAGTGCAGATAACCGTTGGGGGAATGGCAATAATACTTCTTATATCTACCTGTGGATATTTCGTAAATGCTACAACAAATTGGTTTACAGGTTTTCCTCTGAAAAATAAATACCAAACTCTCAATGCAACTGCTTATATAGAAAATGCCATTCCTGAAGATGCGGCAGCAATACGATGGCTGAATAAAAATATTACAGGTCAGCCAACCGTTCTTGAAGCTTGCGGCGACAGTTATAAAGACTATGACAACCGGGTTTCTGCTATGACAGGATTGCCGACGGTATTAGGATGGTATGTTCATGAATGGTTATGGCGAAATAATCTTGATGAAGAAAACAAAAGAAGAACAGACGTGGAAACTATTTATACTTCAACAGATAAAAAAGAAGTACAGGAACTGCTTGATAAATATGAGGTGAATTATATTTTTATTGGAAGCTGTGAATATCAAAAATATGAAGGGGTTAATGTAGCACTTTTAAGTTCATTGGGAGAAATAGTTTTTAAAGAGGAAAATACAATGATTGTGAAGCTGTAATAAAACAGATTTCAAAAAGAAAACAGTCACATATTTGAGTGAATATCTTAATTCATCAGATGTAAGTGACTGTTTCTTTTTATTGCTATTTTTGAGGTAACTGTTTTGGGCTGATGATTACAGCATACTTATACTGTCGCTATTATAACGGCTATATTTAGCTTCCTCATATCTGATCATGCAGATAAAAGCGGGTTCAATATCTTTTACTGTTTGTGCAACATTACAGAAATATTGGAGAGGAATTGTGGCAAAAAACCTTATAAAAAACACACTATGTTTTGAAAAAACGAATTTCGCCAATTTATATATGAATTTCGCTGTTTCATAAAATTTTGCGACGAATGTGTTATCATTTAAATATAAGTAAGAAGAATTGAAATGTATCTGAAGAAAAGAAGTATCAAATGAAACATAGCAGAAGCAAAAACGCAGTGTTATTGATGATTATCTTTATTTGTAGTATTTGTTCGAATAATGTGTGGGCTCGTGAAACAGGGACAATGGATCAACTGGAAAAGGAGAATCTGGATGATGTAGATAAAATGAATAAAGGGCGTGTGAAAAAACGAGAGTTTTTTCATGCGTCCTTTTGCTTATGGATGTAATAGTAGTTATATTACATAAAAAAGGGTATAGTTCCCCTTACCCCATAAGAATGCTATTATGAAATCCTATGCGGCAGTTGCACCTTTTTTCTGTTTGTTGTGATATTTATAAAGATTGTGTCCGATAGAAACAAGAAATACTTCGAGCAGTACAGATTTTATTCCTCTTCGGACAATTCTTTTGTACCAGCGATCGTTTTTCATGATATCAAAAGTACCTTCTGCCTGGATGGATCTATTCATCCTCAGAAGTGCTCCCTGGATACTTTCGAGATTTTCTATCACTTCCTGATGCATCGCTGTAAGTTCGCGGTTGATCCGTACAGTACGGTTTTTATCTGTCTTTTTACATTGTTCTGCATATGGACAGCCGGAGCAATCTTCACACTGATACACTTCTTCCTGACGCCCATACTTGTTCCCTTTTACGTTTTTTCGATACTGAAGATAAAAGCTTTTCCCGTTTGGACAACGCATGATTCCGCCTTCCCCGATTGGAAAATTTACTGCACGAAATGGATCTTCATGATACTTCTTGTCTGTAGTCTCTTTCTTGAACATGGTAAATTTCATATATTTTTCCATTCCATGCTGCCCACAGAAGATGTAATTGTTGTAAGAACCATATCCAGCATCTGCTACTGGGTACTTCGGATAGAAGCCATATGTAGTATAAAACTTGTTCATTAATGGAATAAAACAATCCATATCTGAGCGATACTGATTTACATCAACAACAGCAATATATTCATCTGCAACACCGACCTGTACATTATAAGCTGGAAGCAACTGGTCATTGCCCATGTAGTCTGTCTTGATTCGCATAAAAGTGGCTGAATGGTCTGTTTTCGAGTAACTGTTGCGATCTTCTCCACAGATTTTGATTTTTTCCACGTATTCTTCCAACTTAGCAGCATACTCTTTGAGTTTCTCATAATGACGTTGTTGTGTAGTTTTGCGATGTCCACTGCCATGAACAAACATTGCTTCATTAATCTGCCAGACTTCTGCATACTGTTCAGCAGCTTCCTTCAGATACTCTGGTGCGTACTCACTATTGATACAAAGTTTCATACCTGTACATGAAAGTTCCTCATTGATTTCCTCAAAGAGTGTAGTTATCTTACCAAAGAGACGGTATCTGGATTTTTCGGTTGCTTTTTTCCATACCCAGGAGTATTTATTCGCATTTGCTTCAAACTTGGATCCATCAATGTATAGATGTTGAAGATCTACATGCTCTGTCTCGAAGATTTTTTTGTTTATATCTTGAAATATTTCCTCAATGGAATCAGCAAGTACTTCGTTGATGAAGTAGCCGAAAGTACGGTAAGAAGGTGCTTGATGATCCATAAGATACATGAAGCGGAGATTGACTTTACACTGATCCTCCAGTTCACGCAATGATATATAGCCATTCGCCATAAATCCAAACAAAACTGTTTTCAGCATGCTGACCGGGTCATATCTGAGTCTTCCTGTATAATGTTGAGGAATATTTTTCAGATATTTCTCCAGTTCGATTTCTCCCATAAATCTATCAAAAGTCAGCACTGGATCACAGATGTCCAAATAATCTTGAATTAGCATTGGCAAAACTGCCTGTTTTGGGTTAGAATAGATTATGTTATTAATTTTTTTCACAAATTAATTATAACAGAAAGAAAGACCTTGAGTTCATTATAAACTCTTGGTCTTTCTTTTTTCAGGACTATTCTTTTTTCACAGCCCCTTTCATTGATTAAGAATTAACGATATCATCAATCTTCTTAAGTTCTTCATCTGAAAAATCAGTATGTCCGATTATCTTGATATTATCAAGAATCTGCTCAGGTTTTGAAGCTCCAATCAGGACACTTGTTACTTTATCATCTTTTAGAATCCAGCTAAGAGCCATCTCGGCAAGCGTCTGTCCTCTTTCCATAGCAATTTCGTTAAGTGCCTGAATCTGGGAAAGCTTTTCTGATGTAAGTGCAGTCTCATTAAGAAATCGTCCGTCAGTGGCAATTCTGCTATCAGCAGGGATACCATTGAGGTAGCGCTTCGTAAGAAGTTCCTGTGCGAGAGGAGAGAAAGCTATGATACCTTTTCCAAGCTCATAGGCAGTGTCCTTAAGCCCGTTATTCTCAATTGTTCTGTCAAAAATAGAATAACGGTTTTGGTTGATTACGAAAGGACATTTCAAATAGGTTAGGATTTCTGTAGCCTTTTTAAGTGTGGGACCATCATAATTTGAAAGACCTACATAAAGGGCTTTTCCACTTCGAACGATAGAGTCAAGAGCACCCATAGTCTCCTCAAGTGGTGTCTCAGGATCCATTCTGTGATGATAGAAGATATCGACATAATCAAGTCCAAGTCGCTTAAGACTCTGGTCCAGGCTTGCAATAAGGTACTTGCGGCTTCCCCAATTGCCGTAAGGTCCTTCCCACATATCAAATCCGGCCTTTGTGCTGATGAGCATTTCATCTCGGTATGGATGAAGTTCTTCCCTGAAAAGCTTGCCGAAATTGCGTTCTGCACTGCCATAAGCAGGCCCATAATTATTGGCAAGGTCAAAATGAGTGATTCCATTGTCAAAAGCGGTAAAGCACATCTGCTTCATATTTTCGTAGACACTTGTATCACCAAAATTGTGCCAGAGTCCAAGTGAAACAACAGGCAGCTTCAAGCCACTTTTACCGCAGCGGTTGTAAACTATTGTGTCGTATCTTTTTTGTCTGCAATGTACATGTGTATATACCTCCATGATTATATCTTTCTGCTACACTTAGGATATCATATTTTTTCTTCAATTGCATCCAGCTCTTCATTTCATCCTCTGTTTTCGCTGTATGCGTTACTGTTCACACGATGTGCGACCAGCAACGCATCTCGCCATTTTAAATCGCCTTTGGCGATGGGGCGAGATGCATTCAAGCCAAAACATGCATCCTCCGTGTCAATCAGCGAAGTGATTGACACGGGAGTGAACAGTAACCTGTATGCTACTGCAATTTCTCCAACAATTCCAGATGAAGTTTCTGCACCTTAATCTTTTGTTTTTGTATATTCACTCTTTGAGTGGACTTTCCTCCTTCGATTTTCTTTAAAGCTTTATGCTTCATAAACTCTTCTTTTATATAGTTTTTTCAAAACAACTATAGTAATATAGAGTTATCACAATCTTAGCTTCCTACTATTCAACGGTTCCTTTTCGCCATATCCAGTGGGGTGGGTAAAGATGAGCCAATAAGTGAATGTAATTGAAGAAATTAAAAAAAGGACTATTTTTTATGAACAATATAAAAGAAAGAATAAAAATATTTTCAGGGGCGCAGCTTAAATACATTGCTTTTCTATCTATGCTTATCGATCACACAAACAAAGCGTTAATCTATCCGAATTTGGATGGAGGAGCATTGAATCGGTTGAGTGACTTTTTTGATATTTTAGGAAGAATCGCATTTCCAATATTCATCTTCCTTCTCGTGGAAGGCTATTTCCACACAAAAAATAAATGGAAGTATTTAATTACACTTCTTGTATTTGGAGTAATATCAGAAATTCCTTTTGATATGTGTACAACAGCTACATTTTTTGAAGCCAACTGGAACAATATTATGTTTACGTTAGCCTTGGTGCTTGCCATGATCTGGCTGATTGATGTACTCAAGGAAAAGATGGCAGCATTGCCGAAAGCTTTATGGTATTTCGTATCATTTCTCATTGTGACAGTATTGTGCTTTGCTGCAATGAATCTGGGATTAGATTATGAACACCATGCGGTGCTGATTGGATATTTCTATTATATTTTTCATGACCGACAGGCACTTGCGATTCCATTTTCCTATCTTTCCATGTTCAAAGAACCATGGGCTTTGCTTGGATTTGGCCTGACACTTACTTATAATGGAGAACGTGGAAAACAGAATAAGTGGTTTAATTATCTTTTTTATCCAGTACATTTGCTGATTTTAGGAATTATAAGAATGTGTCTTAAGATTTGAATATGAAATTTTAAAAAGGACTTTTCTTTTAAAATGAACGAAAAGTCCTCTTTTTGCGTAGATGACTGTTATTTCACAGCCCCTTTATTTTTTGAAAACTATACGGAAGAAGAATTGAAACAGCAGGAGAAATTTCAGAAAAGTATTCATTTATTGAAAGAATTATATTTTGAATATGGATCTTTAGAAAATATTCCGATTTTGCCTTTTGACCCGGAAAATATCAGGGAGGGTGATTCATTATTTACGGAAGTTGTTGCTGTGATAAATACAGAAAATAATGAGACATATTTTGTAACAGAAAATGATGATATGAAGTTGTTAAAAAAATGTTTGGAAAAATTACAATATTACAATGGAAACTCTGTTACAAAATCAAATGAAGAACTAACGGAAGCAATAAAGAACTTTCAGAAAGAAGAAGGATTAACAATTGATGGAATAGCTGGAAACGAGGTATGGAGGAAAATAGATATTTTGATGCTGAACAAAATGATTGAAGATGATTGAAAAAGATAATCCTATTATGTTGGAGGTGATTCCGATGTTCCTGCATGGAATACGTATTAATTTTTAACAACCGTAGCAAGAATTCCCTCACCTCTATAGGGAGGTCACTGAAAAACTAATTTTACATACAATATATAGTATTACAAAGTCAACAAACATACTTTATTTTGTATTGATTTACACGTAAAAAGGACTTTTTCAGTGGCGTCCTATAGGTGATGGGATGAATTACACATTCGAGCATGTCTGCTCAAATTTATAAAAAATCACAAAAACACTTGTTCTGATATAATAAATATATTATAATAAAAAAGAACAATATGCTCTTGAAATTTGGACGGTCGAAATATGCAAGAAGTGAGTGTACATAATGAGTTTAGATAATAATTCTCATTCAGTGTTTTTGTTTG
>OAWP01001574.1_pt1 | contig 13221 bp, 6 predicted proteins | sample 1517081 | NCBI WGS metagenome assembly OAWP01 (sample SAMEA2580167, study PRJEB22360) | human gut metagenome | biome: human gut; feature: human-associated habitat; material: faeces | place: Denmark | collected 2008/2010 | reverse complement strand
ATGACAGTCAGAATGATAATGATACTTCTCTACGGAGCTGGCGGAGTACCCGGCAGAGGTTAGAACCCTATGATACAGATAAGCAGTCTGTTCCTTAGTGATTTCCCATAAGCATTTTGCTTGGCAAGGGGTGTTGAGAACAAATATTGCTATGACCGATTAGGAAATGAGTCGGTCAGGTACATAGCCATAATGCGGTGGCTATGAATTTTCAGAAAGGAGGGCAAAAAGAAGTGTCAAACTGTAAAACGATTTCCGTATGTAACCAGAAAGGCGGAGTCGGAAAGACCACCACAACAGTTAATCTCGGAGTCGGGCTTGCAATGCAGGGCAAGAAAGTATTGCTCATAGACGCAGACCCGCAGGGAGATTTAACGACTTGTCTTGGTTGGCAGGATACAGACAGTTTGGGTATCACGCTTGCAACGAAACTCACAGATGTAATCAATGAAACGATGACAGACCCTATGGTTGGTATCCTGCATCACGAAGAAGGTGTTGACCTTGTTCCGGCAAACCTTGAGCTTTCAGCAATGGAATTTAACCTTGTAAACGCAATGAGCAGAGAAACTACACTCAAGAATTATCTGAGTCAAGTGAAGAACAGATATGATTATGTAATTATAGACTGTATGCCTTCACTTGGTATGGTTACTCTCAATGCTTTATCGGCGGCAGACAGTGTTATCATTCCGGTTCAGGCTCAGTATTTGCCTGCAAAGGGTATGACACAGCTTGTGCAGACCATTTCAAAAGTAAAGAAGTATATCAATCCGGATATTAAGATAGACGGTATGCTGCTTACTTTGGTGGATAGCCGAACAAACCTTGCAAAGAGTACGGTGGAAGCACTCAGGGCAAACTTCGGTAATCAGATAAGAATGTATCGAACACAAATCCCGATTGCCGTAAAAGCCGCAGAAACTTCTTCCAAAGGCAAGAGCATTTATGCTTATGAGCCAAACAGCACAGTGTCTAAGGCATACGCTGAATTTACAAAGGAGGTGTTAGCCGATGGCAGGAAGAAAGAGCGACTTCACTCTCACGAAGCTCGATGATTTATTTACCACTCAGGCACAGAGAGATGAAGAACAGTTTTCAAAAATCCGAGATATTCCATTGGAGCTGATTGATGATTTTCCCGACCACCCGTTTAAGGTCAGGGACGATGAAGATATGATGCAGCTTGTGGAGAGTGTCAAGGAAAGAGGGGTTATTACTCCGGCAACGGTAAGGCAGAAAGAGGACGGCAGATATGAACTTGTTTCAGGACACAGACGAAAGCGAGCGTGTGAACTGGCAGGATTTGAAACACTGAGAAGTGAGATTGTAGACCTGAACAGAGATGAAGCGACCATTTTAATGGTTGAGAGTAATTTCCAGAGGTCAGAGATATTGCCAAGTGAAAAAGCCTTTGCCTATAAAATGCGTTTGGAAGCAATGAAAAGACAAGCAGGCAGACCAAGAAAAGAAAATGTGTCCCCAGTGGGGACGAATTTACGAACCGATGAACAAATTGCACAGGAAACAGGGGACAGCAGAAATCAGATACACCGATATGTTCGTCTGACAAACCTTGTTCCTGAACTGCTTGAATTTGTTGATGAGGGGCGTATTAAAATGCGTCCTGCCGTAGAACTTTCCTACCTTGATGAAGATTGTCAGCGTGATGTGGTTGACGAAATCGACCTGAATGACGCTACCCCGTCACACGACCAGACAATCCGTATGCGAAAGTTATTCAACGAGGGCAACCTTACAACCGAAGCAATCCACGCTGTTATGTCTGAGGAAAAGCCGAACCAAAAGGAAAAAATCGTGTTGAGGGGCGACAGAGTAAGACAGCTTATCCCGAAAAATATTTCCGTCAGTCAGACGGAGGATTTTGTCTGCAAAGCATTGGAGCATTACAACAAGTTCTTGCGTAACCGTGCAGAGCGTGACAGCAGATAGCCTGTTTTACAGTTCCCCTTTCTCACACTCTAACCTCTTAGTTATACTTTTACCTACCGAAAATGATATATACTATCTCACTTGAATATAACTATCTCAAAGTATATGTCTATCTCTAAGGGGCAATCGCACAGTATGAACGGACTGGAGGTGTATGGTAAAATGAAAAATTAACGAAAAATCCGCATTTGTTTTTCGGCAGGTAAATCTTGTCGTAAGAGAAAATCCACAAAGGCACATCGTAGCGATACGGTGTGTTTTTCAATTTTTACAGGAGGAAACGCAATGATAAAGTCAAAATTCAAAAGAGTCACGTCGCTTTTCTTGGCGACCCTTATGTGTGTGACCACTTTTGCAGGCATTGGCTCGACAACAGCATATGCTGCTTCGGGAGAAAAAGCCGATGTTTATATGGTCGATTTCCCTCGTGATGGCGATGCTAATTACGATGGGGTATGGGGACACAGCAATTTGACCTTGAAAAATGGTTGGCATACCGGACGTTCCAATTTTACCAATCTTAAGGCTATTGGCTCATACTCAGGCAATGTTGCTTATTGTATTGAGCCGGGAATTTCGCTCAAGGTCGGTCAGACAATGAATAAGTATGACGAAAATTATTTTAATAACCTTGCAGCCAATGGGGTTATTTCCGGAGATGAAATCCGTCTTTTCGTTGGTCGTATTTTACAGTATGGCTATCGTGGGACAATCTCGACATCTTGGAGGTCACAGAATGAAGCGGCAGCAAACAGCATTGCACAGGCTTATGCCACACAGCTTCTTATCTGGGAAACTGTTATCGGAGAGCGTGATGCAAACTTCAATCATGTAGCAGCCAGTGGTTGCAGCAATGTGAAAGATGTCATCAATGCAAAGCATCCGCTCCGCAATAAGATTTTCAGTTATTACAACAGTATGGTGCAGAGTGTACAGAACCATGCGACCATACCGAGCTTTTGTAATAAATCATCCGGTTCGGCAAAGACAATAGAACTTGAGTGGAACGGAAGTAAGTACACAACTACTCTGACAGACTCCAATAATGTGCTGTCCAAATATAATTTCAAGGCAAGTATCAGTGGAGTAAGTTTTTCAGTGAATGGTAACAAACTTACTGTTTCTATGGATACTGCACCGAGTAAGGAATTTACGATTACCGCAACCAAGAAAAATGCAGTCCGCAGAGGTGTGGTTGTATGGTCAGAGGGCAAACACGGTCAGAACTCCAGTGTGCAGGATGTTGTCAGCTATGCTCAGGAAGTAAGCGACAGTATCAACGGTTATGTGAAGATGAAAGTCAGCTATGGTTCTTGTCAGATTGTAAAGACCAGTGAGGACGGCAAGGTTGACGGTATCAACTTCACGATTACCGGAAACGGTATCAATCAGACAGTTACAACAGCTAATGGCGGTAAGTTCCAAATTGATAATCTTATGCCGGGTATCTATACTGTAACCGAGCAGGTATACGATAAGTACGAGCCGCAGGAAACACATAGAGTTACCGTTGTAGCAGGACAGGTTGCAAAGGTCAATTTCAATAACAAACTGAAGCGTGGCGACCTTCAGGTAGTGAAGTCCTCAGAAGATAACCTTGTTGAAGGTGTGAAGTTCCATCTTTTCGGTACTTCTCTTTCCGGTGATGCTGTTGACCAGTATGCAGTTACGGACAAAGACGGTGTGGCAACTTTCAAAGATGTGCTTATCAGTGGTTCTGAACCATATACTCTTGAGGAAGTGGACACAGCTATCCGTTATGTTGTGCCAAAAAATCAGACTGCACCAGTGAAGTGGAAAGAAGTAACCACAAGAAACTTCAATAACATTTTGAAGAAATTTACTGTAACAGTAACAAAGAGCGACGCTGAGAAAGGCGAAGCACAGGGCAATGCCAAACTTTCGGGAGCAGTTTACGGTATCTATAAGGGAGAAACGCTTATAGATAAGTATGTTACTGATGAAAACGGTCAGTTCACTACCAAAGAATATGTTTGTGATACCGACTGGACAATCCGAGAAATTACACCGTCAGAGGGATATTTGCTTGATAAGACTATCCATGAAGTAGGTGCAGACCCGAAACTTTATGAGGTGGAACACAACCTTACTTCCAATGATGTGACCGAGCAGGTAATCAAAGGTAACGTGGCTATCATTAAACACACTGATGATGGAGAAACAAAGATTGAAACTCCTGAAAAGGGTGCTTCCTTTGAGATTTATTTGAAATCTGCCGGAAGCTATGACGCAGCCAATAAAGACGAGAGAGATACTATCGTTTGCGATGAAAATGGCTTCGGTCAGACAAAAGATATGCCGTATGGTATTTATACCGTACACCAGACTTCCGGTTGGGAAGGCAGAGAGATGATGGATGATTTTGATGTGTTCATTTCACAGAACGCACAGACCTACCGTTATCTTATCAATAACCGTAACTTTGAGAGCTTTGTCAATGTAGTCAAGGTGGACGCAGAAAGCGGAAAGAGTATTCCGTATGCAGGAGCAGGATTTAAGATTTACGACCCACAGGGCAATCAGGTCAAAATGACCTTTACTTATCCGACACCGACCACGATTGATGTGTTCTATACCGACGCAAATGGTTCTCTTGTCACACCTGAGAAACTGGATTACGGCAAGGGATATTCTATCGTAGAGGTACAAGCTCCATACGGATATGTACTTGATGATACTCCGGTATATTTTGATATTACCGAAGAAAATTCCACAGAGGAAGGCGGCGTAACTGTTGTGAAAGTCAATAAGCCGAATATGGCACAGAAAGGTACTATCACGGTTGAAAAGACCGGAGAAGTATTTAGCGGGGTCAATGTAAGTGGTTCTGAGGACGGTGATGTTATCTATCAGCCTGTTTATGAAGTGGCAGGACTTGAGGGTGCAGTTTATGAAGTCCGTGCTGCGGAAGATATTAGTACACCGGACGGTACACTCCGCTATTCAAAGGGCGAAGTGGTAGATACTATCACAACAAGCTCCGATGGATTTGTGAAGAGCAAAGAACTTTATCTCGGAAAATACGAGGTCAAGGAAATTACTGCACCTTACGGAATGGTAGTGAGTGGCGAAACACATACGGTTGAGCTTACTTACGCAGGTCAGAATATCTCTGTTACCGAAACTTCCACATCGTTCTATAACGAAAGACAGAAAGTGCAGGTAAGCCTTGCAAAAGCCATTGAAAAGGACGAGACATTTGGTATTGGCGACAACGGAGAAATCAAAAACATCAGCTTTGGTCTTTATGCCGCAGAAGATATTGTATCTGCAAGCGGTACAGTTATTCCGGCTGATGGACTGATTGAGATTGTCAGCGTAAATGAAAATGGAACTGCTGTTATGAAGTCAGACCTTCCGTTTGGCAAATACTATGTCAAAGAGATTGCAACCGATGAGCATTATATTCTCTCTGATACGAAGTATCCGGTTGTATTTGAATACGCAGGTCAGGATACCGCAACGGTTGAAATCAAAGTAAATGACGGAAAAGAAATCAAGAATGAACTTATCTATGGTTCTGTATCAGGTAAGAAGATTGACGAGAATGGAGAAGCACTTGAGGGTGCTGTTATCGGTATCTTCAAAGCCGAAGAAACAGAATTTACAAAGGATACTGCACTTATGACGACTACCTCTGCAAAAGACGGTAGTTTCTCTTTTGCAAAAGTTCCTTATGGCAAATGGATTGTAAGAGAAATCGAGCAGCCAAAGGGATTTGTTCTTGATGAAAAAGCGTATGAGGTCAATATCAGCAAAGCCGAGCAGGTAGTTGAAATTGAGATTGTCAATGAGTATGTTCACGGCAATATCAGACTCACGAAGGTGGACGCTGAATATCCGGATAACAAGCTTACGGGTGCAACCTTTGAGGTATATAAGGACACCAATGAGAATGGAAAGATTGATGATGGCGATGAACTTATCGGAAATCTTGAAGAAACCGAAACCGGAATTTATGAGATGAAAGAGCTGCTTTACGGAAAATATATTGTCCGTGAAACAAAAGCACCGGAGGGCTTCCTGCTTGATAAGGGAGAATACTCTGTTTTCATTGAGAAAGACGAAACAACTTATTCCGTTGAGAATAAGGCTGGAGTTGGATTTATCAATGAAGCTATGCGTGGAACACTGAAAATCGTTAAGACATCTTCAGACGGTAAGGTCAAAGGTTTTGCGTTCAGAGTAACCGGAGCAAACGGGTATGATATGACATTTGAAACAGATAAGAATGGCGAAATCGTGATTGAGGGACTTCGTATTGGCGAATATACCGTATCAGAAGTGGCAAACAATGCGTCTGCCGCATATATCACACCTGCCGACCAGAATGTTACTATCAAACTTGATGAAACAGCCGTTGTAAAAATGCACAATGAGTTAAGAGATACGCCGAAAACAGGAGATGATACCAATATGAAACTTTGGTATGTCCTTGCCGGACTTTCTGCTGTCGGTATCGCTGTAACTTCTGTTGTTGCACACAAAAAGAAGAAAAAGGAGAGTAACGAGTAATGGAAGCAAAGACAATTATCGCTATCGCATTAGTCGCCGTTATTGTCGGCGGCTTTATCTTTCTTCAGGTTAAAAACCGTAAGAAGTAAGTAACAAGCGAACATTAACCAGTCGGGGCAGAGCGTAAAAACTCTGTCCCTTTAATTTTTTGGAGGAACATTATGAAACAACAGAAAACGGTGGAGAGCCGAGTGCTTGAAATCTTAAAGGAATGCCCGATGTCGAGGTATGATGATATGCTTCTCATTCTGCATTATTACAACCAATACGGATATATACCTGCCGGAAATCTTCCGCTTGAGGATATTGTATTTAATTACCGAGCATACGGACTTCCTTGTTTTGAAACCATACGCAGGGCAAGGCAGAGAGTACAGTCCCTTTTTCCTGAGTATTCACGTAATCCGCAGAAAGAAGAACAGAGCGGCAGTATTTCTATTGTAATCAACATTAGCTAAGGAGGTATTTTCGTGAAAGACAAAGCAACTTTTCAGAATAAGGTCAAGGTGCTGAATAAACTCTTTGACTCCGGTTGTGATACGGAGAAAAAGTTGCAGCAGCTTGATATGGAAGCAATCCTGAAAATCCCGAATATCACGATTCCTGATATGGGTGTGATTATGGAGCTTCAGAAGAATACAAAGTCCGGTAAACTCTTTTCGTATTTGGGCGGAGGTTCTGATGAAGCAGTAAAAAATAAAGGTAACAATGAGAAGAAAGAGCCTGCTATGCAGGAGCAGAGATAAGAAACGATAAGGAGGTGCAAGGGTAATGGCACGAAAATATGACCTTATTTCTGAGCTTTACAACCGCACCTGCAAAACGGTTGTATCAAATCCTCAGAACTGGCAGGCATTCTTGGCTTCGGCTTGCCGAAATTATAAGTTACGCTATGACGAACAGCTTCTTGTATATGCACAGCGACCTGACGCAACAGCAGTTCTTGAGATAGAACAGTGGAATAGAATTTTCGGCAGATGGGTCAACCGAGGTGCAAGAGGTATTGCTGTTTTTGCTGATGAAAACCGTACAAGGCAAAGACTGACACATTACTTTGATATTTCAGATACCCACGAAAGCAGATATTCAAGAACAGTTCCGATTTGGGATATGCGTCAGGAATACGAAGCAGATGTGATTGAAACATTGGAAAGCACTTTCGGAGAGATTGAGAATAAGAGCAGTCTTGCCGAAGCGATTATGGGAGCAGCAAGAAATGCGGCAGAGGATAATATCCCTGATTATCTGCAAGACCTTTACTATGCAACCGAAGGCAGTTTCCTTGAGGAAGTGGACAATGATATTGTGGCTTCCATTTATAAAAATGTCGTAGCAAACAGTGTGGCATATATGATGATGTCAAGGCTTGGTGTTGATACAGACGGTTACTTTGAACTTGATGATTTCAGAGATGTTACCAACTTCAATACGCAGGAAACACTCAATGCACTTGGCTTTGCTACCAGTGATATTGCAGAAATGGGATTGACGGAAGTATCTAAAACAATTACCGCACTTAACCGTCAAAATCGCATAATTGTCGGTCAGGACAGAAATGAATACAATAAGGTTGAAAATAACGACGAAAGGAGTTTGGACAATGAACGAACTGACCTACATAATGGTGGGCGATTACAGCCTTCCGAACCTGAAACTTCCACAGCAGCCGGAAGTGACTTTGGGCAGATACGCTCAGATGAGGAGAAAGTTTCTGAAGGAACATCACAGAGTCCTTTACTACAATCTCCTGACGAGGGGCGAACTGACACAGCACTTGGCGGAAGTGGAACAGAGAGCCAGCAAGATGGAAGAAACAATCCTGAGCCAGATGGCACAGAAAGAGGGAGTGACCGAACAGATGAAAGCAGAGGATATGATGAAATGGGTTCGTCTGATGAACGCTCTTCGCAGCTCGGCACAGGAAATCGTGAAAGCGGAAGTGATATTCGTTTAGAGTATTACGATAGAACTCACGAGGACAAAAGCCTTCCGTTCTTTGGGCGTGATGAGGTAATCAATGAAATTCTCAGAACAACACCGCATTTGTCGGCAAGTCTGGAAGAAATCAAAGATTATTATGAACGCAATCTTGATAACAAAGACCGCACAGAGTATATAAAGAGCATTTTCAATAATGATTATACAGAGCTTACCCTAGAGGACGGCAGGACAGTAGGATATAAGACCTTTGAAAATGTTCTGCATTTGTGGGAGGGCAAATATGACAGCAGAACCGCACAGAGCTTTTATGATTGGGCTGTTATTGCCCGACACTTTGAAGCTATGCGATTACTGGGAGAATTAAGCGACAGCATAAAACCATTACCGTCGATGGACGGTCAGATGACATTCATATTAGACGGTCAGGCAGAGGAAAAGAAACCCTCTGCCTTTACTTTTTCTCAGGAGATTATCGACGCTGTTCTTACGAATGGAAGCGGATTTTCTGAGGGTAAAATGCGTATCTATGAACAGTTTGAAAAAAGCCTTTCTGCAAAAGAGAATGCAGACTTTTTGAAAAATGAGTACGGTTGGGGAGGCTCTTATCCCGTCATAATCGGAGCGGGAATTGATGAGAGCCACGACGGAAAAGGTATTACGATTACGAAAGGTATCGGTAAAGAAAATCCACATATTACACTTTCGTGGTCGCAGGTGGAGAAGCGTATCGGGGAACTTATCCGAATGGACAGATACTTAAATCCAAAGGAAAAAGAACACTATCCTCGATGGCTTGAAAGCCAAGAGGAACGCAGAACCAAAATTGCGGAAACGAAAAGAAATCGTGAGATACTCTCTAATGCACCGCCGGAACAAGAGGTTGAACCAACCGAAAAAGAACCTGAAGAAGCAGAACAGCCGCAAGATGTGCAGTATGAATATCATCTTGGCGATAAGGTGTATATCGGTGCTTCTGAGTATGAAATCTTATCTGTTGATGATGAGAGAGTAATGCTCTATGACTATGATATGCCACTGTTCAATAAGGAATTTTCACGCACAGAGTTTGACAGAAAAGTGCGAGAGAACCCGATGAATGAGCATTTGATTGTGAAGGAAGAACCTGCTGAAGAAAGAAATGAAGCGGAAGAAGTTCAGACCAATATGGGCAGTATGCCGATTGAGGATTATCGAGAGATAGTAGCTTCACAGTCAGGCTTTGACAGCTATGATGAGATGCATCGTCAGGGGTATCGCATAGGAAACGGTTATGATAAAGAGCCTGAGCCGGTAGTTCCGGCTTGGGAGCAGAAGAAAAAGGTCAAAGGCTTTGACCTGCACCCTGATGTGCCTATGGCAGACCGTCACACCTTTAATCTCAGAGAAAATGAGGTTGAAACGGTAGGTAAAAAGGAACGCTTCCGCAGAAATATTATGTCGATACAGCTTCTCAAAAAATGTCAGGAAGAAAACAGATTTGCCACGCCTGAAGAACAGATTGTTTTATCAAAGTATGTCGGTTGGGGTGGACTTTCAGAAGCCTTTGATGAAAATAATTCAGCGTGGGCAACTGAATATCTGGAACTTTCTTCGGTATTAACACCAGAGGAATACGCTTCGGCAAGAGAAAGCACATTGACTGCGTTCTACACGCCGCCCGAAGTTATCACAGCCATTTATAAGGCAATGGAGCAAATGGGCTTTAAGGAGGGCAATTTGTTAGAGCCGTCCTGCGGTATTGGTAATTTCATCGGTATGCTGCCTGACTCAATGCAGGATAGTAAGATTTACGGTGTGGAACTTGATACGATTTCCGCAGGCATTGCACAGCAGCTTTACCAGAAAACAACCATTGCGGCACAGGGATTTGAAGAAACCAATTTACCGGACAGCTTCTTTGATGGCGTTGTCGGAAATGTGCCTTTTGGAGATTTTAAGGTATCGGATAAAAGGTATGACAAGCATAAGTTCCTGATACACGATTACTTTTTTGCAAAGTCCCTCGATAAGTTAAGACCCGGCGGTGTGATGGCTTTTGTAACGAGCAAAGGCACAATGGACAAGGAAACTTTAGCAGTACGAAAGTATATTGCACAGAGAGCAGAGCTTCTTGGAGCAATCCGATTGCCGAATAATACCTTTAAGGGTAATGCAGGAACGGAAGTCGTTTCGGATATTCTTATCCTGCAAAAGCGTGACAGACTGATAGATATTGAGCCGGATTGGGTTCATCTTGATACCGATGAGAACGGAATTAAGATGAACTCTTATTTTGTGCAGCACCCCGAAATGATACTTGGAGAAATGAAAATGGTATCGGGGCGTTTCGGTATGGAAGCAACTTGTGTGCCGTATGAAAATGCAGACCTTGCAGCACAGCTTGATGAAGCAGTAGCAAACATTCACGGAGAAATCACGGAATATGAAACTGAGGAAGAACTGGAGGAGGAAGATAATTCTATTCCGGCAGACCCGACAGTGAGAAACTTTTCTTATACGGTGGTGGGCGATAAAATCTACTATCGTGAAAATTCCCGTATGACTCCGGTGGAAGTGTCGGCAACCGCAGAGAACCGAATTAAGGGTATGATTGCTATTAGAAATTCCGTCAGAACGCTGATTGAATTGCAGACAGAAGATTACCCTGACAGCGAAATCAAAGCGGAGCAGGAGCGATTAAACAGACTTTATGATACCTTTTCAGGTAAGTACGGGCTCATTAACAGCCGTGCAAATACCTCTGCTTTTTCGCAGGACAGTTCATTCTCTTTGCTTTCCGCATTGGAGATAATCGGAGAGGACGGAGAACTGGAACGTAAGGCTGATATGTTTTCTAAGAGGACAATTAAGCCGCATACTCCGGTTACTTCTGTTGATACGGCAAGCGAAGCGTTGGCGGTATCTCTTGGAGAAAAAGCCACGATTGATATGGACTATATGATGGAGCTTTCCGGTAAATCGGAGAATGAAATCTTTGAGGACTTAAAGGGTGTTATCTTCTTAAACCCGCTTTATGAGTATGGAAATTCTTACGAACCGAAGTATCTGATGGCTGATGAATACCTTTCGGGTAATGTCAGGGAAAAGCTGAGGATTGCAAAGAACTCGGCAGAACTCTATCCGGAAGATTATAAGGTCAATGTGGAAGCACTTCAAAAGGTGCAGCCGAAAGACCTGACTGCAAGTGAAATTTCCGTGCGACTTGGTGCAACTTGGCTGCCGCCGGACGATGTGCAGGAGTTTATCTTTCATTTGCTTGAAACACCACGCTATGCACAGTGGAATATCAAAGTTCACTTCTCTCCATTTACGAGTGAGTGGAATATTGAGGGCAAATCCTATGACAAAGGAAATGTAAGGGCATATAACACTTACGGAACTTCCCGCATCAATGCCTATAAGATTATTGAGGAAACGCTGAATTTAAAAGATGTGCGTATCTTTGATTATATCGAAGATGATGAGGGAAAGAAAAAGGCTGTCCTGAATAAAAAGGAAACAGCGATTGCTCAGTCGAAGCAGGAAATGATTAAGCAGGAATTTCAGGACTGGATATGGTCTGACCCTGAACGAAGGGAAAGGCTTTGCAAATCCTACAATGAGAAATTCAATAGCGTCAGACCTCGTGAGTATGATGGAAGCCATATCATCTTCAATGGTATGAACCCTGAAATTGAACTCAGGGAACATCAGAAAAATGCGGTTGCCCATATCCTTTACGGAGGAAATACGCTTCTTGCACACGCAGTCGGAGCAGGAAAAACTTTTGAAATGGTAGCGGCAGCACAGGAGTCGAAAAGGCTTGGACTTTGTAATAAGTCACTGTTTGTTGTACCAAATCACTTGACCGAACAATGGGCGGCTGAGTATTTGCAGCTCTATCCGGCGGCGAATATCCTTGTCGCAACAAAGAAAGATTTTGAAACCAAGAATCGTAAAAAGTTCTGCGGCAGGATTGCAACCGGAGATTATGATGCAGTCATTATCGGTCATTCACAGTTTGAGAAAATCCCGATGTCCATTGAAAGACAGAGGGCAATCTTAGAACAGCAGCTTGAGGAAATAACCGAAGGAATTGCGGAACTCAAGCGAAACCGAGGGGAAAACTTCTCAGTCAAACAGCTTGAAAAGTCAAAGAAATCCATTAAGCAGAAATTGGATAAACTCAATGACCAGACGAAGAAAGATGATGTTGTAACTTTTGAGGAACTTGGTGTAGACAGGCTTTTTGTTGACGAGAGCCACTACTATAAGAACCTTTATCTCTATACAAAAATGCGTAATGTGGGCGGTATCGCACAGACGGAAGCACAGAAATCTTCCGACCTCTTTATGAAGTGTCGTTACCTTGACGAGATTACCGGAGGACGAGGAACAGTGTTTGCAACGGGTACACCTATCTCAAACAGTATGGTGGAACTCTACACGATACAGCGATATTTGCAGTACAACACGCTTGTGAAAAACGGGTTACAGCACTTTGACGCTTGGGCTTCCACTTTCGGAGAAACCATTACGGCAGTGGAACTTACACCGGAAGGAACGGGATACAGAGCAAAGACAAGGTTCGCAAAATTCTATAACCTGCCTGAACTTATGGCAATGTTCAAAGAGGTTGCGGATATTAAGACAGCGGATATGTTGAACCTGCCAGTACCGGAAGCAAAGTACCATAACATTGCAGTAAAGCCGTCAGAAATGCAGAAAGAAATGGTTGCTTCCCTTGCGGAAAGAGCAGAACAGGTGCGTGGCGGTGGTGTGGATTCAAGCGTAGATAATATGCTGAAAATC
>OAWP01001573.1_pt1 | contig 13227 bp, 10 predicted proteins | sample 1517081 | NCBI WGS metagenome assembly OAWP01 (sample SAMEA2580167, study PRJEB22360) | human gut metagenome | biome: human gut; feature: human-associated habitat; material: faeces | place: Denmark | collected 2008/2010 | reverse complement strand
GAGGAAAAGAAAACTATAAAATTAAAATTTGTGATAGAGGAAAATCTTATAGTTCTTTCAGTGAAAAATACATGCAGTAATCCAATTATTTACAGTGATAATGAAATAAAAACAAGTAAAAAAGATGAACCGGAAATGCATGGCATTGGTATAAAAAATATTATTCAAATTGTAGAAAAATACAATGGCGAATATGTTATTAAAAATGAGAACAATGAATTTAGTTTTTCTATTATTATCCCATTATAATATGTGACCATAGTTTATGTCCATTTTCTGCAAAAAATGGTCGTTTTGTGCATGGATTGTTGATTTTATCTATTATGTTAGATAAAATTATAAAAAGTAATTTTGGAGTAAGATAACAGAAGGAAAAATAACAAATGATTTATAAAGTGGCAATATGTGATGACGAGATTAATCAGTGCGCTGTACTCGAAAAAATAATTATTGAATATTTTAATAATAGAGCTGAAAAATGCGAGGTTGAAGTATGGTATGATTCTATGTCATTATGCAGAGACATAAAAGAATTCAATCCGCAGATACTTTTTCTGGATATTGAGTTACCGGGTGATAATGGGGTTTATGCAGGAAAATATATAAGGGAAACGCTTAATAATGACAGGATGAATATTGTGTTTATTTCTCATAAAACAAGCTATGCTATGGAGCTTTTTCAAATTCATCCATATGATTTCCTTATAAAACCGATAGATGATAATGTTTTGTATGATACCATGACTAAAATATTACAACTTGAAGATGTGCAGAAAAAAGAATTCAGATATACATATAATAAGACAGGATATTCTATTCCGTATGGGGAAATTATGTTGTTTTCCAGCAGAAATAAAACTATTACTATATGTAAAACCGATGGTGAAAGTGTATCTTATTATGGAAAACTTAGTGATATTGTATCAAATCTTCCGTTTCAGTTTGTCTGCATAAGCAAGTCATATATAGTCAATATAAAATGTATTAAATCATGGAAAAGTGATGCTGTTTTACTGAAAAATGGTATGGAAATAAGTATAGCACAGTCTAAAAGGGCTTCATTTAAGCAAGCAGTTTTTAACTATGGAAGGAGTAAGGAAGTGATATGACTTTTGAAAGAGCAATGGTTATTTTGTTTACAAAGGTAGCTCAGACTGTTATTGCAGAAAGATTTACTCATACTTTTTTTGATAATGATGGAAACAGAGTGCGAAAGGTATTTGCATATTTATTTAGTGTTTTTATAGCGATATTTGTAAACTTGTTTTTTCATAAACCGATATTTAATTTCCTTAGTATTTTCTTAGGGCTGTCAGCAATTGCTTTATCATATAATGGTACGATAAAAAGAAAATGTATATTTGTTTTTTATATTTTGGCAGTAAGCTGTCTCATAGATTTAGTAGTAAGTGCATTTTTGATAAAACCATTTGGATATGATGGATATTCAGCTTTTGTAAGTATATTTGCTCTTTTATTATTGCATGCTACACAGTTGATTACAGAAAGATTTTTTGAAAATGATTTAGGCATAGAGCTGAATAATCGCTATTGGTTGTTTATTATTGCGTCGTTATTAGTATGTATTATAACATCAATAGTAATATTTATGGATAAAACCGTGTCATCATTTTCTCTTTCGTTAGTGTGCGGAGCATTTCTGCTTGTGAATATTATTATTTCATATCTGATGGATGATCTTGTTAAGTCTTCTCAGAAGGCTTTGGAAAATCAGGCACTTAGAGATCAGGTTAGTTCTTATGAAAGAGAGATTATGCTTCAGAATGAAAACATGGAGGCATTAAGATCGTTTCGCCATGATATGAAACGTCATTTTGCAGAGATTTCGGTGCTTGCTTCAACAGGCGAAATAGAACAGATAAAAAATTATGTGTCAGCTATGGAGAATAATCTTGTAGAATCAAGGCGACTGGTTGATTCGGGAAATACGGCGCTTGATACAGTTTTAAATTATATGCTTCAGCGTGCGGTGGATAAGAAAATTCAGTTGAATGTAAAAGTTGTGGTTCCGTGTAATTTAAACTTATCGGCATATGATATGAATATTATTTTTGGAAACCTTTTGGAGAATGCGATAGAGGCACAAAAAGATGTGAAAAATCCAAGTATAGATTTGGAAATTAATTATTTAATGGATTCACTTGTTGTTGAGATTAGTAACAGGTGTTTACAAAAAGTGATATTTAAAGGGGGATTGCCGGTTACGACAAAACAATCTGTAAGAGAACATGGTTATGGATTAAAGAATGTAAAGAAGGTACTTGATAAATATATAAGCACACTGGATTTTGAGTGTTCAGATGAACGGTTCACCGTGGAAATATTGATGAAAATTTAGTAAATTCACCTTGAAAAGTACTAATTTCGCCTTTTGTATTCGGAGTAATTTGTTTTATGTATAATATTATCAAAAAGGGAGGGGCACTATGAAGAAAAAACGCATATTAATCGCATCAATCATCTTCATACTTATCATCTGTATTGTGGCTGCGGTTTTTATAGTAAAGAAACCGCAGTACCTCCAATACAATGTACACATATTCCAATTTAAATCCGGAATATAACTACTCTGAGGATAATGTATTCTATTTTGATGACTCGGGAATATTGCATCTCATCGATACGGCATCAGGCAAGGACATGGTCTATTGTGATAAGCCTAACTGCACACATGAAGGATATTCGCGCACAAATCAGAATCCTTCATGTCCGGCAGCTTTTTATGGTTCGTCAAAAGCTGGAGCGGTAATTTACAATGATCATCTATATTTTATAGGGGATATGTCAGAGGAAGACATGACAATACAGTATCTGTATGTGATGGATTCTAATGGTGAGAATCGGAAAAAAACAGCTAAATTAGAGAATGTTCAGAATGTTACGGCTGTTTTGTACAGGGATAATTATGTTATAGGAGCTTACAGTAACAGAATAGAGCTTAATGATGAAGGACAGATTGTAAATGATGATAAGCCGGAAGCAGGTGTTTTTGTTATAGATCTTGATAATTACAAGGTGTATATGAGTGATAAGATAACAAGCGAACAGGCAAATATTACGGATATATATTATGAAAACGGTGCAGTGTACTATTCGACTGTGCGGTTTGGAGATGATGTTACAGAGCTGATGATAGAGGAGGGAGCGTCAGATGATGCGGAGTCTTTTGCTTATGATAATATGCTTAATGGAATATATCAATATGATATAGCAGATGAAAAGACAACATGTCTGACGGAAATAGACCATATTAACGATCTTAGCCTGTTAGATGGCGATGGTTATTATTCGTCAAAGGATGGATATTTTGTGTTTGACACCGAAAGCAGACAGACAAGACAGCTTCCAATAGATGCGGATGGAAAAACACAATATGGACCATTAAAAAAGAGCGGAGACTTTTTATATTATGCCCTTTCTGAAGAAAACAGTTATGAAGTGACATATTATCGCTTGAAGGATGATAAGAGTGAAGAACTGATGAAGCTGTCTACTGAAAAGGCATTTAGCATTGCAAGCATATGCGGTCAGTCGGTATATGTCACATATACAAATGATAACGGAAAGTTGTGCCTTGGGGTAATAAGTCTTGATGAATTGAACAAGGGAGTATTTGAACCAAAGGAATTGAGGTGTTTTGATGATGAAGAATAGTAAGAAAAAGGGTATTTTGATAGCGGTTGCAGTAGCAGTCATTGTTGTTATAGCAGTGGCGGCAGTCTGCCTTAACAGAAAAACGGATAATGCCGGAGCTGTCAGCGAAGGCCGGACAGAGTCGGCTGATAAAACAAAAAAGTCGGATAAAGCTGATAAAGAAGAATCAGAGAACAAAAGAAATTCAGATGCGCAGGTTATAACGTTTGCTGTACCTGATATTTGTAAGATTGATAAGAATAATCTAAAGAAGTTCAACGATGCACTTGCTGCGGACGGACATGATTATGAGCTCGAAATCAAAACCTTGTCCTATGACAATTACGGACAGGCTGTTGAGGGAGCCTTGGAAAACGGAAAAACAGATATAGCATTCCTGGGTTTTGGTGATGCTGCCGGAAATAATCTGGTGTATGATCTGGTACGCTCTGATCTGGTTCTGAATCTTGATGATATCTTATCGGGCGATAAAGGAAAAACACTCTATGAGGCTTTTCCAAAGAATCTTTGGGAGATGGTTAAATGCGATAAGCATATTTATTCGATTCCGTCAGCACTTGCAAGTGGTGAGGGCGTTTATGCAGCCTTCAACAGGGATTACGTTTCTGACGATGCGATAAGTGCATGGGATGGCAGCATAGACGGAATATATCAGATACTTCAGGGTGTTAAATGGGATAAAAGTGATACTCCGAGGTTCGAGTATCTCATAAACGAATATAAATTTGATGATATGCTTGGCTGTGAGATAAGAAACGGGCTCTGCTTCGACTATGATACTATGTCTGTTGGAAATCCTTTAGAGTCACAGAAATTTACCGGGTATCTGAGGGTGCTTGACCGGATGAAGAAAGACGGCTATATGTCTGATGATTTGACAAATGAGATAACATATCTCAACAATCCGGGGCTGTATGATGCTCAGATATTAAAAAATATCAAGGCAGGCAATTTTGCGGCTGCTTTATGTGTCGGTAGCGTGGATGAAAATTTCAAAAAGGACAATATCACGGTAAAGGAAGTAAAGACTTACCTTTCATCAAGGATAAACGGCTCCATCGGTGTAGCAAAGAAAGCAAAGGATGCTTCTGCTGCGATGGATTTCCTTAGTCTGTTATATGGAGATGAAAAGTACGGCAATATCCTTTTGTACGGTGAAAAAGATAAGGATTATAAGCTAAAAGATGGCATTGCAGAAGCTTGTGATGGAGGCAGTCTGGATGATGACTATCTGACGAAGCTTAGTCTTAATCTTTTCGTGAATGTTTATCCGACAAAGAACGAGAAATATGTGGACAATCGTAAGAAGGAGTTTTTTGACTTTTATGACAATGCCACATTGTCTCCGTTTATCGGCTTCGAACCGGATACTAAGAATATGGGCAGTATTTCAACAGATTTAGATGATTTCATGACAGGACTGCATGGTGCCACTGTAGATGATACTTTAGACGGTGCCGTACAAAAGCTTACAGCAGATGGAATGGACAGCTATCTTGAAAGCGTGAGAAGTCAGTGGGAGGAATATAAGCAATGACACTTGAATTGGAGGGGCTTACAAAAGTTTATAAGGATAAAACTGCGCTGGATGATGTGTCTTTTTCATTTACACCCGGCATATATGGGCTTTTGGGACCTAATGGAGCCGGTAAATCAACTATGATGAATCTCATTTCTGACAATCTGACTCCATCAAAAGGCCGTGTGCTGCTTGACGGAAGGGGCATAGACGAGCTTGGAAGTGAATACAGGAAGCTTCTCGGATATATGCCGCAGCAGCAGAATATATATCCGGAGCTTAGTCTTAGGCGCTTTCTTTACTTTATGGCATCCCTGAAAGGGTTAAAAAAGAGTGAAGCCGGGGAAGATATAGATCACTATGTGCGCATGGTAAAGCTTGATGATGTCCTTGGAAAAAAGCTTGGCGCTTTTTCGGGTGGAATGAAGCAGAGAGCACTGATAGCACAGGCACTCATAGGCAATCCCGGCATCCTTATACTGGATGAGCCAACGGCAGGGCTTGACCCGAAGGAGAGAATCAGAATCCGCAATCTGATATCAGAGGTTGCAAAGGACAAGATTGTTATTATTGCGACTCATGTGGTTACGGATGTTGAGTTTATCGCCAAAGAGATAGTTATGTTAAGCAACGGTAAAATAATAAGGAGTGGTTCTCCGTCAAAGCTGCTTCAGGAGCTGGATGGAAAGGTATGGAATATTTTTTTATCGGATAATGAGATAGATGAGGTGAACACCAGATACAAGGTGAGCAATATTTCAAGGGATGCAGACGGTGTCATAGCCCGCATTATTGCCGATTCGTATGATGGCAGCTGGCAGAAGGAGGCTGTGCGGCCAAATCTTGAGGACTTGTATTTGTATCTTAATGGGGACTGAAAATGGATATAGTAAAAAACGAAATATGTAAACTATTGACTAAAAGAACAGTGCTTATTCTTTTGTTTTTGCTTGTTCTGAATCCTGTTCTTGGACTGTATACCATGAATACTGTAAATGATGATGGGTATACAGGTAAGGACTACAGCGCGCTGTATGGCGAAATAAGCAATTACAGTCGTGAGGATGTTTTGCCGGAAATTGAACAGAGGCAGATGACGGCAGAAGCTTACGGCAGGATTAGTCTGTGCAGCAGGGTATACAAGGAAGCATTGGCATGTCTTTCTTATGATGAGTATCTGGACTCTGTCAATGAAAAGGCTGACGAGATTTCGATTATGAATAAGTTTTCCGGCAATGGAGGCTTCGCAGAGAAAAATGCTGCTAAAACGAGCAGAGTTTACAGTAAGCTTAATGGTACAGTGCCTGAGGTTATTGATGCATCGGGACTTTTGAATATTACAGACAATGAGCTTACCGACTATGTGGCTGTGATTATGCTTTTTATCATTGCGCTCAACCTTGTTTTTTATGAAAAAAGCGAGAACCAGCTTGCATTGCTTAGAACAACTGCAAGGGGCAGAAGGCAGCTTATGGCGTCAAAGTCATTTGTGATGATTATGGCGGTCATTCTTATCACATTACTGTTGTATGGCATCAATGCAGTCATAAGCATGTGCTTTTACAATCCGATAAATCTGAAAAGTCCGCTTCAAAGTGTTTATCTGTACTATGGCAGTCCGTTTAGGCTTAGTATAGGACAATTTCTGGCATGCTATTTTCCTGTGAAAATAATAAGCTTTATATTGCTTGGCTTGTTTTTTATGCTGATATGCGCAGCGCTTGACAATATTATATTTGTGTTCGTTGCTTCTGCAGTGACCGTGGTTATTGAGGCTATCTGCTACACAACGATATCAGGAACCAGCTTCCTAGCCTTCCTTAAGTACATAAATATCATGTACGGAGTCAGGACAGGCAGACTTTTTTCTGATTATGTCAATATCAATCTGTTTGGATATCCGCTTAATACCGGGGTATTGTATGGCTTGTTCTGGCTTGTGTGTATAGCTGTATGTATTTTTGCGGTTACAAATTATCTCAATTCGGTGCATGAAAAGAAGCTGCTTTTACTGCCCGGCTTTGCCTGCGGTAAAAATACAGGCTGCCATACATCTTTATTTTTGCACGAATGCTATAAGGCACTTGTTCCGGGAAAAGTGTTACTTATTTTGATTGCAGCAGCTCTTTTTGTGGTATGGTGGAATCCGGCAGAGAAGCTTTCATATGACTCGGTTGATGAGGTGTATTACAAGGAATATATGGACAAATATTATGGACCTTTAACTGCCAAAACCAATGAGCTTCTGGATGAAGAAAGAGTAAAATACGACAGACTGTCAGATAACATTGCTTACGATATGGAGCAGGGGAAGAGTGAAAGCTATATCAATATAAAGTACAAGGATGAACTGAGCAGACAGGAGGCATTCAACAAGCTTACAGCACATGTGGATTATCTTAAGACGTTAAATGAGGGCTGGCTGTTTTTTGAAAAGGGCTATGATATCCTTACCGACAGAACAGACTTCAAAAACCGTGATACAGCACAGGCATTTGTGTATGTTATTCTCCTAATAGCAATAGCCTGCGGTATATGTGGAGCGGATTATGCAAACCATGAAATCCGGCTTTTAAGGACTACCCGCCGTGGCAGGAAACAGCATATGGGAATCAAATGCATACTTGGCTTTTTGGGCACTGTCACAGCATTTGCACTTGTATACATTGTGCGGCTGTGCAATGTGCTTTCGGCATATGGCACGCAGGGGCTTAATGCTCCGGCGGCAAGTATGGAGCATCTGTGGCGTGTTTCGCAGAATATATCGGTAGGGCAGTATATACTTATCATAATGCTGATGCGCTTTATAGGGGGATTACTGGTCAGCCTGTTTGTTTTTGCAATGTTTAAATACTTAAGAAGCGGCATGTCTGTGATTATATCATGCGTCCTTTTTATTGTGTTGCCACTGGCGCTTGTGGCTTTTGGGGTGACGAATGCGCAGTATATGTTGTTTAATCCGCTGCTTCTTGGAAATATATTCTAAAATATATTTTGAATTCACTAGGAAAAACATTACAGATTGTTCCAATGAAATAGATAAAAATCATCTGTCCGGAAAAAACCGGATAGATGCTTTTTACTATAAGAAAAAGTTATAATTTTTTATAAAAATCGGTGATGCGGTCCATGCGTGCCCCCATATTCATAAGCAGTGCATCCGCAATAGTAATTGCAGCCATAGCTTCAACAACAACAACAGCACGTGGCACGATAATCGGGTCATGACGTCCCTTGATGGAAATCTCGATATCTTCACCGGATTTATTTACGGTGTGCTGTGTAGCTGCGATTGAAGGAGTAGGCTTTATGGCAGCTCTGAAAATAAGCGGTGAGCCGTCTGTCATGCCGCCGAGAGTACCACCGGAGTGATTTGTCTCTTTTGAAACAGCGCCATCCCTCATAATAAAGGCATCATTGTTTGTAAGTCCTGTAGCAGTTGCTGCATCAAAGCCATCGCCGATTTCGAAGCCCTTTACAGCTCCGATAGACATAATGGCCTTTGCCAGATTGGCATCAATTTTCTCGAATACAGGATCACCGAGCCCGACAGGAAGACCTGTGATGACACATTCACACACACCGCCTGAGGAATTGAGTGATTTAAGGCATTCCTCCAGATATTCGGAAGCCTTTAGAGCTGCATCGGCATCAGGCATATAAAGTGAATTGTTGTAAATCTCATGGGCATCAAAATTAACCTCATTAATTGTAACAGGACCTATTGATCTGGTGTATGTAAGAAATTTTATGCCAAGGCCAGAGAGCATCTTTACAGCGATAGCACCTGCTGCAACACGGCCTATTGTCTCGCGTCCCGAAGAACGACCTCCGCCTCTGTAGTCTCTGAAGCCGTATTTCTCATCAAAGCAAAAGTCAGCATGCCCCGGACGATAGTACGAAGCAATCTCACTGTAATCCTTTGATTTCTGATTTTTATTCCACACAACCATAGAAACAGGTGTACCTGTAGTCTTTCCCTCAAACACACCGGAGAGAATCTCAACCGCATCATCCTCCTTGCGTGGAGTAGTGAACTTGGACTGTCCCGGCTTTCTTCTGTTTAAGAATATCTGAATATCCTCCTCACACAGCTCAAGCCCCGCAGGAACGCCGTCCACAACGACACCCAAGCCTTTTCCGTGTGATTCTCCCCATGTTGTTACCTTAAAAATATTTCCGTATGATGAACCTGCCATGATGGTCTCCTTTTTATAATAATAGGTATATTATAAGTAATACCAAGTTGAATAGTCAAGAAAACTATGATATTATTTTATTTAGATAACTTTCGAACTATGTTTGTATATAATTATGTGATTAAAGGGTCAAAAGGTATCATCGATGCATGCTTACATGCCGTCCTCAGAACCACAATGAAGCAATGCAATAACGACTACAATAAGACAGCAAAAGAGGGAGAAAACATGGAATTTAACGGGGTATTTCACCAGGCATACGACAACTACTGCTATCCTTTAAATGAGGATGAATTAATCATAAATATAAAGACCGGTTATGATGTGAAGGAAGTAAATATCATACTCGGTGACCCGTTCGCAGCCGGTATCTTAGGCGGTGGTGAGACCTGGAGTGGAGATAAGCAGCCGATAATATTTAAAAAGAAATTAAAGCACCAGATATGGTGGACAACCACGGTAAAGCCACCATTCAAGAGACTTAAATATTATTTTGAGCTCATCACAGAGGATGAGAGATGGTTTTACTTTGAGGATGGCTTCGTGAGTGCAGAGCAGATGGCACTTGAGGGCAGAAGCCGCCAGTGCTTTGTGTTCCCGTGGATGAATCCGTGTGATATTCCGGTCACACCGAAGTGGGTAAATGACACTATATGGTATCAGATATTTCCGGATAGATTCTGCAATGGAGACCACTCGATAGATCCTGATTATGTTGTTCCGTGGAGAAACAGGGGAAAGGTCAAAAATGAGGAGTGCTTCGGCGGAGACCTCGCAGGAATCATTCAAAAGCTTGATTACTTAAAGGAGCTTGGAATAAACGGAATCTACCTGACACCGATAAACGAGTCACCGAGCAATCATAAGTATGATACAACGGATTATGCAAAGATTGACCCGCGCTTTGGAGATGAAGAGACCTTTAAGAGGCTTGTGCTAGAAGCCCATAAGCGTGATATGAGAATAATGCTTGACGGAGTGTTCAACCACTGTGGCTATTATTTTGCACCGTGGCAGGACGTTTTAGCAAAGGGGACAGATTCAGAGTATTATGACTGGTTTATGATCAATGAATGGCCTCTTGACTTTAAGCATGGAGCGGCTAAAAAGGGACAGTTTTATACGTTTGGATTTTTTGACAATATGCCAAAGCTCAATACAAATAATCCGGCGGTGCGAAAATACTTTATCGATATCTGCGCCAACTGGGTAGAAAATTATCATATAGACGGACTGCGCCTTGATGTGGCAAATGAGGTGTCACACCGATTCTGCAAGGAGCTTAGGGCAAGGCTTAAGGAAATCAATCCGGATATTTACATTTTGGGAGAAATATGGCATAATGCTCTTCCGTGGCTGCGTGGAGATGAGTTCGATGCGGTTATGAACTATCCGCTTGGAGAGAGCATCAAGGATTTCTGGATAGATAAGAGCCAGACGAATCAGGATTTTGAGTATACTATAAACAGATGTTATACCAACTACATGCAGCAGACCAATGATGTGCTTTTCAATCTGCTTGATTCACATGATACAAAGCGCCTTCGCTCTGATACAAAGAATCTCGATCAGTACTTTGCACAGCTTGCAGTGCTTTTTGCCATGCCGGGCAGCCCATGTATATATTACGGCACTGAGATTGCCATGCCGGGCAGCTATGACCCTGATTGCAGACGATGTATGCCGTGGGATGATATTGAGGCAGGCAGGTTTAAGGAGCGCATTGAGATGGTATCAAAGCTCATTCATTTAAGGGCGAGTGAGCCGCTTTTAAAGGGCAGAAACTTCCATTTCCCTGACGATTTTGCTGACAATCCGAGGGTAATCCAGTTCAGAAAGATGGGCTGGGTGGATACATATGTGGAGGTTATAGTCAACTGCTCTGATGAGGATATTGAGGTGCCAAAGGACGGCGAGGTACTTTTTGAGAGGCATTGCATAGATACCACACTGCTGACCAACGGAATATTAATCAGAAAAATCGTAGGCAATGGCGATAAGTAAAAGAAACAGGAGAATTAAACGAAAATATGGCTAAATATGAGTTACTAAAACAAGAGGGACGTGCCAAGAGAGGTACATTCCATACTGTGCATGGAGATATACAGACACCTGTATTTATGAATGTAGGAACAGTAGGTGCGATAAAGGGCGCTGTCTCTACGGACGATTTAAAGGAGATAAAGTGTCAGGTTGAGCTGTCAAATACATATCACCTGCATGTAAGAACCGGAGACAAAATCATTAAAGAGCTTGGCGGACTGCACAAATTCATGGTGTGGGACAGACCAATCCTTACAGATTCAGGCGGATTCCAGGTGTTTTCACTGGCAGGTCTTCGTAAAATAAAGGAGGAGGGCGTGTACTTCAACTCGCATATTGACGGTGCCAAGATATTTATGGGACCTGAGGAGAGCATGCAGATACAGTCAAACCTCGGATCCACGATTGCTATGGCATTTGACGAGTGCCCATCTAGCGTTGCAGACAGACAGTATGTGACAAACTCTGTAAACAGGACCGCGCGCTGGCTTGAGAGGTGCAAAAAGGAGATGGCACGCTTAAACAGCTTACCGGATACTATCAACAAGGAGCAGCTCTTATTCGGTATCAATCAGGGAGCTATTTATGATGATATAAGAATTGACCATGCAAAGCGCATTTCTGAGCTTGAGCTGGACGGCTATGCTGTCGGCGGACTGGCGGTAGGAGAGAGCCATGAGGAGATGTACCATATTCTTGATGAAACAGTGCCTCATCTGCCAGTTAATAAACCTACATACCTGATGGGAGTAGGAACTCCTGCCAATATACTTGAAGGTGTAGAGAGAGGAATCGACTTCTTTGACTGTGTATACCCAAGCAGAAACGGCCGTCACGGACATGTATACACGAATCACGGCAAGCTTAATCTGTTCAACCAGAAGTATCAGAAGGATATGCGCCCTATTGAGGAGGGCTGTAACTGTCCTGCCTGCCGCACATATTCGCGTGCATATATCAGGCATCTTTTAAAGGCAAAGGAGATGCTCGGAATGAGACTGTGCGTGCTCCATAATTTGTATTTCTACAACAACATGATGGAGGAGATAAGGGATTCACTTGATGCAGGCCGTTTTGCCTCATACAAGGCTGAAAAGCTCTATGGAATGACACAGGGAGAGCAGAGCTAGCAGATAAATATAAAAAATCTCGAAAATGATAAAAAAGCCTTGCCGTTAGCACGTTTAACGTGTATTATGGTAATAGTGCTTAAAACACATCAATTATAGAATATTTAGGAGGAACAATTGATGACATCAATTTTAGCAAACGGTCAGGCAGCAGGAACAATTGGAATGATTGTCTGGTTAGTAGTACTTTTCGCAGTTATGTATTTTCTTATGATCCGTCCACAGAAGAAGGAGCAGAAGAAAAAGGAGCTAATGCTTAAAGAGGTTGCAACAGGAGACACAGTTCTTACAACAAGTGGATTTTACGGTACAGTTATCGATATCGAGGACGATACTGTAATCGTTGAGTTTGGTAACAACAAGAACTGCCGTATTCCAATGCAGAAGGCAGCTATCGCTGACCTTGAGAAAGCAGAGGATTCAGCTAAATAATGCAAATTTGTAAAGCCGTCACATAAGTGGCGGTTTTCTTATTATCCGCATCTCTTGCAATAATAATAAAAAACTGTTATTATAGTATGCAGTTATTATAAGCTGCAGTTATAAATTGCATGAAAAAGTAAAATATCCCGGCATATTGAAATAACTACTTTAATGCTTTAATATAAGAATATGTATTTTTATGTAAAAGAGGTAAGAAATTATGCCAGTTTACATGACC
>OAWP01001572.1_pt1 | contig 13227 bp, 9 predicted proteins | sample 1517081 | NCBI WGS metagenome assembly OAWP01 (sample SAMEA2580167, study PRJEB22360) | human gut metagenome | biome: human gut; feature: human-associated habitat; material: faeces | place: Denmark | collected 2008/2010 | reverse complement strand
CCCGATATTTCCCCCACCGGCCCCGCCCCCGGGGGGGGTTAGCCAATATAGGAAACCGACACGAGCGGTTGATAGCGGACGGGAATCGTGATCCGGAATTCACCCTCGGAGTTGGTCGTCATACCGATTTGCGGGGCGTCCTTGACAACAATGGCGACACCGGCGAGCGGTACGGAACTTCTTTCGTCGACCACACGGCCCTTATACGTTACCGACCGGCTGCCGCCCTGGATGGCCTGCAAGCCCGCCGCATCCGGCTCTCCCGCGCCGGCGGCAAGTGCAAACGCCGGGAACATCAGGCAGACGGCGATCAGATATATGGTTTGCTTCATGATTTGCGAGTTGTTACTGTTTGACATCTATGGCGATTGCATATTGCGCGGCCTGGTCGGCCTTTCCCACGACGACGTTTCCGCCCACCTTGAGCGTCGGCGTGAAACCGTCATCCAGGTAGTTGCTTCCGGCCACGTAGAACACGTCTTTCCAGCCCATCTTGTAGAGCAGCCACGCAGCCTGGCAGGTTCCCGTCCCCTCGGACACGGCGGCGACACCGAGTTTGTTGTCATAGGTCAGCCCGATGTACGAACGGCTGCGCGTGCCGTTCCAGGCTTCGCCCAGGGCCGTTTCCCATCCCGAATCGTTCCAATACATCTCCAGGCGGGTCAGCAGATGCCCCTCGCGTACCAACCACGGATGTCCCGACGCTGCGGAGACCACGTCCCACGGAATCCCCGACGCAAGATACCCGTCGCGTCCCGCCTCATCGACCCATTGGGTCATCCTGACCAGTCCGCCGTCGCGGATCCCCGCGTTCCAGAATTCGATGTGCCCGTCCTCGTAAAAACCGACCGTTCCGCGCCAGTCGCCCTCGGAATTGCGGTCGGAGAGCACTTTCCCATTGTAGTAAATCATCGTGCTCTCCTTGGTCATCATCCCCGTGAGTGCGACCAGCGAGGCAACGTCGTCCATGACCACCGAGCGGGCATCGTTGCTGACCATATAGGCTTTCGCCTTGTCAATGTCGATCGTGGCGAAGGCGAATTCGATTCCCTCGATCGTTTCGGTCGGGCGGTTTGCGGCCCAGTTGCCGATAAAGGCAAGGTAAACGTCCAGGTCACCGGCACCGGGATCCCAGCTCCATGGGGTTTCGGATGTTGCCGCACCGCGTACGGGTACGCTGTTGACCGTAGTTGCCTTATAGACATTGAGGAACGGATAGAGCTGCTGGTCGACATAATTGCCCGTGACCTCGCTAAACCCGTAGACGATCGGTTTGTCCATCACTTTCGAATAGTCGATCCTGACGTTGTAGATGCGCTCTTTGCCATCCATCTCGACTTTCAGTTGCCGGGTAAGCGACTCCGTGAAATCGAACGTCGTAGACGAGGCGATCGAAGCCCCCTCCATCAGAGCACCTTCGGCAAAATCGAGTTCGATTTCACCCCGATCCATACTCCGTTCATAAGTGATCGTAAGCGTCTTGCCCGATACGGAGACGCAGCCCCCGATTCCCGAAGCGGTCACCTTCGTGGCATCGATAATCGGAAATGCCTTCGACGAAATCGTGAACCACACCTTGACGATCCGGTTGTCGGGTGCCCGGAAGTTCAGCACCGGATAGGTATCCAGGTCGGCGGCGGTAACGTCCGTCGGGAAAATGACCGAATAGCCCTCGCTGAGCTCGACGTCGATCCGGGCATGTGAGAAATCCTCGGCCATATCGAATCTCAGGGCTAGGTTTTTATCATCTATCCGCTCCGCCGTAACCGTCTCGCCGTCGACGGTCACGCGGATTGACTTATAAGGCAGACCGCCGGACGCGACCGTCCGGTCGTCGGAACAGGAACAGAAGGACAGCGCCGCCGCGACGAATACGGCGCTCACGTAATTCACGTAATTCTTGTAGAAATCTGCTTTCATAGGTTAGGGTTTAGTTGGTTTATTCGGAAAGAAGGGAAAGGGATCGGACACTACGGTTCATCCGGGATGGCTGCAACATGTCATGGCATTGTTTTTTAGGTTAGTTTTCGGTTCCGCCAGCCCGTCCAAAGGGCTTTTGCCGGATACGAAAATACTCTGCCCGGACGGCTTCGAGGTTGAAATTTTACCGTAAAACGGCTCTGACGCAAATCGGCCGGCTGCAACAGCCGACCGACACAATGCAGGCAATACAATGCATAACAACACATTACACAAACACCTTCGGAAAATATCCGGGTTATACGATTTTTTCACCCTTGCCCTCGAGTTGTTCGATGAATTCCTTGGGGCTGATCCCGAACTTCTTCCGGAAACAGGTGCTGAAATACTTCGGGTCGTTGAACCCTACGGCATAAGCCAGATCGGCGATCCGCATGTGGCGCTGCTGTTCCAGCAACCGGTAAGCCGCGCGCAGCCGTATGTCGACCATAAACGCGGTCGGAGTAAGCCCTGTCAGCGATTTGAGTTTCTCGGTGAGGACGGTACGCGACGTGTTCATCTCCCGCGTGAAATCGGCCTGCGAAAATTCGCCGTCGTCGATATGCGCATTGACGCACGCCATAGCCCGGCGCATGAAATCTTCGTCCATCGAGGTATATTCCAACGCTTCGATCTCAAAGACAAGCTGGTTGCGGAAATGCGAACCTTTGCGCTCCTGCTTTCTGAGCTGGTTCACGATCTGTGCATGGAGCAGCTTGAAGTTGAACGGCTTGGTAACATAACCGTCAGCCCCCGAGTCATACCCTTCGATACGGCTGTCGTCCGTATTTTTGGCCGTCAGAAGGATGACAGGGATATGGCAATATTCGAACGTCCCCTTGATCTTGGCGCACAACTCGATCCCGTCCATCCCGGGCATCATGATGTCGGAAACGACCAGATCGACCGGTTTTTCGGCCAAAAGCTGCAATGCCTCTTCGCCTCCGGATGCCATTTCGATGTGGAAATAAGCCGCCAGCAAGTTGGACACCAGCACCCGCAGTTCCTCGTTGTCATCCACGATCAGAATCGTATACATCCGCCCGTCTCCGGCAACCGCCTCGTCCGGCCGCATGGACGGCAACTCCGCCGATCCCGGCATCAAATCCGCCGAATCGGGCCCTGGCACCGATTCGTCGACCTCTTCCCCGGAGTAGGCGTCCCGGCCTATGGGCAATACGACCCGGAAACAATTTCCCTCCCGTTCGCTGCTCGAAACCCGGATATGCCCCTTGTGGATATCGGTCAGATCCTTCACCAGCGACAACCCGATACCCGTACCGATGGTATGGAACTTACGGTAATTACCGTCGTAGAAGCGCTTGAAAAGCCCGTCGATAGTCTGCTGGCTCATGCATTCACCGCTATTGGCGATCATTATACCGACAAAACCGGGGCTTTCCATCCCCACACGGATTTTTATTTCCCCTTCGTCGGGTGTGTATTTGGCAGCGTTGGAAAGCAGGTTGTAGACGATCTTATCGAGTTTGTCGGAATCGAACCAGCCTTCGATACGGTCGGCAGAACTCTGGAAGTAGACCCGAAGGCGCTTTTTCGATACCAGCGGGGCGAATGCCTCGACACATTTGCGAACGAATGCCGCCACATCGCCTTGCGAAACCCGGATCTTCAGGTTACCACTCTCGACCTTGCGGAATTCGAGTATCTGCTGGATGAGGCGCATCAGACGCGTCGCGTTGACCGAGATTACGTTGTAGAGCGCCTCCCGGTCTGTGGAGGTGCTGCGCAGGCTGTCAAGCGAGGTAATGATGATCGTCAGGGGCGTCATCAGCTCGTGGGTGACATTGGTAAAGAACTGCAATTTCGCGTGGTTCAGCTCCTCGGTTTTCCGGCGTTCGAATTTCGAAATGCGGATTTCATGCTGCATACGCAGTCGGTAGCGCAGGAAGCGGATCGCGCCGTAGGCCACCCCCGCAAGGGCTGCGAGATAGAGCGCCACGGCCCACCACGAGCGCCAGGGTGCCGGCAGGATACGCACCTTCAGCACCCGCTCGTTGCTGCTCCAGACACCGTTGCCGCCCGCCGCCTGCAAATGGAAGGTATAAATGCCCGCAGGCAGGTTGTTGTAGGAGGCGAAGCGGTGCTGTGAATCAACCAATACGTACTCCTTGTCGAACCCGTCCAGCTTGTATTTGAAGATGTTGTCCCTCGGATTGGCATAGGAAAGCATCGAAAATTCGATATAGAAATTGTTTTGCCGGTGGGTCAGCGTCACCTCATCTGCATAGTCGATCTCCCGGGAGCTGATATGCTCCCGCTCCTTTTCCGGCATGGTACGCAGGGACTGGTTGTGAACCCGGAAATCGGTCAATACGATCGGAAGTTTCGACTGGTGGGGCTGGATGCGGTTGCCCGTAAAGATGCGCAGTCCGTTCGAACCGCCGAACGCCATGCGTCCGTATTCGACACGTGCCGATGCATTGCGGTTGAAGAAGAACGATTGCAGGTCTGCCGTAATAATATAGGTGTTGATATGCTCGGGAGTACCGTTTTCGTCGGGCGAGAACGAGAACACGGCATCGTTGGTCGTAATCCACATGCGGCCGTTCTCATCCTTAGCAATGTTGGTGATCCCCTTTTTCTCGATGTTGGGAAATGCCGTGACCGCCTTGAAACGATCCTCCGAGGGCGAATATACCGCCAGTCCGTCGGCAATCGTCCCCGCCCAGAGGTTACCCGCATCGTCCGTACTGAGGCAATAGACGTTATCGGCCGTCATCCCCGCCCCGCGTCGATACTGGATCCAGTCACGTCTTTTCGTATCGACACGGATGATCCCGTCGCCGTTGGTCGCAATCCATACGACCCCGCCGCCGACGCAGCAGATATCGAATATGCGCGTCGATGCGAAGGGCGTCTTCCGCCCCAGCCACATGTCGAGCGTCGAGAGCTGCCCGGACGCCGATTCGATATAAATTCCCGACCTCGAACCGATCCACAAATTCCCGTCCGGATCCTCCCGCAGCGCGAGCACGCAGTCGTCGGCAAACAGCGGCAGCGTATTCCGGTTGATCTGGCGCACGCGATGGCGTTTCTCGTCGTAGCACCATACACCCGAACTCCACGTCGCAAAGCACAGCTCCGAAGTGGCGTTCCTCCTGATTATGGCATTGACGGTCGAAGTATAAGGCAGCACACACAGATCGGGATGCTCCCGGTAGCTGACGATACGGCCGCTGCGGGTATTATACCTGATCAGCCCGAAATCGAGCAGCCCGAGCCAATATTCGCCCTCGCCGATGTAATACATACTCCGTACGGAACTGGTGTTGAAGCGGGCACGCACCGGATCGAGCCGGTTGAATTCGAATTTCATGCCTGCGGTCTGTATCTTGCAAACACCGCCGCCCAGCATCCCGATCCACATAAGGTTGTCCCGGGCCCGCATAATCGAATTGACCTCGTTGTATGGCAGGTCGCCCACATCCTCGCCGGGTTTGAAATTCTGGAACGAGGGCCGGTGATCCGGGTCATGCAGGATACTCAGTCCGCTGCGGGTTCCCACCCACAGCGTGTTCTGCGTAATATCCTCTTCGATGGCATAGACAATGTCGTCGAGCAGCGCCGTATCGTCGTCTTCACGGTGCATGTAACGGGCATATTGCATCCGCCCGGGAGCATAGGGGTTTATCAGGCGGATCAGGCCCGCGCCCCAGGTGCCCACCCAGACATTCCCGCCCGCATCGCAGAAGACGACATGCGCATGCCGCAGGATCTCGTCGTCATACGTGTAGGTACGCTCTTCGCGCAGATCGTAGCGCAGCAATCCGCTGCCGTAGGAAGCGATCCACAGGCTGCAATTGGCATCCTTGACGACCGAAGTGATGTCCGTGACGGGCTTCCCATCGGCATTGCGCATCGTAACCGGACGGAAATCATGTTCCGAGGCATTTTTCCGGAACAAGCCCTTGTCGCTTCCGACCCAAATCCCGTTGCCCGTATCGCAGATGATGACCGAGATGTTGCAATCGCCGACCTGCTCGCAGCCCGTCGTCGAAATCATGCCCGTCTTCTTGTCGAGCCGAAACAGTCCGCGCTCAGTCCCGATCCAGATCACCTTGTCGCGGTCTTCGGCCACCACATTCACGAACGAATTGAACGCCACGCCCGAAACGTCGTGCATACCGTAAGTGACCACTCCGTATCCGTCATAGCGGGCCAGACCGTTATAGGTCGGAATCCAGATATACCCGTCGGAATCCTGATAGAGTTTGCGTACTTCGCTCGACGGCAGGATGTCGGAAGGGATCGGCACGAACCGGATTTTGGAATAGGGTTCGGCAGACACGTACCCCACCGTGGCCAGCATGGCAAGCACAGTTGCAAAAAGGCGGGAAAGTATCAGGTTCGGACGCATGGACGGTAGTTTTCGGAATTCTAAATTACACATTTTTTCCTCATCCGCAACGCCGGATATCCGATTTACCTCCGGGAAAAGCACGGAAGAGAGGCTTTCCGGTAAATTTTCAACCTCCGACGGAGTTGACCGCCTTACTTTTACTCAACCGGAAGAGAATCCGGTAAAATTCGTTGTCCCCGCAAACCTTCCGGGCCGAAAACGGATTTACCCTGCAACCGTAGGCTCCTCGAACACCATTGCCCATCGACGGACAGCCCCCGTGAATCCGATTACGTCCCGGTATTCATCCGCAAGCTTGAAAACGGCAGTCGCTACGACTTCGGTCTCGACCGGCGAGGCGTGACCGGCGAGTCCCGGATCCGGAAAAAAACGGTAAGGGCCCCCCTTCACAAAAACAGCCACCCTCTTTTCCGAAGGTGGCTGTTTCGCATTGCGGGACGTCGTTATACCAGTCCAGAGAAGCCCATGAAGGCCATGGCGAGGATACCGGCCGTGATCAGTGCGATAGGCACCCCCTTGAATGCCTTAGGCACGTCCTCGAATTCGAGCCTCTCGCGGATGCCGGCGAAGAGCACCAGCGCCAGGGCGAATCCCAGCGCCGTAGCCACCGAATAAGTGACGCTCTGCAAGAGGTTGAACTCCTTTTGGATCATCAGGATCGCCACGCCCAGCACGGCGCAGTTGGTCGTGATCAGGGGCAGGAAGATACCCAGTGCCTGATATAACGAAGGCGAGAGTTTCTTGAGCATGATCTCGACCATCTGTACCAGCGCGGCGATCACGAGGATGAAGACGATCGTCTGCATGTAGACGATGTCCAGCGGCACGAGCACATAAGCCTGGATCAGCCAGGCCACCACGGCGGCGATTGCCATGACGAACGTTACGGCAGCGCCCATACCCATCGAGGTCTCGACCTTCGACGACACGCCCAGGAACGGGCAGATGCCGAGGAACTGCGCCAGTACGACGTTGTTGACGAAGATGGCGCCGATGATGATTGCGAAATATGAAAGCTCCATAACTATTTCTTGGCTAATTTATTAAACAATACCATGAGGTACCCCAGCACCAGGAATGCCCCCGGTGCGAGGACGAAGATCAGCGGCATGTAATCGGCCGTTCCGAGGCTGATGCCGAAGATCGCGCCGCTGCCCAGGATCTCGCGCACGGCACCTACGGCCGTCAGGGAAAGCGTAAAGCCCAAACCGATCCCGACACCGTCGAGCACCGAATCCAGCGGCGTATTCTTCGAGGCGAAAGCCTCGGCACGCCCCAGAATAATGCAGTTCACCACGATCAGCGGGATGAAGACGCCCAGTGCCTCGTACAGGGGCGGCGTGTAGGCTTTCATCAGCATTTCGACCACGGTCACGAACGAGGCGATCACGACGATGAACGCCGGGATGCGCACCTTGTCCGGAATGATGTTCTTGATGAGCGAGATCACCAGGTTCGACATGATCAGCACGGCCATCGTCGCCAGCCCCATGCCCATGCCGTTTCCGGCCGAGGTCGTCGTACCCAGCGTGGGACACATGCCCAGCACCAGCACGAACGTCGGGTTGTTCCTGACGATGCCGCTCAGAATGATGTTCAGTTTATTCATTTTGCCCTCCTTCCTGAGCCGCCGGCCCGTTGGTTTGTTCCTCTGCCGAATCTCCGGCCGCAGAAGTCGCTCCCGACGATACGTCTGTCGGCGCCGTACCCGTCGCTACGCTCTTGTAAGCCATCCAGGCGCGGTTGATCGCATCGACATAGGCGCGCGAGGATATGGTCGCGGCCGTCAGCGCGTCGACGTCGCCGCCGTCCTTCTTCACGGCCAGCTTGCCGTCCACGAGCTTCATCGTTTCGAGTTTCTTGCCCTGGATGCTCCCCAGCAGCACATTTTCCTTGTCGGCCATCTTCGTCCCGAGCCCCGGGGTCTCAGCCTGCCTGAGCACGTTGACGTTGACCACTTCACCGTCGGGCGTGAAGCCCACCATCATGCTGATCGCGCCGCCGAAACCATTCTTGGTCATCGACTCCACGGCGTAACCCGCGACCTGTCCTCCCTTGGTTGCGGTGTAGACCGTGATCGGCATATCGTCGATCGTCAGCGCTTCGGGTGCGGTCTGGTCGAACGGCGGAAGCACGACCTTCAGCGCCTCGACCTTCGCCGCCTGCTCGGCCTGGGCGATCGGTTCGGCCGTAATCATGTTCACGGCGCCCACACCGGCCGAAGCCACGAGCGTGATGCCGAACAGTACGGCCGTCATATTCACAAGTGTACTTTTCATACTGCGTCACCTCCTATTTAACGCCGAAGCGCTTGGGTTTGACATATTTGTTGATCAGGGGCACACAGGCGTTCATGATCAGTATCGCGAACGACATACCCTCGGGATAGGCGCCCCACAGGCGGATGCACATCGTGATGGCGCCGATACCGATGCCGAAGATCACACCCCCTCTGACGGTCATCGGCGAGGTCGAATAATCCGTCGCCATGAATATCGCGCCCAGCAGGGCTCCGCCGGCCAGTACATGGAACAGCGGGAGCTGCCACAGCACCGCCCCGGTACTGCCCGAAGCGAGGGCCACGACAAACGCGAATACGGCCATCGTACCGAGCACCGACACGGGAATCTGCCACGTGATGACGCGGCGCCAGAGCAGGTATACGAAGCCGCAGATCAGGGCCAATGCCGCCACCTCGCCCAGCGAGCCGGGCATATTGCCCAGCAGCAGTTCCTGCACACCGAGCACGTCGGGGGCGGCGCCGTGTTTCACGGCCGCCAGCGGCGTAGCGCCCGAAAGTGCGTCGAAGGCTCCGTTCGCCGGCATCGGGAACGAAGTCATCTGCACCGGGTAGGCGATCAGCAGGAACACACGCCCCACCAGCGCGGGGTTGAACGGATTTTTGCCCAGCCCGCCGAAGGTCATCTTGGCGATGGCGATGGCGACGAATGCGCCGATCACGACGATCCACCAGGGAATCGAGGCGGGCAGGTTGAAAGCCAGCAGCACGCCCGTCACCACGGCCGACCAGTTCCCGATTGTCAGCGAGCCGCCGACGAGGAACCGCTGGATGAGGTACTCGAACAACACGCAGCACGCCACGCTGAGCGCCGTGACACGCAGCACGTCCACCCCGAACACCACCGCCGAGACGACCAGCGCGGGCATCAGCGCGATCACGACGTCGCGCATGATCCTGGCCGTCGACTGCGAAGTCTGCACGTGCGGTGCGGGAGCAACAACAAGTTTGTTTGCCATAATATCTTTCTGTTTTTCCATTTACTTTTTCGGGGCCGCGGCACGTGCGCGGATAATGCCCATGACAGTCTGTTTCCCCAGGCGCACCCAGTCCAGCAGCGGCAGGTAGGCGGGGCACGAGGCCTGGCAGCAGCCGCACTCGATGCACGAAGTGATCATCTGCGCCTCGACTTCCTCCCAGCCTTTCTTCTGGGTCATCTTCGAGAGGTAATAGGGTTCGAGCCCCATCGGGCAGGCAGCCACGCACTTGGCGCACTTGATGCACTGCGAGGCCTCGCGGCGCTGGGCGTCGCGGCCGCTCATGACGGTGATGCCCGAGCACCCCTTCGTCACGGGCGAAGCGAGGTTGACCATCGCGCGCCCCATCATCGGGCCGCCGTTGATGACCTTGCCCGCATGGGCGGGAAGCCCTCCGGCCGCCTCGATCAGCGCCTCGACGGGCGTACCCATGCGGGTCAGCAGGTTCTTCGGCTCCCGGACGCCTTTGCCCGTGATCGTCACCACGCGCTCGATCAACGGCTTGTGCTTCTGCACGGCCTGGTAGACCGCATAGGTCGTCGAGGCATTGCACACCACGGCACCCACGTCGATCGGGAGTGCGGGCGGGGGCGGCACCTCGCGCCCCGTAATGGCCGCGATCAGCTGTTTCTCACCGCCCTGCGGGTATTTCACCTTGAGGGGCACCACCTCGATGCCCTTATACCCTTGGGCCAGACGGCGCAGGTGCGCAATGGCGTCGGGTTTGTTGTTCTCGATCCCGATATAGGCTTTCTCCACGGCGATGGCCTTCATCAGTATCGTCACGCCCACGAGCAGCTCCTCGCCGTGCTCCAGCATCGTACGGTGGTCGGACGTAAGGTAAGGTTCGCACTCTACACCGTTGATAATCAGCGCCTCGGCCTTTTTCCCGGGAGGGATCGAGAGTTTCACGTGCGTGGGGAACGTCGCGCCGCCCATGCCGACGATGCCGGCGTCCTTGATCCGGGCGACGATCTCCTGTGCGGAGAGCGTGCACTCCCTGACGATCGTCTCCGAGCGGTCGATCCCCTCGGCCCAGTCGTCGCCCTCGCGTTTGATCGTAATCATCGCCTGGCGCAGCCCCTGCCCGTTGGGCACCATGTCCACGGCCGTTACCGTCCCCGAAACCGGGGCGTGGATATTGGCCGACATAAAACTGCCCGCTTCGGCGATGAGCTGCCCCGTCACGACCTTGTCGCCCTTGGCGACCTTGGCCACGGCGGGGGCGCCGATGTGCTGTACGAGCGGGATCGTCACCACGTCGGGCAGCGGAAGCACCTCGATCGGTTTGGCGCCGCTCAGTTTATTTTCCGACGGATGGACTCCGCCTATTGGAAATGTCTTCATATCTTGTGTTTCTCTGATTTTTCGGTTGGGTTTCTTCCTTCATCTCCCATGCCCGGCACGGCGTCACCCGCCCGCCCGGCATTGCGGAAACATCCGTTTATTCGGCTTCCGGGGCTGCCCCGCCAGTTTTCGGAGCCTCCGCCGCATTCCCGGTTGCCGCTGCTTCCTGCACAGCGGGGGATGCCGGTGCAACCTCCTTCTCAACAGCGGGTACAGCTTCGCTTACAGGAGCTTTCGGGGCTACGGAAGGCGCACCCTCTGCGGCCGCAGGTGCGGCCTTCGGGGCGGCTTCAGGCACCGGTGCGGTTCCCTTCGCATCGGCGGGCGCAGCATCGGCGGACTTCGGGGCCCGGGCAGCCTGGGCTGCCGCAGGAGCCTCCTTCGCGGCCGCAGGTGCGGCTTTCGGGGCAGCCGGTGCCTTCGGTGCCTTGGGCAGCGGATCCATGCCCGCCAGCACGATGGCGCCTGTCGGGCACTCGTTCACGCACTTACGGCAGAGCTTGCACTTCTGCGGGTCGATATAGGCGAGGTTGTTTTCAATGGTGATGGCACCGAACGCACAGACCTTCTGGCATTTGCCGCATCCGATGCAACCCGCCTTGCAGGCCTTCATCACCACGGCGCCCTTGTCCTTCGACACGCACGACACATACACCGCCCGATTCTTCGGCCACTTCTTGCGCAGTTCGATAATCATTTTGGGACACGCCTTCACGCAGGCCCCGCAGGCCGTACATTTGTCGGGGTCGACTTCGGGAAGTCCCGTCGCGGGATTCATGCGGATCGCATCGAACGCACACGAGACGACGCAGTCCCCGAACCCGAGGCAGCCGAATGCGCACCCCGTCTGGCCGATGTAAAGCGACGATGCCACGGCGCACGACTTGGCACCGTTGTACTCGTTGGTACGGGGGCGTTTGTCACAGGTGCCGCCGCAGCGCACGGTGGCCACCTGCGGCTCCTTTTCCGGTGCCGACTTGCCGAGGTAGGCCGCAACGGCCTTCATGCAGTCGCCGCCGCCCACCGGACAGAAGAGCGCCGAGATGTCGTCCTGTTTCACGAGCGCGTCGGCCATGCCGCGGCACCCGGCGAAGCCGCAGCCGCCGCAGTTGGCGCCCGGCAGCATCTTCTCCACCTCGTCGATCCGGGGATCTTCCTCGACCTTGAATTTTTGGGCCACGAAGTAAAGGATCACCGCGGAAAGCACTCCCAGCGCACAAAGCGTCAGGATTGTGTAAAGTAATACTTCCATCAGTAGTGTTTGGTTATTGAGAAATGAATTGTGTGTTCGATTTTATGCCTGAAGAGCCATAATATGCAGTAATAGACGACCACGGCTCCCAGAGCGGCAAGCGCGCCGCGGCCTTCGCTCCAGCCGAGCAGCGCAACGGCGGCGACCAGCACGGCCAGCAGCACGGCCAACGCCCCGACATAGGCCAATATAACGGCGACAGCGCCCGCACTACGACGGACGCCGACCATAACCTTCTCCCCCGCGGCATAATGCGCCGCGTCGGGACTCTTCACGACCACGATCTTGTCCTGCGCTTCGGCCAGGCCGCACGCTTCGCGGGCCTTGCAGCTACCGCAGGCACTGTGGGAGGTGATCCTCACATAGACCGTGTCGCGTTCCGCGCGTTCCACCACGCCGCTATGTTCAATCCGTGAAGCCACCGCCCTCAATCGCCGTATTTGTTGGTAAGCGGCATAAGGCGCTCGTGCCCGAACGAGCACATCGACAGGCGCAGTACGGGCGGGAACTGGTAGCGCTTCTTCTCGTTGCGCATGATCATGGCGTGGATCTTCTCCACGACCTCGGAATCAAAGCCCGCATTGACGATCTCCTCGCGGTGCTGCCCCTCCTCGATCATGCGGTAAAGGATCGCGTCCAACACTTCGTACGGCGGCAGGATGTCGCTGTCCTTCTGCCCCGGGTGCAACTCCGACGAGGGTTCCTTGTCGAGGATATTGCCCGGGATGGGGTCGCCCTGCGTGCGGTTGATATAGCGTGCCAGGTCGTACATCTCGCTCTTGTAGAGGTCGCCCGTAGGGCTGAAAGCGCCCGCCGTATCGCCGTAGAGCGTACAGAGCCCCAGCGCATTTTCGCTCTTGTTCGACGAGTTGAGCAGGATGTAATCCGCCTTGTTCTGCACGGCCATCAACAGCACCGTGCGGATACGGGTCTGGATATTCTCCTCCGTGGCGTCGAACTCCCGGCCGCCGATGACCGGCTTGAGGGTGTTCACCACGCTGGTGTATATTTC